>Ga0056114_1000678_pt1 | contig 12916 bp, 9 predicted proteins | sample WorMetHERISLAND1_FD_77005 | JGI IMG/M metagenome (GOLD analysis project Ga0056114, IMG submission 77005) | Marine gutless worms symbiont microbial communities from Max Planck institute for Marine Microbiology, Germany - Olavius loisae HERON... ...
CTCCCTTATCGTCTCTACAGCCATATACGCCAGTGAGACCTGGAAGAGTACAGCTAGAATACGTCAGCAGCTGGACGTCTTCCACCAGCGGAATTTACGGAAGATTTTGGGCATTACGTGGAAGGACCACGTGACGAATATGGACGTGCTAAGCCGGACTGGGCAGCGAAGATTACAGGACATTGTAGCAGAGAGGCGACTTCGGATGGCAGGTCTCACCAGGCTCACCTCACCGTGTTACAATAATACAACATGCATGCACATGCATTACAAGGAAACAAAAACACCATAAAATAAATCTCTAACAGACACACAAATAAATCTTAAGCACAGTGAGTGAACCCAGTGACATGAAGCAAAATCTCGTAGACCAAACCTGTGAACTGCTTAAATGATGGTGCAACTATAGAATTCTACAAGACACTATTATTAGAGAGCAGTTCTGGCAATATTCCCTCTTGCTCCTGACCAAATCTGAGCTCATGTGTGGCCAAGCAAAGTTCGAGGGTCACATTACAATCATCAGCTGAAAATGTAAAGTTGGAGTTGGAGTAGAGTTGTATGTCCCACCAAAAAGGTAAACATAACACCTCATGAATATTGATGAAGCTGGTGCACAGTTCAAATAACAGTTGTGTGTATAATACAAACAGTAGTGTGCTAACATCGGTCGACGCACGATGCCATGGTAACTCAAACAAGTCTTGAGTGAAACAATAGACATCAGTAGAGTTCAGAACCCGTGTGCACTGTCACAGATTGAGTGAGCAGGGTTTAACGTCTCCATCAACACAGTATAGGTTATCTGGGAGACGGTTTTATGGGTCAAAAGACCCAGCTAACAGTATCAAAGTAAGTAAGTATCTTTAAGTATCTTTAATGAAACCAAGATTTAAGTTCCTTTCTGGATAAATGTTGCCAACTGACAGATGACCTTAGATCGGTTTACCCTATGCTCTGTAATACTCGGTGAACTGTCAAATTCAGGCAATTAATTCAAACACAAACTGTGCAACGTGGGATGACCACACAGTGTTGTTTTGGTTTGCTTGTGTGGAACAAACACAACAGGAACTTGATCAATGGTCTGTGGGGAACCTCAAAAATTCAAAATGCCTTTATGGCTTACAGCAAAGTAGTGACATTTTGGTTCTAATATGCTTGGCTTCGCACCATATGAGCATTTATTATTCAATACTGCACAAATGGCCTCCTGTTCCAATGAGGCATGCTTTCACCAGTCACATACAAGATATTTTTAATCTAGATACCTAACAGACTAACTTCATTGGTTACTAGGCGACAATAATAAAATATTTGAATGTATATTATTCGTATGCAATATGTAAAATTAAAACAGGCGCGTTCATTATACAAAAAATTCCACGATGCATTGCTTGTCTGTGGTTAAAACAACCACCACAGACGACGAATGACTGAAAATAACACTTGTCCATCGCAGGACGCTATTTTAGTCTTCATTCTTTTGCTGTTTCTATTATTTCATGATTCGTTGTATGTACAAATATGAGTGTGTTTCATATGCCATTATGAGCGTGTCAAACTGTGTGATATGACAGGACAAACCACCATTGCACAATATTGTCAATAACTATCTACAAACACTGTTTCACTGCTCATCAGCGCACGATCACCCTAGCACCACAATTACACAACTGACTCAAGTGCAATTAGAGGAAATATGCAGACTGCATTAACATAGTCAAACGGATGGAAAACTGGAACCGAATCAAAGTCTGAATGTGAATAAGAGTGGAGTGTTGCAGGGGCAATGAAGACAGAAGAAGTCCACAGTATTACTGCAGCAACCGATGCGATTAATTTTAATGACCCTAATTTGTCTACGTTCTTGCAAAGTGATCACGCCACGGTCGGCATACTAGTCTACCACATCAGACAAGATATTCTCACGTTGTGATAGTCCCAGACACGCGCCTCTGACATCAATAATGTTTTACAGGTGATGGGAACCAGCTTAATATGGCTCCTCATTAATGTGAGAGAAATTGCAAGCATTGGCTGAGCTGCAGAAAGATTAACACTGAAATGGGCATTGGGACCACTGGATGCCTTGGCATTAGGCGGTGTGGTTAGGTAAGGCATGAGGGTGGACTAGGTGGACACTGAGACAGATTGGGTGGGCATAGGATAAAAGTTGTGCCCATACAACACTCTAATTGACAGACATATAAAATGTGTTAAAAGCAAGTGAGAACGTGCTGATTCGTTATCACACCCAGTCATACTGTAGTGAGTGTATCACAGAGACAGCCTCACAGCGACTAGGTCGACTGTGTGACACATGACAAGGCGGCGGCGACGGTGCTGACATCGTCAGTGACGTCGGTGGTGACGTTGTCAAGCGGAGTGACGGCGAGTAATGACATCATCTGTCGACAGTCGCCGACGGTCGGCGACGACAAGCTGTCAATCATCCTCTAGCTCACAGGCGCCGGAGTCATGTGACAGGCGACGACGATGTCCCGACGACGACTCAACTGGAGTCATCAGTCGGACTGTGTCGACCTGGACGTCGGGCGTCGTCGGCGCGCTGCACGTGAACGACGCGGCACTCGACGGCGTCGCGTTTGTGTCGCATGCCGTCACCAGCGCCAACTGCGGCGACAGCATCGGCGCCACTGACAAGTGGGTGTCGGCGTGTGACAGAGAGTCATAACAAGCCTACAACAATCACACACAACACCTCACTCCTTCAGTGACAGCAGCAAAACATTCACAGCGTAACAAAATCGGCTCATGTAGGTCTCAACTGATCTGGACTGGCTCCACAGACGCAGTCTAGTACCAGTCCTCTGAGGTACCTCATCGGTACCACGACTCAGTATCTAGCTGCCGACAGCGTTCCGGTCTCTGAGATGGCACAGAGACGTCATCTACGCTCCGCCGCTGGTCATCAGCTCGTCGTGCCGTCTGAACTCATGTGGCCTTCAAGCGTTCTCTGTACTCAGTCCGAGACTATGGAACTGTTTGCCTAGGCTGTTACGTGACACTAGCCACAACACTACTAGCTTTGGACATTCTTTAAAGACATTTTCTCTTTCAGAATACTAGTGTATACAGTGCATTAGGGGCTTTGGCAATTGTGCGCTACTACGTTTTACTTACATAGTTTACTTTCCTGGCAAATAATCACAAAATGGAGATGATGCACACATAGCTGTGCAGTGATTCAGTGACAGACAATGAATGATCTGCCGGCACACCCAGTCACCAGTCACATGCAGTCACCTGTCGGTGTACACATGCAGTGATCTATCAGTAGAGAGTTATTAACCTGCATGGCAGTCAGCTGCTGAAGAGACTCATCGACATCCGTAAGTGTCATTGGCGGTGTCAGACCAAGCTGAGAGAATTGAGCAAATATCTCCGGCGTGTGGGTCTGCCAAACAACCATGGAGCATTGACAATCAAGTGTTCTATGACCGGCGAATTAAGTCTAGTCAGTATGACAGCTGGTTTGGTTTGACACTTAACTTTCAACAGTGCATTGATCACGATTATGACAAGATTTCGATCATCCATCATTCTTAAGACACAATCAGCTAGCAGCAGCTGTAGATTGCATCAGGATAATAAACAAATGAGCTGAGTAGGGTTAATGTCCCGCTCAACATAATATAGGTCATTTTTGAGACCATCTACCAAGCTAATCTCCTGATGTATGCAAAACATCACCCAGCCTTCTCAGAAAATCACTAGGCTAATACTGATAAAACTAACCAACCAAGAACAACGTACATATAACCATGCACACAAGAAGACTACTTGCATATGCATGAACTAGAGCAAATCAAACTAGACTGGTTTGATGGTCCTATATGCTGTCTAGCCAGGAAACAGATCAGGCCTATTCCACAGCACACAGAGCCGCACTTGGCAAATAAGTAAATTATTTCCCATCAGTCAGACCAAGACAGCAGGTAAACACTTACCACCGACACTTTTCTCCGATCTTTCCGTGACTTCTTCACCAGTTTCGAGCGTGTCACACCAGTACACAGTTCATCTTCGTTGGTCTTCTTACAGAGTCGATACATTCCTTCCGGTTCAAGATCTTGTCTCGTGCCAGAAAGGCTGTCTGCTCAACACCAAACACAGAACCAGTAGTCTTCACGATAGCAATAGCGTTGTTCGCTATTACACCGATGTTTCTAAAAATAGGTTGATCTTATTATCTAGGTCGGTAAAAATCGGGAAGCATTCGAACGCCGTGACACGCTAATGCCGTTAATGGACGACTGAAGATTCATGGGCACTATATTGTGCGAGATTTTAATTCTAACACCATTTAATACTGAAAAAGTGCATGGAAATTTTGTGTCAGCATGTTAGCACAACTTAAAAACAACGTTAATCTAACGGCCGAAATTATGCTATTGTTTATCCGAATTTGACCTATTTATGGCGTCATTCGCGAACAGCACTATAGAAACATCTTTTACGAAGTAAACCCTGACATGACTGAATGTCAGAGGTGACTGCAGCACTGAAGCCTTTACTACTGGCACCAGTGAGAGACCAAGTTTCAGCGGGAACCGAGACAAGATCAGACAGAAGCCGAGATGTCACGACAATACTGGCAAAAACAATGTAGCGTTCCATGAAGTTCCAACTCCGGACCAACTGCAACTAACGCGCAGTAAATTCAGAAAGTACGCTGACAAAACAGGAACCAAGTTACTCTACGGCCACATAACATGTCTAGTCGGTTGATGTGAATACCTGGGCTGACGGACGGCTGGACGGATGTTGGGCGATCAGAATCGTCACACGATGTCGACGTCGATGGAGTCATAATGCCGTAGCGTTGACGGAGATAGTTAGACAATGTAGCACACAAAGTCTTCTCCTCCAAGTACCAATCAGACGAAGCCTTCAACTCAGCCCTGTGTAACCAGTCGACAACAGCAACATTAATGTTATGTGAGTTCAAAGTCTCTAAGAAGCCCAGGCCGTATATCACCCAACACCACCACTGACTACAGTCCCGGGTCTCAGACCTCTCAGCGACTGCTGTTCATAGGTATTTTATTATCAATTACGGATGGATACTGTAATGTGTAAATCCCCAATTCTCACAGGTCCTTTACTTCGTGAAGAAGACACGAATGTATTTTTCATTCACTATGAACAATCTGTTACTTTAACACTTTCGGCACTTTATCGTTTTCAGAAACCGCAGCTCTCACTCACAACCAGTGCATGTTTAACAAGTGCTGTATATTGGCCTTGACGGATCGAGACCATAAGCCCCGCCCCCAGTAGTGCATTGATGTACGTTGCACTGTGACAGTGTGTGCTGAGCGGCACGCCATAGCACTGTGTAGTACCTGCCACAACTAAAGCACCCGCTAAATCGGATTGAGCAGTGTTCTACGTCCCCGCCAACACAGTATAGGTTATATGGGAGACAGTTTTCACAGGTCAAAAGACCCAGCCAACAGTATCAAAGTACTGAAGGTACATATAGTACACAGAAAAATCAAACACACAATAATCAAACAATAAACACAAAACATAGCAAGTCCCCGAGTCTACACTAATATGGGGTGACTAGGGGGACGGCTCCCACAGAGGGCAGGGTCGCTAGGCCTGAACGGTGGTGGGGCTGCTGCCGCGGTACCTCCAAGCACCTGCTGATATCACAATACTTGTCTAGATCTGTGCTGGCGACAAACGGACGGACAGACAGCAGCATCACTTAAAGCCCGTTCCTCTACATTGGCGGGGTTTAATGAGAAGCCTGGAGAGCCAAAACTAGACGACATACAGTTCCAGCTGGTGTGCCTCTGCCGCGGCTTTACGCTCCTCCTTCTTGGCGCGCTGCTGCTCGGCGATGTGACGTCGTCGTTGCTCGTCATACAACTTCTCCTGTTCACTGAACTCAGACGTGATCGTTTTCAGTCGCCGACGCTCATCGGCCATCTCTGATCAAACACAATCAACACACATACTGTGTACTACATACACAGCGTCTCTTATCCAACTCAGGTTCACACTCTTGTGTTCATTATCATCCAAACTGCTCGCTCAGAAAATCTAACGTTGACAGTCTGCATTGCTGGTGTCAACAGAAGTATATAAGTATGTAAGTAAAACATAGATTTGTACAGCGCATAGTCACCGAAGCCCCTAATGCGCTGTATGCACTAGAACTCTGAGAGAAAAAATATCTTCGAAGAACGTCCAAAGATAGTAGTGTTGTGGCTGTCAATGCAGCCATCTTGTAGTCACTTTTGCCAGTGCTGTATCCATGTCGATGTTCGCCAGTTCCCTGAAAGTCATGACAGAAATCTTTCGAGAGTTTTTCGACATGATAAAATGCCAAACGAGTGCCAGAGATACAACAACAACTGGCAGCATAAAGTGACACTCACGCACAGCTCTTTAGCGGCATAGACACAAAATCAGTCAATGACACAGTGCTGATCCGATACACAAAGACAAGTTATACAGCTGTCACCCACAGTTTGTGGGCTGCACGTGTCATAAACCACACAGTAAGGCAAGACATGGCTTGCGCGCCGTCATTCGGCAAACAAAAACAAAACTCTAACAGTAACACTGAACTCTCATCACTAAATGTTCTGAATGATTTCACCAGTATAGACAACACTTTTCTACCAAGAAGAAGTTGTCATATGCCTAAAATGAGCCAGCCGATTCCTTACAGCAGAGACCAAGATCAAAATTTAACCAATAAGTTCAACTTACCACGCCTCAGTGTTTCGGCATGTTCACGTCCAACAGCGATGTCACGACGCAGCTGTTCATCCTTCTGACTCATTGTCTTACCTGTCCTATACAGCCTCTGCAACCAATAACGACCAACACACCTGTATCACTCACCAATGACTCATTAGCCACACACAGCAAACTTAACCCTCTGGCGCCTATGAGCACAGCTATGAAGCATCCTGTGCCAGACCGGGGTAAGTCATCATCTGTAATTTTTGACATCTGGGCACTCTGACACTCAGCCCTGAGCACTCTGTCAAAAATTACAAATGACAGCTTCACCTGGTCTGGCACAGGATGCAACAGTGGGTGTCAAAGGGCTAGAGAAGAGACAGTTATAAGCCTTGCCTAACAAGTACCTTAGTCCATAGTGTCCAACGAGGGTCCTCTTGGAAATGGCTTATGGGTCGGCCTTAACCCAAGCAGCTGTGCTAGCACTGCCATCACTGTGGAAATTAAAATGTCTTTAACCATGATTTACAGTTACCTGGTATTAGGATAAGGTTTTAAAACACGTTTAAAAACGGCCCAAAACACATATGATGCAGAGTAAAGGCTAAGGAAGAAAAGCAGATAGACAGTATGCAGGACGACATACAGAACTTAAGACTATCAACTAATCACCTGAACAAAAGAGACAGGTGAAAATAAACACGTCAAGGTATGTAATTAACCTGGCCAGGTGACGTGATACATGAGCAGATCAGAGTGCTGCATGGAGACAAATTATTACCCACATCTTCATTCCCCTTTCCATCTCCACCCAGTCTGCCCCATCCCCACATAATACATCCAGATTCCCACCCCATCCCCACATAAAATTGTTTGCAGATCAGTAGATGCTTGCAATTTCCCTCTCGCATTAATGACGAGGCACAAAGCTGGTTCCTGTCACCACCAGTAAATACAATCGATGTTAAAGGCGCATGAGTGGGACTAACACAACGTGAGAATATCATGTCAGATGTGGTAAAGTGTTAAAACTGTCCATGACATGATCACTTTGCAAGTGTATAAAGAAGTTAGCAGTTACTACAAACAAAATTCATTGTACCCATTCCCACTCCATTACCGTGCTTTCTGTCCCCATCCCTGCAGTATAGCAGTACTAACACCATCCCCATGCAACACTCTGTAGCAGACTCTTGTGGAAGGCTGACATCTGTCCTGCTAGGCTGCTGCTGGCACTGACACTACTGCAGATAATGTTATGCTTTGACTGATCTAACTCACGTCTCGTTGTTCTCTCAGTGACTTGGCCTGCGCTCTCTTCTCCTCGAGCTGTCTCTTGGCTGCCAGGAACGCCCTGTCCACATGCCACAATCATCATTATCATCATTACAGTGAGACTATGACAGACTAATACACTGACAGTCGTTTCATATGAGCAAGCAACGACTTCACTACGTCAGTTCACCAACACTCAATAGTCATGGTCTTCAGCCTGCAAGCAGTGCAAAGCACCAATAGTCCTCACATAACCTCCAGAGTGGTCAGTTCTGGACCAGGTCAACTGCTTCAGTCCATGACAGCCTGTGAGAGTCTGTGCCCATCCAGGTCATAAACTGCCTGCTGCCAGCATCTCTCTCAGTCCAAAGAAGGTGAAGAAGTCAAAATCTGTTTAGCATCCATGTTGTCATCATGTGTAGAATAGTACAGTGAAAAGACACGTCGTGTACTACTGTGGCCAAACACCAACTTGTAGGCTGGTACTGACGACCTGTCTGACTGACCTCTGACGGGACTCAACTGCTAGCAGTCTTACAACAAATCCTTTCCTGCCCATATATAACGACAGCAGCATGTGTGGTAATAGATCATTCACTGCTGTCAGTCCTCGTGCATGGAACGACTCACCTGAAGTTCTACGTGAGCCTGGACTGTCACTCCACACATTCACTGAACACTTATCTGTTCTCTACATCGTAAGGCTGTGGTGCCTTCAATGTGCCGGTTATAAATCAACTTACCGGTATTTACTTACAGCATAATATTAATGACAACACAGATTTTGTCTGTTGAGTTGACCAATGATGATGAGTGGTCTGGTACAATGACTAAACAGTCTCAGTGGGATGCTTCTAGAATGTATCAAAAGAAAGTAACAGCCTACGATCATCATAGAGTTGTACAGCGGTCCTTGCTGGGCTGACACAGAACAAAGTATAAAATGTCACAGTATGGTAAGATACTTGCCCGAGATCTCTTCTGCTGCGTTTCAACGTGTCGATCTCGGCTACTATCTTCCTCTCCTCAGTCAGCCGGAAATTCTGCATCTGCAGCTGGTGCTGAAGACGGTTGATGGCTTCGGTGATCTTAGCCTCGGACCTGTACTGCAGACCAGACTGAAGACATGCATTCTCCGCCTCCTGCACACACAGCCGCAGACATCATCAGTCATCTCAAGCACGTGTGTTGTGAGACAAACCTACAGCAACTGCTGGAGACGGGTGTTTTGCAGCTAGAGGTATGCAACGACAGCCTTCCAGCTAAACTGCAACAATCTGACATTAGCTTTCAATGATTTAAGCGGCTACTAAAGGCATACTTGTTCGGGTGATGAGACCGCAGCGCATTGTGACTAACTGTTAAAGCTGTGCCTCGTAAGTTTTCTTACTTACTTACTTACAAACTCATTACAAGACCAACAATCGGTTCTGTTCAGACAAATCAGCAGCAGAAAAGACCCGGTGTATTTGAGTGACGTATTTGAGTGAATAACAATAATAATACGACAGTTTACAGGGTGCTATAATGAGACAAAAGTCACTACATAATTGATTGCTGATCAGTTCTAGAAAAACACGACTTTCACAGCCATGACAAGAAACTGCTTACATCAGACCAAAGATCACTCATTAAAACACTAGCATAACTATAGCAAATTACAGGAAATCAGCTAGAAGCAACAGCTGTGAAAATATCACACGAAAAGTTAGACTGCCAGATGCCAGTTTACCTGTTTACAGATTTCCTGGTTGATTTTCGTGAGGTCATTGTTAACAGCCTGTCGGCGTTCTGTGTTAGCAGCCTTCTCCAATTTCAGCTTGTCCCACTCCGACTGAAGCCTTTCACAATCGCGATTCAATGTTTTCTGCACAAACGACCGGCACTGATTCAGTCCAACAACAATCTTACTACAGCATGCTTGTGCAGATCCAACATGTCATGAACAAATTACATTTTTTATTTAAACACAGTATGACTGCATACTGCATTAAACCTTTGCTCCCCACTGTTGCCATAGGGGTACAGCTATAAAGCATCCCATGCCACACCGAGTTAAGCCGTCATTTATAATTTTTGACATCCAGTCATTCAGATGCTCAAGTCTGAGTAAGCATCAGAGTGCCCGGATGTCAAATAATTACAAATTACAAATGACGGCTTAACCCGGTCTGGCACCGGATACTTTATAGCTGTATCCCTATGGCAACAGTGGGCATCAAAGGGCTAAACTATGTGACTCCAGTCAAGGCTCACTGATATCACGAAGTGCAGTGAGTCAGTGGTGGGTGTGGTATCTTAGATGTTTCATCACTGTGTTGCACGCGACTGTTTACATTCAGCATCATACTGTAATGATAATAATAATATATCTTTCCCTCAGTCAAGGAACTATTCCTCCTGTAATGAAACAGAAACAGTGCATATAAGCCGAGTAATTGCAAACTGAAAAACAGTTACTTAGTACGTGTGAACTCGTGTGACCAGCAGGCTGGTGCTGCACCCAAGATGCTGATAATTTGACAACGGCAATGACAATGACATAAAGGTCCGTCCAACAACTATCACTTTCCTCCCACTTTAACAAGGCATGGGACTGCCTCACTAAATGCTGGACTGCACAAGTGCACAGCAACAGAACTGGTTAATTTGACAGTGTTACCAATTTGACACAAGTTACCAAACACTGTCATGATATCTTACAGACATCAGATCAGACAGAAATGCATGGTTATGGTTACGGTCATATATAAGGCTAGGCTAAGAGTGTATAGAAAGTGAGAATACTAGACGCTATACACCATGGGCATAAACATGATTTCTAAACTTGCTGTGTAAACTCTGGTATAACTTATTCAACTGTTCAACGCAACAGGTGATACTGTACTTAAGTGCAGGTGCAAACGAGAAGCCTACCACTTGACTGTCTCTGCTCGCAATTGCACTGTTACATTGTGCAACTTCATCTTCATGCTTTTTGCGATTTGGTGGCTTATACATTCGCCCTACAAACACCAAAAACACAACGTTACAAGAAATATGTAAAACTGGATTTCCCCAACAGTTACAAGAGTGAAACCGACTGTTTCTTTTTTACGAAAACAATCCCAGATCATGTTCTAGCTTTCTAGCTGGACATGTTGTACAGGCTTATTGACCTGGCTATAAACCAGCCATGTTGCAATATGAAGGACAGTGGCAAGTTGCCGAGTTGTTCGAATTTCTTTTTCCAGATGCCATGCTGAAACTTTCTGATGCACAGCTGGAAACTGAGGCCAGAACCATGCAAGTGGCATACTCAGCTGATTTGAGAGAAGATCTTGTTTCGAAGATGTGCTCATTCCATTGTGAGTTTTGCGAGGAGATCAAGAACTAACTACGAGTTAGTGAAAGATGTTCTGGTTCTAAAATACGTAACGTTCTGTCGTCAATGCCTGAACTTGGAACTGCTTGTGTTCTGTTTTGTACACTGCCAGACACAGTCTCTACTACATAACACAGCTTTTCAAAGCTTAAACTGATAATTGCACAAGATCATCAGGACAGTGTAAGCATAGCACTCATCAGCACTGAAAACAAACAAACCATTTAGCTTGACTTAGACGAAGTCATGGACGATTTGTGCAGGAGACAGGCAAAAAAACAGTTCCGACAGCAATGTAATACCCATTAAGCTTATTGCATTTACTTCTAGCACAGTTGAGAAAACTTGAGACAAAAAATGTACTAAAAGTAGGGATATTGGTGAGAACTGCCGCACTCAGACTCGATCGATCGAGTTCCGAACAAGACCCGGGAAATTAATTTCCCAGGAATTAACAACCCTAACTAAAAGTAGATGCATCTGTGAGCATGTGTGATTTATTGTGGGATATCCCCTAAAACCCGTTAAAAAGGGAAGGGCAGGAAGAAAAGGGACAGAGGAGAAAGTCTGGTGTCACGAAACACTGCAGCGGCCCCGAATATATGTACCGGTACATCCGTCCGCTGTAACAACAGACGGAATCGACATGTTGCAATTTGAAAACAGACCAATTAAAATAAATGCCTACTTCAAGTACACCTGTTGTTTTCATATTGCAACGTGTTGAATCCACATCTACTGGTGGTCTCGGTAGCCCTACTGGTAGCGCGTCGGACTAACAATCAGAAGGTTGTGGGTTCGATGCCTACTAACGCAGTGTGTATCACAGTTGACAGGTAACCGCCTGGGGTAAACTGTCCACTGTGGCCGGCCACCACTCCTTCTTCCAAGCTGTAAGAAGTTGGAGTTTAAGACTGTCAGCGTTTGATGGACTCGGATCTGGCATTGGTAAATTGTAAGAGCGCTAGATAAAGCTGATGCTACACTGACGCTTTCAAGCGCTCTATAATATCGGGAGCCATTTACCATTTACTGTTATAGCAGATGCTTTATGCAATAAAAACTTACTTACTTCCTTACATATATTTGGGGCCGGTGGAGTTTTTCGAGACAACAGTCAAAGTCACAAAGTGAGGGTCTGACTGAGGTCACCACCGACCATTATTAGCAACCCGTACTAACTGAATAAGCACGTAAAACAGTCGGGTGAATTTATCAATATAAAGTGAATGTTTACACACGTCTGAACTTCATTTGAATGATCCTTAAAGCTCAAATGCAAACTGTGAGGACAAGACAGCCGACGCTGGTATGCCTCTGACCGATACGGGCTCGGTCGGTGGTGTCGGTATCGGTGGTGACTTACAGTCAAACCGCACAAAAGGGAGGGAATGAAATTGGACAGTGGCCCATATGGAGGTCTCTAGTTGGATTTGGGTCAAATCCCAAAACAGGGGTCCCTGCAAATCTGAATCAAACTCACCTTAACATATTAACAATTGATTGTTTAATTTATTTCTAAAAGAATTTTTGCGGATTATACAG
>Ga0056114_1000679_pt1 | contig 12914 bp, 5 predicted proteins | sample WorMetHERISLAND1_FD_77005 | JGI IMG/M metagenome (GOLD analysis project Ga0056114, IMG submission 77005) | Marine gutless worms symbiont microbial communities from Max Planck institute for Marine Microbiology, Germany - Olavius loisae HERON... ...
ACATAGTTTATATTTCACAAGGTAGTGTAGCGACGTAGTTAAGGTGTGGTGGTATGTTTAGTAACCACTTTACTACAAATTTGTCACAGAATGCAGCAGTGAAAAAATTTTGAAAATCGGTCAATTGGCCAAGATATTGACAAAACTTTGTGGCTTACTTTTTTGGGCCACCCTGTATATTAGATGCTGTAAAATACGACATACATGTATGAAGCTATTTCGTAACAGAATTAAATCGACTGCTATCAACGAAGTTGCCTACCTGCGTTTTCGATGTCGACAACGGCTACAGTAAAACACAAACTGATACGTTAATGAATCAAAGTCATGTCAGTCTCAAATTCACATACTCTCCGAATTTCCTACTTTAATTACAGCCTGATGACATTTACGTTAAATTTAACTATAGGCCTAACTACACTCTAAAAATTATGATAAAATATACAAAAAATAAAATGATGACAACGGCATGTTGTTACCCGCGAGTTACTATGCACAGCGCAGTGTATGCTGTCCACTGTCCATTACGTCTGTCCATCTGTCCGTCTGTTTGTCTTTCTGTCTGTCTGTCACGATCCATTGTCATGTTTTTGCTGTTGTTGCTAAAACTTTCCATTATGCTAAACTTATTTTGACTTGTTTCATTTCTTGAAATCCCTACGTACTTCCGAAGGCCTTTGATACATTTGTTAGACTTGTTTGGAATTTTGGAATATGCATCAGTTGTCTGGAGCCCCATAAACAAAAGATGACCAAGATTGAGTCAGCTCAGAGGCAGTTTTTCAAACTGGAATGGTTAGACTATCTTATGAGGAAAGATTGTAAGCCTTGAACAATTAGCTGTCATCATCATCAAAACCGCTAGACGTATTGTAACAATTCTTCCACGACCTGATAGGCCATTCCAGTTTTCTCAGAACTAAACAGACCATAACTACATTCTATATTAAATCATAATTATATAAGATCGATATTTTTGATACAATCCAGCTGTTTTCAAAAAATACGTATTAATTTTCTTTCTGTGTTGTTCATATTTTTCTACAGCAAAGGCTTGTCAACGGCCAGCGTTGAGAAATAAGCCTTATCATATCGTTACCGTCACACCTCACCGAGATACACTATGGGCTACGCAGAAACGTCACTAAGTTACGGGTACAAAATGCACGTAGATAGGTTAACGTATGTTAGGCCCTTATCTGTAATTGGCCCTTATGTATAAAAATTTAGCCCTTATCTGTAAAAATGTGGCCCTTATCTGTAGAGCGATGAAATGCTAACCCTAATCTCAACCCTGACCCTAACCCTAACCCTGACCCTAATCCTATCCCTAACCCTAACTCTAACCCTAACCCTAACCTTCACCCCGTTTTTACAGAAAAGGGCCATTTTTACACATAAGGGCCTAACAAACGTATATATTTCACCTGTAACGACTGTTGTCAGTGCCAGAAGTATTGCCAGCCTCATGACGTCTCGACTCTCGATGGCGGTCTGAAGTTACTACGACCGTTGTGGTGACGGTCTTCGGTCAGCGTTACAATTAGTCGTACGGTCTTTATTTAGAGGGCCATGGTTGTACACAGTTTAGCGGTTTCGTTGCAAAATAACCGAAGTTGCCGTGTTGCGAACTGCGACGATGTTTTATATTCAACAACGTTGCACAGTCCACCAGCGGCGACGAGGTATATCCGCAAAAAATCTGCCACTGTCAAAGGTCGAGCGCTGATGATTTTACTCTGCAAAAATCTGCAGCGGCAGCAGAGGTCGAAACAATACGAAGGACGAGTGAACAGAAAACAGAACTGTTACATAATTAGAAGTAAAAAATAGCGACATAAAAACTTCTAAGAAACCAATACGACTTGGTGCAACTAGTTCGGCGTTTGACCACAGCGTTGTAAACAATGTGAAACAGCTGCAAGTTCTCTACAGGAGTCATAGCTTCCAGTCTTTTCTGTATCGAATAAAAGATACAGTTTGGTCAACATCCAGCCAGTCAATATAGTCGAGCGACGATCTTCAGCAAGCTGACTGCTGACACGGCTAAACACTTCAAAGATACTCACAAGACCACAGTTAACTTAAGCCTATATTTAGACCTGAAAATAACACAACTTTTGCGACAATAGCGACAAAATCACAGCAACGGCGGAATTCAAGTATTCCCTACATGTTTTATGTATGTGAAACAGTATTTTATTTATTCCAGACCAACGACGTAATTGCTATTAGACGATAAACGGGCTTCTTGTCAGATAGTGTAAGATATGATACTTGTCCATCTGTCCGCCCGTCCGTCTGTCACGATCCACTATAGTGTCAAAAAGGCTAAACGTATACTGCCACCACCTAATAGCCTGTTCTAACTATATGCGACATAGAATCTTATAACTTGTAAATGTGCGCGTGTTATAGGAGTATAGATCTGTCTGTATCGTATTTTCATCAGTCACTAAACAGTAAACAGCATAGATACAAATATCGCATCAGTTGGACCTTGGATTAACCACGCGCCTTGCTTCTGCGTCTGTAGTCGCGCTGTTAGCTGTGATCACGAGCTCTCAAAGACAACGACCTATAAAAAGTTTATCTCTGTTTTATTACCGAACTGCAGTTGTTAAACCATATAAAACCTAAAAAACGAGAATACGAGACAAGTTCTTTTTCCACTTCTTTTTCAGAGTACCGGTTCATCTTCGCTGTATACAGCTGGAGACTCCGGACGGTTCAATGTTTGTAATGTTCATTCAAACCACGGTTTTCGCGAATTCGCGAGCAATTTTCATTTTGCAAGTCGCAACATGACGAAATTATGCCAAATGGCCAACTCCGAGAACCGATGCCCTTTTTACAGATTATCGATAACTTTACAAAGAAAGCTCCTGTTAAACAGTAACAGTACGGTATACAGTACATTTTTAAAGTGGCCTAGGCCCTACATGTAAAAAGTAAAGGTAAAGGTCGAACAATTGATATAGCGCAGAGGTGCTCAGGTAGGCCTGGCGCGCAAGTCAGGTGTAGGTGACAAACATCGCTGCAAAAGGTCCATTAATGTGCTGGGCTATGAGTGAATAACAGCGATGAAACAGTAAAATAAGCTTCAGATGACGCCGGAATGAGTCAATAGATGTTGCTGAGACGACACTGATAAGAGCGTCGGAGATGGAAGATCAGCCGTGCCGTCTCATTCAGATGAACAAACTCAGATAAGCGGGTTATAGGTAACCGGGAAGGCCAACTATCACGCTGTTACAGCAGTCCAGTCACGAGTGTACCAGAGCGACCACCAGTGTTTGGAATGTAGCCGTTGGCACCGATCGGCAAATCTGGCGTAGGACTAGCTGATGAAGGGCACCAAAACATCGGTTATCGATTAGTTAGCATAGTATGACTGAGACCAACATTACTTTGATAGGGGTGTTTAGTAGCCGTATATGCCAGCAATTCTGCTCATACAAGCTGTATTATGTTGCAAGGGGCTACTACTGTCGAAGGAGTTCTGTCTGTCGGTCGTCTGTTCTCGAGAATCACGCGGTGAAAATATGCAGATTCAATTCACAGTCGTTTAAAATCTGACTTCTAACTTTCGGTCAGCAGCAGGCATAAAGACGAAAATCAACACCGTGTGTTACTAAAACACAACCTACGATTTATTACAACGTTTAACAAGCCCGCGTGAAGATCAAATCATAACAACAAAAAAATCGTAAATGAATATCACAAGATTACAGTTCAACGTCATAGGATAAAGAAAAGGTGTTCAACAGACTTAGTGGTATGTACGCTAGCACAGTACATTAATTGCAACAATTAATTTTTAATGCTATCAAAATAACTGTGTGTGTTGAAAACCTTTAGAACATCGGTAACAAGATGATACTTTACTACATCAGTATTAATAAGTGTTATACAGTGGTTGTTCCAAGACACACGTCAGTCAGATATGCGGCCACAGCGATAACCTTCTATTGTAAGCGATCTACCGCCAGTGACAGTGGCGAAAAATGAATACTAATATGGTATAATATCAAAATATCACAACACAATTCCACTGAATGGAAGTGACGCATGCACCAATGCACAATAAAGATCATCAAATTTAAGCTTCTCATGTTGGACATCTAATATATATTTATGAAATAATGTACGTGTGTTTGTCCACACAGTTCGACATAGAGCTAAATCACATTTGGCCTGATGACCCACGTAGAACTGAAAGGACCACGAGGATCCAGGAATCCAAAATTTTGCTTATTTTAAAGATTATTTTGCAATATATGTACTACAGTAACAAAATGAAAAAATGTCAACTACAGAGTACCATACAAATTTTTGGTACCTATATCAGAAAATTATGCAAAAATTTTAACAAAATTATCTGGTTATAATTTCACAGCGCAAAATTAAAATAACACATTATATAAACAGTTCTGATCACAAACTTTGACCTTAAAAATTAATATACAATATATAAATAATATAATCGACAAAATCTAACAACAATATGTAACAAAAACTAAAAAAAAGTTAAACTTGCCTGATTGGTGCAAACGACTGTTAAAATACTGTTACCAGAAAAAATACAGCTGCCTCGCATTTAAAATAAGGTATAATCAAAGGAATTACAGCAGACAAACATCGTTAATTAAATGATAAGAAACTAAATGAAATAATTACAACGAAAACCAAAATCTAAACACGAAAAGCTAGTGGAATCAGAGCTTGAAAAATCAATCAGAGTAAGCACAATGTAAGGAATAATGTTCGTAATTGGCATCTACAAGCCAATTACGTTATCAATACACAGACGCATATATGATCTTGCATGTCGTGTGAAATTGAGCCAATACAATACATAATACTTCATCGAAATATCACAGATATATCCAACATATGCACGTATTATTTATTTGTTTGCATGAGGAAATACTCACACACATAATACTAGTGCTTTTCATCATCTAGGTTTGATGATAATATTGTACGAGTTAGGCTGGAAGATCTAACGTAACCTGCATAACAGCAAAAAAAACTGCCAGAAGTAGTAATCAGTAGCAGTAATCAATGCGCTGCTGATAAGACTGTTTGGTGGAATCTTGGATTATCTTGGTGCAGATATGTGCAAGCATTCAGCAGCTGCTTGCTGCGCGCACATGTTAGCACAGTGTCAGTGCAGATACTAGATTGTAAGACTACCTACAGGTACATATGTGATTGTACTTTATTACGCTAGTGTAGGTGCATGGCCTAACACAACAACCACACAGCCTGGATGACACTACATCTGACATCTGTCAATATAAAACAAACTGAAAAAGGGTTCTGCTTCGATTAGAAGTAATGTTCAAGCAAGGCACAAAAACTAACGCGAGTCACAACAAAAGTGTATAATAATTTGTGTTTAGCTGGTTAAAAATAGATGGCAATTTATGTGCGCGATATGTTCACTGACCTTGTGGCTAATCTGCAGGATTTTCTTGCAGTTGATGCTTGCTTTTCTTATGTACGGGCTATTTCTTTTTAGTATTGTAATTTCGTATGTGGCACCTTTCGGGCACGCACACTCCACTCCCCAGCAGTTGTTGCGGGTGTTTCAATGAGCTCTAATAAGGCACTGGATATAATTATGGCAAAATAGCGGTCCAGCAGTAGGGTTTTTGGTTATTCGGTATAGCATACGTAGATCACCCTATATGTGGCATCAGCTTCGTCATTCATTCGTCAACCTCATCCTGTTCACTGTCCTGGTTCACCTCATCTAGCACATATCACTTCATCACAAAACCCTGTTTTCACTCTCATCATCTGCCACTCCGTCAGCCTTTCACTCCAGACTTAAACCCGTCTGTTCCACAAATCCTTTCCTCCACCGTCTTTCTGGTTCCATCCGGACCACCTTCACGGATTTTGAACTCAGACCAGCCTTATTCGGCACCGGCGTTTGTTTTTTAGTTTCTTCTTTTATGCTTTTTTTTGTTTTGGTTACCTGTGATAGACACACTGTCAGCTTTTCAGTCCTAGTTAAACTCTCTGTATCGTCTCGTATCCTATATTGCATGCAATAAGCCCATAATATAGCTTGATGAATGCAACTAGTTCAACTGGCCTAGACCTATAATATTCACGTGTACAACTGAGTCTACATTAACTGCAGGTCAGCGGAATGACACAGAGTTTGTGTTGCCAAGGCCAATGATCTGCATGCTGGACTGAAGGTCAGTCAGATTGTGGCTTCGCATTACAGAGCTTCTACTGGCAGGCGTCATCAACTGAAGACAGGTAGGGCAGTCGGGGCTGCAGTGCAGATAGCAGTCGATCGGCACGACCATCTTCCTGCTGGTGCCAGGCTGACGGACACCGAATGACGGCATGCTGGGATACAAGGTGCCCGTTCGAGCACTATCCGTGGGTAGGCATGCGTTCTGCGCACATGACGCCGGGAAATTCACATTGGACAGGTCGTTGAGACAGACGGCGACTGGTCTGGTCGTCGACGTCACGTGACTGTTGAGGGTGACGTCCTGGAACGACGGCGTTCTGCGCCGCTGAGTCTGTCTGGATCTGACGGAGGATCCCAGCGGCAGTGGTATGCTGTACACGGTGTTGCATGCCACTGCTCCGCCGGTATTTTTCTTCGACGCGCTTGGTATCCTCTGCGTCGACGGCGGCGGTGGCGGCGGCGGACTTGCGACGGCCAGGGTGGTCGACGTGGTGTGTTCAGTCCCGTGATGGTTCGACGTCAACTCGTCACGATCCAGCGTCGAACGACGACGATGACTTCGCGGTCTCGCACCGCCCGCCTGGGCCGCTTTGCGTCGTTTTCTCATCGCCAGCGACTTGGGTGACACTGCCGGCACACTCGACCGTCTCCTGTCCGTCGCGCTGGCCTTAAGCGATCCAGACGACTTCACGCCGGGTCCTGTGATGGTGGTGGTCTTCGGTATTGTCCAGGCCGCTGACAGCGCCTTACTGCCGCTGTCGACGCTGTCAGCACTGCACAGTTGACAGGTGACAGCCGTCCGCTGTCTCCTAGTCACACCTTTCTCCTGACCTTTGCTCCGACCCTTGATGTCTTCCGTCACATGAACGTTGTCCAGCTTTTCCCACATTTCATCGACTGCCAAGTGGGACGACGTTGCCGCAGTAGAAGAGAGTTTACGTCGCGTCTTGCTTTCGGAAACTGAATTCGCGCTGCTGTCTTTAATCGTTTTCGTCTGCGAAGTCCTGCTCACAGCCACGCGCTGTGAACTCACAGTGCCAACGTCCACTACCTTCAGCTGGCAGACAGACATCATCGGTTCACCGCTGCTGTTCTCACATGGACACTTATTCTGTGTAGCGTTTCCATCGAGACTAGCACGACAACAGGTCGTCTTTTTGCCGGTCCCACTCTCACCGCTGGGGCTTGGTTTCTTCAGGAGCTGTCCTTCGATGGTAAGACTGACTCCGACGTACGGAGGTACGGGAACTGGTGGCTGACGGAAGGCCAGCTCAAACAAGCCTGTACTGGCGTTCTTGTCGGTGCGACGATCCAGCACAACTACACAACAAACTGTCAATCATTACCGTCATCACACTACAACGATCACCAACCACTTCATCATCATCATCATAACGCTTGCACATAATAGGCCCGTAGCGCTGACAAACGCCTTGGATGAAGCTGCTTTTCAAGTTACTGAAACAGTCTAGTATATCGCCCCGATGCGTCGAGACGATATGCGCTGTACTGGTGGCAGTAGATTGTTGCATAATGACTAACAGCCTGACGTTCCTGGATAAAAAAATTCCAGCAGATCATCGTCCACAAATAGACAAGTCCGCAGCCCGCACCCGCCAGCAGCTGCTCCAGAGCATTGGCTTTATAGCAGCACGCGTTGCGTGCCATGAAACAGGTAGTTAACTAGTTGTGCAAACGGCGACAGACAAACGGACAAACAGACAAACAGACAGACATGGTTATCTCTCAAAATTCCATTCCCACTACCGCAGCAGTAGTATGCACTTGAGAGTGTAACTGCTCCTAGGAGCTTCGTCCACTAGAGTTTTGTTCTGAGCTAATGCATGTCAGGAAACGATTTCAGTCAACTCGGTTTGGCCATCGCTCCATAATGATGTCTGGCAAAGGAAAAGACCTTACATTTATTGCCGCCATTACCTCGACGGCTTTACTACAGGTATCAGTACTGACTATAACCAGCTTAACTCATTGCTCCAATAAGTTCCTGCAAACCTTTTCTGCTCAATATATCACGACTGGCGCACTAGTGGCTACGTTTATTACGATCAATCCATTTAAATAATAACGAACTGAAAAGCGGAAGAATGAGCAAAACGTCAACATTACTTCTCATCGTATCCTCCAGCACGTTCCTGCACATAATGGCGGTGATGCTGGTCGAAGGAGCCATACAAGGACTCGAGTTGATCTCAATCAGCCACGGACGACAGTCTTCCGACAACATGAAGTCGGCACCGTACAGTTCAAACGTGCTCTGTACAACCAGCAAGCGGGTATACGCATTGGACCCACAGGAGCCTCAGCATAACACGGCAACCTCGTGTGATTGTAAGGACATAGCAAGCAAACGGATCAAGTCGTTAGCGGCTACGTACTGAAAGCAGTACAAATACACACAAAAAGAACACTGTATAAGTTTATTTAGTGATTTATATTATTAAGGCTGCTAACGCTGCTGAACAGTACGACAAAATCAGGCCGATGCAAATAAATCAGTATGTGATGATCATCAAAATGCAGTAAATAAAACTTTAAATAGTGATATTTCTGTTCATTATAAATTACAAGCTGTTGCTGCCCTTTGGGCCGCTACAGCTTGATTTAGTGGCTGAGATACAGTTGCATGCTTGAGCTGCAGCCAGCCCGCTTAGGTCAGCGACCTACATTATTAAACACGCAGGGGCCAATCAGATAGCGACACGTGTGCCACGTCACTGTAGCGGCCCAGCATGCAGCCAGCCAGTCAGCCAGCTGGTATAGGCCTACTGCCTCCGGGCCCAGCCAGCACACCACAGTAAAAGTGTATAGGCCTACATGCACTTAGTTTTAGTAAAATGTCATTATTTTCGTAACGACGACCCCTATAGACATAAAACCCAACATATGTCCTGCACATGGTCGTCAAGCATCTGTGTGCAAAATTTCGTTATCGTACGACGCGCCGTTTAGGAGGAGATAGGCCCCAGACGAAATAAGCAAACTCTCAAATATTTAGTAGATTATCACCACACAACAGGATCTGCTATAAAACGACTGCACATTACTGAGATTTTCCTGCCACACATCACTGCTAGTCACATACAATTCAAACTGTTGCTACCTTGCGATGTTCGACGTCATCCTGGCAGCACAGCAGTGCGTTGAGTATCGCGTCCTTCATGCCAGGATACACGATTTTGTCCCACGCGTCACAAAAACCTTGCAATCTACAGCATTTATACGTGACGCTCGATTGCAGTTTTAACTCTTAACTCTGTCAATTCTTAGCAATTTTATTACTTGCCATCTCATGTACTATTTCCAAACATCATCACTTGTATGTGCACTGAGTACATACTAAGCAAATGCAACAACTCCTTATCCTGTTCTCACAGCTTAATGTGTAGCATACATGACCATGAGTGAATGGCTCGAAGTAGCGGCTCACGGTTGAATGACATTAGAGTAATCTAAGAAAGTTGACACATTAAATGAACAAAAAATACACAAATTATTAATAAATAGTAGCATTTTGGCACAGAGAAGCAACAAAACGTGAATCTGCATTGCAAGCCACGTCCAATCCACTACAAAACAACGCCTTATCAGCAGCAGTCTGTTGAAATATTTGCCCAGCATTAAATGGCTACTTCACACGTTCTCAGTGAATAGTATGTAACAAGAAGAGGCAGAACAAGAATGTCACGTGGCTATGAATGTGTCCTACATGTAGATGTGACAAGCGAACTGACTTGAGGTATTTCTTGAACTCGTCACAATGCCACATGTTCTCAGTTGGCAATTCCTCAGCACGCTCTCCATTCTTGTAGTGCTTCTGTATCGAGTTGTTTGACAAGTGAATACATCTGCATCACAGCATAAACAACGAACCAGTGAAACAAATCTCATTGGCGTGACCACTGACCATAGATATTACCAGTGTTGGAATTGACCTAAAAGAACTGGGGAGGGGTCAGATGTCGAAATGTTTGAAATTTTGCCCAAGGATTGAAATTTAAAGCCGATTTTCACTCAAAAATGAGCGTCTGCAGACATGAACTGGGGGTTCAACCCCCCCCCCCCGGCAATTCCAACCCTGGATATTACAAAGGGTATTCGACTTCTGGCAGATTATGTTGCCTATTTGTCGCCATCTTAGTTGCAGCGTCAGCGCTATGGCGGCGCCGGCCATTTAAACGTTTTTGAATCCTGCACAGCTACTCAGCTACACAGTTTCTATTATTATTACTATTACTCATCAAATATTTAATTTTAAACGAAAAGGAATCAAGGCAACATGCAGCTTCAGCCTTCATGTACGCCATTTACGGTCGCATAATCCGTGTGAAGGTTGGAGATCATTGGCCAAACGACACTTTCCTAGTTAGCCGGTAACAGACTAGTGGTAATAGTGCATTGAATTTGTGTTACGTGTCATTGATGGATTTGCTCCATCAGTCAACAGCCTGTGCTTTGAGTTGGCTGCTCACTGAAGCAACAACTGACCGATGTCACTGCGCCACTGACATACAAATACTCAATTGCCATGTAAGGAACCGCTTACATTAGGAATACCATAGCGCCCTTGAAACTACAATCTGGCCAAATTAATACAGCATTATAGGAATATAGTATGTGCAGTGGGGAAAACATGGACTGACTCAAAGATGTCTCCAGCTAAGGGGCTGTACAAGCCCTGATGTACAAGTACCTTAGTCCTTAGTGTACAACTACGGAGCTTTCAGTGGACACAGCCTGCGGCACTGTATAAGCACTGCCTCTTACTGGAATGAATGAGGCCCTCAACTCACAGTTCACAACAAGTAAAATACCGCTCATTTAAAGTCCAACTGAAGTCTGAAGACCGAGTCACACAGGGCTGTTTTACACTTTGTCAGCCAGCTACAACGCACCCATCAAACTTCTTCAGAGTGTATTCCTGTGAGCAGAAGCGGAGATAGCAGTCCTTGTAGAACCACAACGTGAATGGGTTCCAGTCGCTGACAAGAAACCACTGACGTATGTCAAACTTGGTACTGTAGATCAACAACGGTCGCTCTACAACAGCAGTAACACAGTTGACGCACCACAGGGGCTAAGGGTTTTGGAGTTATGGATTGGGGTCAAGGCCAGAAGGGCTAAAGTTCCAGTCTTGAAAAGTGCAGTAACAATAGCATGGCGACCATACACCTTCACTCTACTACCCAACTCTCCCTCCCCCCGTGGTCTCACGACGGATGTGACATTTGTACACCAATTGTTACACTACACGCTGTCAGTTTGCACAGTGTCTAGCCCACATTTAAATTTCTATACTGCTAAATGGAAGCACGTCCAAAATCAGCAAAGAATTAGAGACATTGAGATTCTCCCGACTCACTCTGCATTCAGAAAACACACTATAAGTATCTAAAGCCTGACAGCCCATTAATGGCGGATGGGTGGCTAACAGGTGCCGACACGATTACACGCATGTGCTAATGCCGCTATCGCTTCGTTCCGTTAAACTCAAATCATTTTTCCATCATAGCTTCCTTCACCTGGACCTTTACCACTGACATTCAACTGTTTGAGTGTTCCCACATTCAAGCACCTTTTCTGTGGTTTTTGTGGCCCCACACAAATCCCTGATTAATATATTAATCTCTATTCACAGGCAGAAATACACACAACATTAAAAACTAGACACGCAGTTTTCAAACGTATACCAAGTCATATTTGTAAAGACTGTCCACAAGAATGTGCCACTATCATAACAGTATATTCTGGTTAATATGGAAAGAGAATGACTGAATGAATTTTTTCAATACACCTAGCTGTAATATGCAAATGTGCTAACACAAACCGACATATTTCTGCACGACGTATTTGCCATCTTTCTGGATGCCGGCCGTCATGCTGACTAACTTCATAATCTCTTCTAGTCTATTATAGCACTGAATACCTGTCCAGCACAAACAAGACTACAATCCTAAAGACACGTACCACTGCACGCATTACTGGCATAATCACTTTTATCAATAACATCATTATTATCAACAACGTGCAACATAAACTAGTAATATAATAGTAAAGTAATAGCACGTCATACACGTTTTGTTCAGAAACTAAATGGACAGCTAGCTTAGTCAGTCATACGCAGTTTGAATGTAGCTAATAGTTACCCCCAAAATTAAAATAAAAGAGAACAAGATTTAGAACAAGATCCAAATGGCTGTAGAGGCAGCCAGATAAGTTCCATAATAAGTCTAAGTGATCTGTCAAATAAAAGTGTTACATATACAGTGAAAGAGTGAAGGAATTTTATGGGTGTCTTTTGTAGCAAAAACGTTATAACACGACAGAGAAAAATTAAGACAAACAATGCCGCACACTTTATACTTACCGCGACCGCGTGACTTTGCTCCCGGTTTGACAATCCACACGTTGTGAGTGCCGTCGATGTCAAACTGTGCTAGAGAAGCCCGCAACTTGGCAAGCACCTTCTGAATGTCACCGTAATAAGCCTCCACGCCGGAAACTGGAATATCCTCCCTACAGTGTCAGTCACACTGTCAGTATCATACGATATGATACGATACGATAGAAGAGATTAACGTGGACTCAAAAGCTGAGTATACAGCTTAATCTAGCACACGTAGCCAGAAACTAAAACAAAGCAGTGCCCCTTTAATTCAGTACAGGTTAAGAT
>Ga0056114_1000680_pt1 | contig 12913 bp, 6 predicted proteins | sample WorMetHERISLAND1_FD_77005 | JGI IMG/M metagenome (GOLD analysis project Ga0056114, IMG submission 77005) | Marine gutless worms symbiont microbial communities from Max Planck institute for Marine Microbiology, Germany - Olavius loisae HERON... ...
CACGCTACTCCAAGGATGCGATGGATGTCATCATTTCTTTTCCTGTCCCTCAAGGTAAGACCAAGAATCCATCGTAACATTCTCATTTCAGTTCTCTCCAAGCGTTCCTCTTCCCGCCTTCTCAGTGCAGACACACCACATGACACTAATGGATTACTGTAGATTAACAGTTAATACTGTGCATGATATTAATTTTAACACCATTTAATATTGAAAAGTGTCTGCCATATTTGTGTCAACTTAAGCACAGTGTGTTAGCATAATGTTGGGACAACCTTTATCTAATGGCCAAAATTACACTATTGTTTGTCCAAATTTGACCTAATTGTGACGTCATTCACGAACAGCGTTATTCAGAGCAGCTGTTAGCTGTTTGCAGCAGGTGAAGGTTAGCACCTCGTCACTGCAGATTCTAGTTGTTGTTAAATTGTTAAACTATTTGACATTAACAAGCTGCATTGGTGAAATGGCTGTCTGCGATGAATGTCACTACTAATAGCATTGGTAAGCATCGCAGCCGTCTGTGGTCTGATGTTGATTTCAGAACGTTATAATATGGGACGTTGCCGGAGCTGAGTGTTATCAAGTGAACGTGTTGACGGGTTGTCATGGCGACTGGATTACGTGCTGTGATTGGTCCAGCAACAACGACTTTCTGGTACTTGTTGTGTTCTGTTGCTATCAAGTTTTTTTCAATTAGCAATGCTGGCTTTTCTTTGCGGGCCCTGGGAGCTGTAGAAAAGGCCTGATGTTTTTCTTGGCCACATGGTGTAACAGTTTCCTAAACCATATTTTAGTTTCTTTAGCTTTAGTTCATGTGTTTGTTAGCAGTATGCTTCTGTGGTTGTTTAGGATTTTTGTGTTGTTGGTGGTTGTTGTAGTTATGTTATGGTTTTGTTACTGTCAGCCAAGTGACTGGTTGAGATGGCTGCTTTGGTGTTTTTCACCAGTCGAGAGATTGGCTGTGAAGGTCGTTGTCGTCTGTCATTCACTGAACGGTACGGCTCCTCGCTACCTGGCTGCAGATCTGCGCCGTTTGTCTGATATGCCGTCTAGACGACGTCTGAGATCGTCACTCACTGACCAGCTCGATGTCCGCCAGTCGCAGTGCTCAGCTGTTGGAGACTGAGCTTTCGCTGTGGCTGGTGCTCGACTATGGAACAGTCTGCCACATGACATCCTCGCGAGTGACACACTGTCACATTTCCGTTGTGGACTCAAAACATTTTTATTTAGACAGTCATATCCTTCTATTCTGTTTTAGTTCTTCACCTTGTGGTCCTTGCAGTTTTTACTTAGGTCACATTAAAAAATTTCTATGTAATGTAATGAGTGTTTAAGTCCTATTCTAAGTCCAACTAGCTATGATGCATTCACTCTAGTCATGCTGTTTTACATTTTCAGTCATCCGCTTATGTGGCCAGTATGTGTTGACTCTTCTCATGCATATGAGATATTTAGTATTTTGTTTTGTTGAAGTTATCGACTATTGTGTTATGTTCTGTGTAGGTGACTGGTTCTAATGACTTCAACCTGAAACTGTGGGATGTAAGAACCGGTCTGTCAAAGACGACATTAACTGGTCACATGTCAGCCGTCACTGGTGTTGCATACAGGGTAAGTTGTATTTATTACTGATGATGATGACGTATAAAGTAAAGTAAAGTAAAGTAGGCCATTTATATCGCGGTTCTTTGCGATCAGATCGCTGCAGAGCCGCTCTACAATACTCCCCTTGTTCATTGGACCCTATGCCTGCCGCCACCAGTTTTTAGCACGAAAGCCCTCGCAAGGTACCAAGTTATACTGCTTGGTGAACAGAGGCACATTAGGTGTGAACAACTTGCCCAGGGTTGTTGCCCGAATAGTGTCGCGGTAGGAGTCGAACCTGCGACCTCTCGATCACGAGTCCAGCACTCCAACCACTACACTACCGTGCCATCTCGGTATATATTGAATATTTATGTTTAATATTCACACTTTGTGTATGTGTTTGCAGATTTGTGTATCTCTGATTATACATCCAAGCAGTTTGACATATTATTATTACACAGTTTCACACGAGTGCCTTTGTATCTGCTGTCGTTGCTTTAAAGCGTTTTCTCGTCAAACACTGCTGTGCTGTGTTTCTGGTCGTGTTTAGTTTGGCTGCATCGTGTCAAGCTGTGCCGATGGCACAGTGAAGGTCTGGTCACATCGCGGCGTCGAGATAACGACACTGTATGGTCACTCGCTGAAGGTGAATGGATGTGACCTGCTCGTCAAAGTCTCACAGCTGACTGCACGTCAAGGAGGTCTGTTGACTTGACTGTCTTATGTCAAGTACTGGAGAGCTTCATCAGCGTTGTATAATGTATACTGCTATGATTCTGTTTAGACATTTTCGATTTCTTTTGGTATGACGTACAAGCAATGCAGATTGTTTGGCCTGTCACACTGGTATGGCATCCCACTTACACACGCCTTTCTTCACTATACACTGACTTCAAATTAGTCTGTTTTGCTCTGTAATTGCCACCAGTTTTTAGTGAGTTATCGTTGTGAACTTTTTTCATTGCGTACAACTCAGCATAGTATGCTAGCCAACTGACTTTGAATCACTCTGTTTCACTCTGTAATCATGACCAGTTTTAGTGAGTTATCGCTGTGGACTTAGTGTAGTACACTAGCCAATTTTGAACCACCAAGATGTTTGCCTGTAAGGTCTGCCTTATTAAGTCATTGAAATGGCGTCAATTGGTAAACTGCCGTCACTTATCTTTGGACAAAATCCTCATCAGTCAAACCTGAATCCATTGGGTGAATTTCGATGATCTAACTGCTAAATCATCAAGAATCTGTACTGTTCAGAAGGCATTAGATTAACTGCTTGTATAGCACACAGCTGGCTGTAGCTGCAGTCATTTCGTGGCAAGTTCGTTTCCTCAAATTTATCTGCTGTTGCTGCCACACATGTTTTTTTAACCAGCCTGATTTTTAAGTTGAGTCGGTCTAAGTTCTGTACTTGAATGAAGCCGTCATATTGCCTCTTAGCTTCTTTAACTGTGCCTGATTGTATGCAGTTCAGCTGAGTGGTTTCAGGTCCGAGAAATAGATTTGCTGCTTGTGAACAAACATTGTTGCTTGTGAAGCTAACTGTACATATTAACATCTGTCAGTTATTGTTGTTTAAAAGCTCTGCACTGTTACAATGTGCCGATTGTCGATGTAAGATGTGGATTCGGAGGCGGTTGACTGGGCAACGATGGTGGAGGCCGAGGAATGGCAGGAGAAGCACGATGAAGCCAAGCTGAGAAAAGACGACGTTAAAGTGGACTCCATCATGGTCGCATCATGCTCTGACGATGGCACGCTCCGAATCTGGCTTCCAACATTGGTACAAGACTACCCTTGCACTCGATCTAGGACTCAATATCTCTGATTTAACTAACTCCACCGTAACTGGTTTACTCAATTTGTCCGATTGATTTGTCCTTTAATTACTGTACGCCTCATATTATCTTTACATTGACCAGTGTGTGTAGTCGTGTGCCATTTCTAACTCTGTCTTCTCAGTTGTTCATATTTCATGTTCCTGTTTGTCTGCCTTGTTTCTTTGTGTTGCCTTTGATGCCAGCGTGTATTCAGTGTTCATAGCTCTGATCTCCATTCGAGCTGCTGTTAATGATACACACATATTAACATTTGTAACAGCCGTTTTGAGCTTTATTTGTGCTAGACAACCTATACGAATGGGCTTGTTCAAAACTAATGGAGGTTGTTTTGAGTGTAGCTTTTTCGACCCGGTTGTTATTCCCGATGTTATTTCAGCTGAAGGAGTTAAATAATGAGATCGTTATTAAGCTGCTGTAATTAATTTAAATTAATTTAATAGAAATATTTCTGTCTGTTTGACAGAGCAATGAATTGGCATGTTTGACTGGGCATTCGGACAAGGTAACTACAGTTGCATGTAGCAGCGAGGGAACGATCTGCTCTGGGTCTGTGGACAGAACTGTCCGTCTGTGGAGGCCAGACACACAGACTACATCAGCTGAACAGTTCCACGGCACTGAGATCACGTGTATAGCGAGCTCAGACGATGGTCGCCAGCTAGCCACTTCCAGCAGGTCAACATTATTACACTCAGACATTTTAGCTTGTCAGCCAGGCATGCTGTAACACCATCAATTATATCATAGGGATTTTACCTCAGAGTGGTTTATAAGGCACCTTTTAACAAGTTCGCTGCCAGGCCAGTTTTTCCCTGAGTACCATCCCAGGTAGGATTTACTTTTGTCGAGGTGCCAGCTGGTTATCTCCTGTGGTGCCGGTGTACGGCTGAGTTACATGACGAGTATACTCGTCAGTGGCACCTGATGATGCACGTTAATTGAGAAGATAACTCGTTAGTGGCAGTGTACATGTTAACGGAGCTCAGAGGTAACATACAACAGAATATGTGATAAAATGTCTGAAACATACAGAGTCAAACATTTAGCTAAAATAATGTTTTAAAAAGTGTGTATTGTGATGATGAGGAAACGTGTCTGTTGTCTCAACGGTCCATGTTTAACAGCAGTGCATTCCAAGCTTTGAGACCTGCTACTGCAAAACATCTGTCTGTGAAGTAAAGGTGTGTCGTCAATCAGAAAATTGACGGAGACCTTGCTGTGAATGTGTGTGCTACACAGAGATGGCATGATCAAGTTGTGGCTGTATCGAGAAACAACTGTTGTTCCACGGTGTGGATTATCACTGAAAGTGAGTCTTCATAACGTTGAATATCATTTGTTGCTAAACATCAACAAAAATACATTAAAACATCAGCACCTATTGGCACTTTTTAATTAGCACTTTATATTGTTGACTTGAAGCATAACATCTAGTCATGTGTATTTCATTTCATTCTAGTTTTTTCACTGCTTGGCAGCAGGCATCGTGCCTTTCAGCTACCAGCCTGTGTTGTTCACTTTCCCGCAGTGAAATTAACCTTTGGCTCTTGTTTTGTCAAATGTCTAGGCTCACTCAAAGTCGGTGAACGCTGTGATGTTTCTGCGAGGAAAGACACCACGGCTGCTGGTGGCAGGCTCAGATGATGCCACTGTGTCAGTGTGGACCGTCCATCAGGCCACTGAAGCTTCAGCTGTCACTATGAAGTATGGACTGTCTCACTTGATTTATGATGAACTCTGTTTGCATACGTACACAACTGCGTGTGCATCTGTTAGCAGTGACACTTCTGGCTCAGTGGAGATTTGCACCGTTTAATCTTTTTATAATTATAATACACAGTGAATCAGCATTTTGTTGTTACTCGTTGGCATTTTCTGTTCCATTTGTCATTCTGAAATGCACAGAATTCTGCAAGAAGCTATTTCGTGAAAGAGACAAACTATCAGTGCAGCAGAGTTCACTGTAACTTGACCAAAGCGTGGTTGTCAGAAAGACGGCAGTGAGTCTCTCTAGGTGGTGTCCATTCAAGCTAGAAACATGTTTAGAGTGGAGTCCAACTCAGTCCTGAGTCCAGTTTTTTCCTGATCCACCAGCGACTCTTATTGGTCAATCAGTTCCATTAACTTAGCCACAGTATTGATAGTATAGATGTGTCTAATTGGTGTTTTCCATCTGGTTCGTGTTTTCACATCAATAAGTGATTGGTCTTCAACAGTCCACAGACATGCGGGCATAATACAAGGACAAGCCATTGATGGGTTTATATTATAATTACAATCACCTGGCATCTGCAATTGGCTTGCTTTTGTGTTTTGACACTTTGTTAACAGACGGGTGAGCTGTGACACGGCTGAGAGTCCAGTGACTGGCATCGCTGAGCTGTCAATTGAAGGAAGCACAGTGATCGCTGCTACACAGTGGCATAAGACCATCAGGATGTGGGTCGTCGGCCGTCGAGGCTTGCTGACACCGTGTGGATGTGTGGATGGGTAAGTGTGCTTTTAACCCTCTGACGCTCACTGTTGCCATGTGGGTACAATTATGAAGCATCTTGTGCCAGAGTGGGTTAAGCCGTCATTTGTAATTTTCGACATCTGAGCACTCTGACGCTCAGGGCTGAGCGTCAGAGTGCCCAGGTGTCAAAAATTACAAATGACGGCTTAACTCAGTCTGGCACAGAATGCTTTATAGGTGTACCCACATGGCAACAGTGAGCGTCAGAGGGTTATACATGTGTAAACTGTTCTTTACTGTGTGCCGAGTTAAGGGTTGAATACACAAACTCATGGTAATGTTGGTGGACACATTTTGATCGCTTTATTGGCTGTTCTGTTAACTGTGGTTTTTGCAAGCAGAACTAGGCACTAAATAAGCTGAACATCGGTGAACAACAGACTATGGGTAACAGAAGATCTGGTTTAATATGAAATGATGCTACTAATACTGAACCCGCCATTCCCTGACGTACAGACCAGCTTGTTTTTCTGTTGTTTATCCAATCGTGGGGAGATCACACTGTGAAAGACCACCCACAATGCTCTCTTCTGAGTATTGTGATGGGAGAGGCCACTAATATTTGTCGTAATCAGTGGTAGTGTTTCTGACATTGGATATGTTTTATTATTTTACATCTGAACATGCACCTTTTGTTTCATAGTATTACGACGTTGTTACGTACGTTGGCAATGACAACATGTTACGATGATGTGATCTGCAGTCACTCTGATTGGACACTGACATGCCTAGCAACTCACCGTGACGACAAGTCCTATCTCATAACTGGCAGTGCCGACGATCAAGTCTGTGTGTGGTCTGCCACAACAGCCACGGTAACGTCACTGATTGAGTTCATCTTTCGATTAGAAAAAAAAGGATAACACTAAAGTTAACACTTTTTCTAAGAATAAATAAAAAGTTAATCCCCAACATGAACTCGCGATATAATTGGTGTTAACTTTGGTGTCAAGTGCCAGCATTTCCGATTATCTATAAGATAAGAAAAAAGATCAGAACTTTTCTAATCGCCAACTTAATCCTACTCGGTTCTTAGCGGCGTTCGTATTAAGAAATATGGATTCGAAAAGTTCTAATCTTTTTTCTAATCAAAAGATGAACTCAACCACTGTCTGTTCTACAGGGTGTCTGAAAAAATGTATATGTCTTGTTATCATTAAGACCATTAACCAGTTTATTGTCTGTCACTAGAGTGTGTCGTCGACAATGACGGTCACAACAGACGCTGATTTTTTTCTACAATAGCCAAGTAGACAGTCTTCCTTTCATTAACCCTTTGACGCCCATTGTTGCAGGGCTGAGCATCAGAATGCCTGAATGTCAAAAAGTGCAAATGATGGCTTAACCCGGTCTGGCACAGAATGCTTTATAGCTGTAGCCATATGGCAACAGTGCACGTCAAAGGGTTAATTCTCTTCGTTGTTTACTGTTCAGTGCATCACAGTGTTTAGTTACTGTCATATTTTGCATCATTAAATGTCAATCATTTCTCTGTAGACAACTAAACTTCACATTAAATCCAAATCAGTTTATTCAGTTTTCTAAAGCATGACATAGTGTTGTTTATATTTTGTAAATTAACAAAATTAGAGCTGATTCTCGTCACTGCAGCTATAATAATGTTGGACTATAAAATGTATATATTTATTCTTTGCAGTCGGGCTTTGAGCTGAGTGAGGTGGTCCGCCATGATGTACCGTTTACATTGCCGGACGAGTCTTATTATTTGGAACCTGCTGTCAACTGGATCACTGCTTCTGCTGCTCATGGGACTATCGTGTACATTGGAGACAGCAATGGACAGCTGAGTCAAATAAAGGATTTCACTGTCATTAATAATCAGAAAAAGGTATTGTACTGCTGGATTTCTTGCCAGCGCCAACGCTGATTTTTTCTTAACCATACGCTGTCTTGTTAGGTCTGGTATTGTGTAAAGGCTGTTATCTGAATTGGCCAACTGTTCCAGATAGTTTAAACACTAGATTAATTGCGTTTAATTATTGCCATGCTGTCTCTGTCAAAATAACTTTTTCTTTTCACTGCTCTTTTGCTTCTTGCCACGGTCAAAAAGTTAATAATTTTAAAACTATTTATACACAAAAACTTTTTACTAAATTTGCAAATTCAGTAAAAAGGTAAGGCACACAATATTTTTGTTAGCAGTGTTTTCTTATTTTAATCTGTCATGAGTTCTATGATCAGATTGGACAATTGGGTGTCATTGCGGGTTACATGACTTGCTTTCAGCCAGTGAGCATTCTGTATTTCTGATAATGATATAACAATAGCAGTGAATTTATACAATGGTTGACTTGTGTAGATACATAAAGCTGGCATTACAGGCATTGTAGTCACCGCTGACTTCATCTGTACTGCGTCACTTGATCACACGATTAAAATTTGGAACTTTAACTTAGAGCAGGTATTGCTTGCTCTCGTTTATTTAGAGTTTGTAATTATATTTGCTAACCAGCATTAGACGGCAGTAGCTGCAAACACAGAGATGCATTGCTTTGCATTGGGGAACTCCTTTCCGGGGACCATTGTCCAAAAGGTAATGAGTTCTAGTAAGATATAGTGTCTACCAACATGCCAGGTTTCATTGAAATGGAACAATGAACATAGATGTGCACTCGTACAGACAGACAGACAGACAAACATACAAAACCAAAAAACATAATCTTCAAGTTGTTGTTGTTGTCACAGCAACAAGCCTAAACGTGTTTACATCGTTTGAAACTGTACTTGTTTGAACGTTCTTTTCCACTGTCAGCACCTTAGTGGTCCTAGCAGTAACATAAATTACTCAGGCCATTATAAAGACTGATTCATTCATTGATTCACTCATTGATTGTCAGGGATAATTATCACTTACTCGTACTGTGATGGACAGACAGACAGACAGACACACGACAGAAGTAGTATTTGTTGAGCCAGCAGACACACATGGGCCAGCAGTGAAGTGAGAGTTTGTTGATATCCTTGCCATGACATAGCAAACACATGAAGTAAGGTTTGCTGATGTTGAAGTGAAAGACGAAGGTTAGAGATGAAGAGTTTCCTTGTTCTCTGTTGAGCCTTGTCTGAATTCCTTGTCTGTGAATCTGCAGGTTGCTATGTATTTCTGCTCGTGTCCGATCACCGCGATGTCGCTGGGTTATGATCACGACGGCAGACAGCACCTGGTCATTGGAACTCAGCTAGGAGAAGTTCAATGGCTACGATGGATTATCCCATAATGTCACTCAACTGCTGAGCCTTTTATTCTTCTTACGTTTGACAAACGGTGACATTTTAGTTGATATTGTATTCAAGTGTATTGTATTCACGCTATGTATTGGCCGATGAGGGCCATGGGTCTGCAAAACAGGCCCAATTTGTTCTGTCTGAAAAGCATTCTGAACCAGACTTTTGTTTCATTAGCTTCGGCTTGTGCATTTGTTATGTTGTTGTTTAGGTTTTTGTGTTGTTCTTTTGGTTGTTGTTGTTTAGTTTCACCTAGACTATCAGTCGCGTGATTGGTTGAGAAGGCTGGGTGTTTTGCACCAGTCGAGAGATTGGCTCGGAAGATCATGAGCAAAATCACCCGAAATATGCTGAAGCTCTGTGTTAATTTCTACTATTGGGAGATAAGATTGTTGATACTTAGATATGAGTTGCAGGGCAAGTATTTGTTAATATATCTGTTGCAGTTATGAGCTGTTTGGTTACGTTTGGTTTAGCAAACACAAATGAAACATTTTTTATTTCATATACCGTTTGACATACAATTGTAATTGTAAATATATACCATAAGTAAAATATTGTTCTATATACAGGTAATTGATCTATGGTTGTTTTTTATTGTTGTTTTTTGGCCATGGATTGACGAAAGCATTCTGGCCTTTAAACAATAGAGCTGTTTGTGTATGACCTAATACAACTGAACCTCTACATGGCCATTAAGACAGTGAAACTATTATATTCTTCATTTTTGTTTGTGGACCAACAATTTTAGACAATGTATGAAAATTGTCATGAAATACCGGACCCACTGTTCTAACACAGACACTTCTATGGCAGTTGTAGGCTATGTTAAATCCATGAGTATACTGCAGCGGGGAAAAAATGAGCATCTTTGTGAAAAATATTGAATTTAATGACCATCACTAAAATTGCTGGAAAAATTGATGTTTTGACATCCAGAAAGGTTTAATTATATGAGTTTTTTGAGTGATAACTGATAATGTACACTGTACAGTTGTTGTAAAACATTAATATTGTGTTGCTGCATATAGTACACTGGGTCTCTTTAACTTTTGACTTAGCCTTTCGCTCAGCGAATCGCTGAGCGAATTCGCTGAGCGAAACCTTAAGCTGAACGCTAGAGTCCGGACTTAGATCAAAGTTCAACTTCACTTCGCCCTAAGTATGTACTTAGACCGCAGATTTGGCCTAAATCTTTTGCTCAGCGAAATCACTTTACTTTTTGACTTAAGTCTGTACTTAGACCGAACTTTAGCTCAGCGAAAGGCTAAGTCAAAAGTTAGTCGCCCACTGTATGTGACTGTCATATATTAGGTATATTATAACGTGATTCTGTGACGAGTTACAAGAAAGCTGAGCTGTCGCATGGCAACCGCATGATAAAGCATGTTTTGTAACTGTGAAACTATAAATAAGTAACAACACAATGCCGCGTGTAATCTACCCTGCCCCTATTCTTAGTGGAATTTCGGGATAATCCCTTGGAGTAGATCCATAAAATTGGGGTCTACAGAGACTAACACCCTAGGCTGATCTGCCGTGGATTTTTTGAAGTATTCCAACCTGTGTGAACACGATACCTCAGTGTCACGGATGGACGAACAACTTCCCGTAGCAATACCTCGCTCTGCGTAGCATCGTGCTGTAATTAGAACTCGCTTCTTGCCTTAGTGAAACACTTGCTGTTGTTAAATCATATTTTGTGATATGCATCACAGCATTTTGTGTGAAATGTACCGTTTTTCACTTATGATTGATGCACTTGTAGCAAAGCATAATCACTGTTGAATATATTACGATTCTTGCATAGTGTTGAATTTAATATTTTCATCACCGCTTTATTACATATTACAAGTAACTCGTAAGTGGTTCACTGGTCATGGTTTGTGAGCAGAACCGTTTTGAACATGCTGAACAACATACAGTAGAAATTTGAAGTGTATGACAGAAGAAAGTGATGTAATAAGACACAGCCTGAAATTCTCTGAAATACTGAGACCACCATTCTAACACAGACAGTTCTGTATTCTTATTATGCACATAAAGTCAGATAAAGTGGCCTTACTAAACATTGAATGCCTAGAGCTTAGAGCTATTCCTGTCAGTATAGTGTAGTATGGTGTGTGTTTAGATGTTGAGACATGGTCAAGATTCACGGTGTTAAGAATTTTAGACATATTTATTTTCAAGTATGATATATTAGTACTTAGTAGTGCCCGGTATTCTAAAAATATTTGACAGACAAAATTAGCTTGACGTCAAAGTTTGCCAATGGTTGCATGATTTGCTATTGCAGAAATTATTGCAAAAACAGGAAATGGAAATTTGATAAGTTGTTGAATAGGCATAGCATATGACAACATACTTAACCATCACGGTCTATAGGCTCTCTTGGTCTTTGGTAACTTTGGTTTTTAGCCGACTGTAGTAACGGTCGCACTGGTACAGTGTTGCGTCTGTCGTCGTCGTCTGTAACGTGATGTATTGTGGCTAAACGGTGCATCCTGGATTAAAAGTTACTGTTGAGAGCCTCCAGGAAGTCATATATGAGAAATCGATTGGTACCAAAATGAATGACTGACCTTCGTTTAGAGGTCGTATCAAGGTTATGTCAACCATTGTGCTACATTCTTCGTTGAATATCTCTGATATCATTAGAGATAGAGGCTTGGTTCCAAAGGACCAATAGGAAATGGCATATGGACTATCAAATGGTCACGTGACCCCTGAAGGTACTGTGAGGCAGTATGGTCGGCTATCCTATCGACAGCTTGGCTTCTTGTCAGTAATGCACTGCAATTAGTTTGTAAGTTTGGTTTTGCTACTAATTGATTCAAAATTGATAGCTCATCAATATATGATTGGTTTCAAAATAGCAGAAGTATGAGAATATGGACACGGAATTTTAAGGGTATCCAGCATAATATCTTTCAGAATTTCATTGGTCAATAAATTTTTTCGTTCGATAAATTTGGTTGTTCGCCTCTCACTAATGAGTTATGATGCCATGGATAGGCAAAAATTCGTAAAACCTATGGTTATGATTGTTTTGTTGACTTATTTTTATTTATAATTAGTCCGATATAACAACACAAGTGCCTAGTGAAATATGCAGGTCGGCGAAGTAAGAGCCGCCGAAGACGCGGACTTTGAACGTCTGCGAACGCTGTGTACTATTCACGATGGATGGCGAACAGTAAGTAGTTGGCGTTGTCGCCATAGCGACGCTGTCATGCTGTTTTTGCGACTATTATTTCTGCTCATCGGTTTAGTTTTAGTTTTTCTGTAACTTTTGTTTCAGTTTGCGTATGGTAGATTAAGTTAGCTGACCTTTCACTCTAGCAGCTGCATAGCAACCAACAAAGTAAACAAACATTGCGAAGTAGTATAATGGAGTCGTTTATGGCTCACCAAGTGCTGGAAGAATACAACTAGTTTGCCAACAGCACAAACCACAAATAGCACAATGCACATACAGGGTGCCACAGTCATTTTTTATCTGTCTGTGGAACTTGGATTTATCATTTGCTTCCTGCACTTCATGCACATCTGCCATGCACGACATTACTCGACTCTGAGGGGTGTCACGAAACACCGCACCGCGTACACCGCGCGCACCGCGCTGAAATATAGTTAAAACATCCAGACGATGGTGCTTGGGTTTTAACTGAATAAGCAGCAAAATAAGCAGGAAACGTTGAATAGGTGAAGGGGAAGA
>Ga0056114_1000681_pt1 | contig 12907 bp, 10 predicted proteins | sample WorMetHERISLAND1_FD_77005 | JGI IMG/M metagenome (GOLD analysis project Ga0056114, IMG submission 77005) | Marine gutless worms symbiont microbial communities from Max Planck institute for Marine Microbiology, Germany - Olavius loisae HERON... ...
GAATTTTTCCGACCGACCCTTGTTTGAAGCCCCCGTTCGGGGGGAACCCCTTAGAATTTGGTGATGAAATTTGGCGTCAGAAAACTAGAGTCTTGGGGCTATCAGATGGTGAAGAAATCATGCAGCTAGCTTTCTTCGTTTTGACACAATACCGGCTCGTGGCAGACGGACGGACAGACAGACAGACAGACAGACACGTTGCGATCCCTATAACCCGCGCTAGCATAGCGTCGCGCGGGTAAAAATCTGATAACAGCATTAATAATAATCGTTTGTTATTAATATTTTGTAGGTAAGTAACTAGGCCATGTGCATATTATCAACCTCATTATGTAGATGAGAAAAAGCACACCTCTGTCAACACTCTCTTGTTGATTTCAGGCTGTACAGCGATGTCAGCTAGTGATATTCTAGGGTGTTTTGTCTCTAGGGTTTACATTTTCATTTCCAATGGTGCAGAAAGGACTAAAGAGTGGTGTGCTTGTGGCATGGACAAAAAGTTTTGCGTGTCCCGATGGCATAGGAGAGGATGCTGTGAAGATGCTGGAAGATGCCATTACCAGGCGAGGGGTGTGTCTGTGACTACTCTGTGTTAACTGCTGTAACGGGTGATCCGTATTGCTTTTTCTGTGAGCTGTGGTTGAAGCTAATGCGTTAATATGGCAGTGGATTTATATCAATGACAGTAGTGAATAATGAAGCCTGCTTAACCCTTTGACGCCCACTGTTGTCATATGGGTACAGCTATTTATAAAGAGTCCTGTGCCAGAATGGGTTAAGCCGTCATTTGTAATTTTTGATATCCAGACACTCTGATGCTCAGCCCTGGCACTGCATGCTTTATAGCTGTACCCATATGGCAACAGTGGGCATCGGTTAATAGTTGACAAATTAAAACTATTTAATATTATAGATTTACTAATGAACTGGCTTGGTTGCATGTGTAGGACATTTTCGTGGATGTGGTTGCTGTGCTAAATGATACCACTGGTACTCTGCTGGCTGGATCATACCTTGATAAACACTGTGGAATTGGACTTATTATGGGTATTAAGCTACCCTGTCTTTGGCGATTACAACTTACTGGTTTAGTCGTTGGAAAAACTAGACAGTATCATTTACTGAAGACTGAACAGTTGGATTGTTAAACATACATCTTGGAAGAAGTGAGACTGGCGCCATCTGGTGTTTGTCAGTAGAGTTAAGAGACACATTGAACACATTAATTTATGTTAGCATAGAAGCATTGTCAGCTGTCATCTGTTAACATAAATTAATGGATCCAGATTGTATGTGGCTTTGAATCCAGCACCAGTAATTTAATGGACAGATCCTTTCATCAACGTCGACTTCTTCAGAACTTCCCATTGATATGCCTGTCACTGGCGAGGACAGACAGACAGACAGACAGACTGGCTAAAGTGATTTCATCGCTGATATAATATTGTTAACTTAGGAACTAAATGTTGGTGATTATTTCAGAGTTTATTACATATACATCATCATCGTAATCATAGTCTCTCTTGCAGTAACTCAGACTGCAGTTACAGATATAGCAAGAGAAGTAGAGACAGTTGATAAAAACTCATAAATACATTAATAAGTTAATAAAAATCATAATATTATAGACTTATTGTGCGCGATATAATGATAGGCCTATTTGGTGAAAGAGCTTGACTGCAGTCCATGGCAGTGAAAAACCAGTTGCTACACAGATTGAGAGATAGGTAGCTAGAGAGACTGAGAGATATAGCATTTCATTCAGTATATGTCTTTAAATATCATTCGCGAAATAAAGTTAGAATTCAACAGATGTCCAGAACGATCGGGTAGAGATCTTTTGTGAGGTTGTAGCTTTGAGACGCAGCATTATACGTCACGTTAACTCAGTGTAGAGAGTCCTGTTGCACACTATATTATGTGGACAGTGAATGGTGTGTGCTAGGCACTGGATGTAATGCTGCCTATGTGGAAAACGTCGACAATGTGGAAAAGTGGTCGGGACCAAAGAGTCAGTCTTCAATGGTGAGATTTGCACGTTAAACAATCTATGTTCTGTACTGGCGCCAGTCTATGATACTCTGTCACACTCAGCTCTGCGATCGGTGAGTAAAGTGGCTTCAGCGTTCCACGTTTTCAGAAAATGGGAGACTTTCTGGTGCTGGATCTTGGTGGAACCAATTTCCGTGTTCTTTTGTGTCGAATGCGAGATCTCTATTAACAGTATTAACGACTCTCAGAGAGAGAGAGAGCTTTTAGCAGTGCCCCACGTTGCGTTTGAAACCAGTTGCCAACTGACCTTAAGAAGCAGCAGACAACTTCATCATCGAAAAGACATTTTAAATTGTACCTATGTACCTACCTTACTATTGCGGAGAGCACAGTCACTCATACTGTCAATGTGCGAGGCTAGTGATCAACTTTGCACAGGTGGTGTACAGGTGTAGTATAACATATAAACTGACAGATCAGTTGATTGATTGGTCCACAAAGTGACAGTAGCACTAACTAATAGCACGACGAACAAATAATGCAACAGATAGTCACATCACAACATCATGTTGTCAGATTATGACAGTTGGAATTGCGGAATTTGTCACAGTTGGAGATATGTTTGGTTGAGAACTCTACAAGTGGCAGTTGTGCTACTGCCATTACCTGGTGATCTCGACTGACACTGTTGCCACGTGTGTGTATAGGTTGTGATTGACACTGAGTGGGGTGCGTTCGGTGACAATGGCAGTCTAGACTTCATCCACACGTCTTATGACAAAGAAGTGGACCTACACTCAACGCATGCCGGTGCTTACACGTATGTTCTTTGTGTCTTAATCATACCACTGATGTCTCTGTCCCGGGGCCTTGATCTTGTACAGTTTCCTCAATATTTCACCGTTGAATTTCAGTTATGCTGAAGCCTGCATTGGTGTATGACTGAAGTAAATGGTGTGGGAGAAGTGGATGGGAACTGTGAACTGTGGTCGGTTTTTTTCATGCAGGGCTGGGATGATCAACTCATACTCGTCCTGATGTAGGTACTAGGTGGATGTCTGTGGTGTGCTGTGATAGGTTTGATAAGGCGTTTACCGGTCGTTACATCGGCGACGTGGCGCGACTGTTGATGCTGCGTCTGGCCAATGATCAGCTGATGTTTGGAGGTGAGAAATCCAGTAAACTGTTGGAGTGGGGCTCGTTCACGGCACAGCATCTGTCAGACATTGAACGGTCGGTCCACCCCGTGTAGTTGTGCATGGATTGTTATTAGTATGTAACCTGTCGGTCATCTGTCAGTCGCAGCATTGGTTGAATGACATTTTATCACATGCTACTCAATTTCTTTTAGAATTTAACAATAACAGGTTTAGTTTGCTGCCATTCAAGTGGTTACTAGGCAAGAATGTTAGCTGTGTATGCAGTTCATCTCTCATATCTGATTCCTGCTGTCTTTGTCACTGATGTCCGATGCTTATATTTATTTATTTTTTTTTTACCTCCTTATAACTTTGTGGTGGTTAGTGGCATGTCATACATACTCACTTGTCAAGGCTGGTAATTGCATCAGCTGTTAAAGTGCTCCAGTACACTGACACGTTCAGAATAACTCAAGACCATGTTGATTGTGATGGCCAGACCAGACCAGACCGTCAGTGAGTGTTGAATGCAGACAAGTCAACACACCAGTCTAACAGTCACTGTCAGCTAGTGTCTAGCTGCCTGAATTAGGTCTTGATGCGGAGGAACATTGCTGCAACATTCATGTATTTCTGGATGCCATTGCTTGGCTGACAATAAGGAAGACTGCTTGGACTTCGTCTGATTTTATTTATTTATTTATTTATTATGAAAATCGTACACGAAGTACACAGTAGGCCTAAACACAGTAGTAGCATTCAATGAGATATAAACATGTAAACTATAAAAGAATATAAAAACCTACACAAAAAAGACCTAACTTTGTCAGTTTCTGGCGTTCATTGAATGATAATTGCTCTTGAGAGGACTGTATGTCTGTGTGCATGTGTGCTACAGTGACACGGATTCTGATCAGAGCAACACGTGGAGCGCCCTGCGTGACCTTGACCTAGATTCAGTGTCGTCCAATGACGATGTAGCGGTGTTGAGATATCTGTGTTCGGTGTTGTCAATCCGTGCTGCACAGCTTGTAGCTGCCAGTGAGTTATGACACGATACGTTATATTCACTTTGAGACAAAAACAAATAACAGACTCGATACAAGTTCATTTGACGAGTGCTGGGTCAGTGGGTGGCATCAATCATTTCCCCTGTGGAACCAGATACTCATGAGGAAGGCGTTCCTCACTTAATACAAGTGATCACTAGCCGTGGTCAAGTCTAGCAACAGACAATTTACGCACAGTTACCGTTCTGTAAAGTTAATCGATCACGTTTTGAAATCGTGATTGCATAAAATTTTGACGAGTAGGTTTCTGATCATAGTTGACACATCAGAAGACACAGTAACTACTTGGCTGTGTCTCTTGGCTTGAGCTGTTGGACTTTAGTCTAGTGAGAGACTGTTCAAACTTATTTTGAAACTGTAAAGTCCAATGCATATTAGTATTGCATGTTTTGTCACAGTCGTTAGTGTAAATTCTTCTTCTTTTATGGCATACACCACTAGGAGAGCGTAGCACCAAACGTTAGTGTAAAGCAGTTGATTAACTGATGAAATGTTTGTATTTAATAATGTTTTTATTGTTATGTGATGCTGGTAGGCGTATCAGTGCTGTTGAATCGTATGCAGTGGCCTGAGAACTCGGTTGCCGTTGATGGCTCTCTGTATCGATATCATCCAAACTTACACACGCTGATGATGGCATGGATCGCTGAACTAGCACCCAACACAAAGGTCTGACATATCTACATTGCAATTATGACACCGACAGAGCCTACTGCCTTACCGTGAAATAGTCTGTTGTTTTCGCTGTTGTCTAATGACAGATTTAGCATTAAGTAGAGCCAGATCACTGAGCCAGACTTTACTTTAGTTGATATTTTAATTTTCAATTTTTCGTTCATTTTTTTATTTAAATGTTGGCTTAACCCTTTGACGCCCACTGTTGCCATATGGGTACAGCTAGCTTCCTTTGCCAGACCAGGTTAAGCCGTCATTTGTAATTTTTGACATCCGGGCACTCTGACGCTGTCCTGAGCGTCAGAGTGCCCGGATGTCAAAAATTACAAGTGACGGCTTACCCTGGTCTGACACAGGATACTTTATAGCAGTACCCATATGGCAGCAGTGGGCGTCAAAGGGTTAATTTCACGACCAGTGTTTCCGCTGCTCTGGTGACAATAAGTGTATGTCCTGATCTCAGTGTATGCAGCTTGCATGTGGCCGAGATGTTCTGATGTGTTGTTTTTAGTGTCGTCTGTTGTTGGCTGAAGACGGCAGTGGGCGTGGTGCGGCGTTTGTTGCTGCCGTGGCAACGCGTCTTCAGCAGCGTCAACATTCAGAGAGTTGCTGATGTCTTCTAGGACGGACTTCGTGTCCCACAGTTCTCCTAGGACATAACTACTGCCTCAGCAGACTTCCTTGTTAACCCTCTGACGCCTACTGTTGTCATATGTACAGCTAGCATCCTGTGCCAGACTGGGTTAAGCCGCCGTCATATGTAATTTTTGACATCCGGGCACTCTGACGCTCAGCCCTGGGCATCAAAGTGTCCAGATGTCAAAAAATTACAAATGATGGCTTAACCCAGTCTGGCACAGGATGCTTTATAGCTGTACCCATATGACATCAGTGGGCGTCGAATGATTAATATTGCTCACTGCCACTATTCACTCAGTGCCTTTGTGTCTGTGTTGGTTTATGTATGAATAATGTAGTATTTATTCCGTTGTTCATTCATATGAGTGCGTTGATGCTCTGTTATTTACAGTGCACATTTTCTACTCACTTGTAAGACTGTTGGTGTTTTGCTAACATTGTTTTTTTACAACTTTTTGTACATTGATAACTGTTGTTAATAGTTAAGCGTGTTACACCGTTTCTATAATGTCATAATATATCTCATTAAAGTTAGACCAAATATGGCAGGGAGGATTAAACCCTGTATTTTATTAGCCTGGAAGTGAAGAATTATAATGCAGTGGATCATCGGAAATGTAGTGAGGGCTAAGTACCCTGATAGCGGTGATAGCTAATCTCTGGTAGCCGGTCTACGTCATTCTGAAATAATGTCTTTCATTGTCTTGTCATTGTTATCAAGTTGTGCTTTCAGCTGCGTTGTTACACTGTTTAATGTTGCATAGTAGATTAGTTGTTACACATCTTAGACCAGTTACGTACAAATCAGATAACATTCCAGTTGTATACTGACTTCGGCTGACAATAATGCCTATTTGTCCTGCGAATGTGCTCTGTATGTTCGAATCCGGTGTTACATTTGGAACTGAATCAGGTGTATTGTTTTACATGTTCGATAATGGTCACTATTTCTATCTCACCTGTTTAGTTTGTGTGGTGCTATGTCGCGAGAGTCACTTGTTGACCTGTAGCTACTTCAGTTCCATGAAGACTGAAGCGTCAGAAGCTAGCTTCGGCTTGCCAACACACATTGGCAACATGTACTGCAAGTCCATACATCATTAATAGATAACCAGCCAAGTTAGCCAACTGAAAAATTTTCTATTTGAGTCCTCAGTTTTGAATCTAATCCGCACAGATGATTCAAATATGAATCAAATCGGCACGGACAGTTCGAATTTGAATCAAATTTTCATGACCCTAAATTCGCTGCAATAGAGGCAGATATTAGCATGGATTATTTTTTCTACTTCTGTGCACTATTTTTGCGAAATGTGTCCATTCCAGTGAAATGGATTGTTAAATTGTAAATGTCATGTGTATTGTGATATATAGTGCTGTAATAATTAACAAAATAGAAAACCAGTGAATCGAATGAAGGTACAATCACTTCTCATCAGTGAATATCTGTCAATTTTAAAATCAAGACTTAAAACTCGTTTATTCAACAAGCAACAAACCGATTTGCCAGCTGTAGTTACAGCCACATGAAGCATTGTGTGTTATAATGTAATTATTATGAATATTATTATTATTATCTGTTGTGGTTTTCATTCTGTAAAATGCAGGGACCTGCGAATCATTTATTTTCGTTCGAATCTCGAACGAATCGGCTGTCCGATTCGTTTTCGAATCGAATCTTCGAATCGAATCGGCCGTATATTTAATCCATCGGTATTTTTTATTTGTGACGAACGAGTGATGTACGGACTACGGAACTCCGAACTGAGTACTTGTTTATTTCAATTCAGTCATAAAACTCGTCAAACGATGCTGTTGTACGCTTATTTTACTCCCAAAGTCGACATTAAACGCAAATTTAACCACCACTAATCGTTTCTTTATGAATGACGATTTACAGCGCGGACGATTCAAAAATTTCGAATCGGACCATCAATACGAATCAAATCTCGAATCGGACGTACAATTCGAAATCGAATCGAATCACGAAGCTTCGCAGGTCCCTAGTAAAATGTTATTAGTTTTGCCTGTTACCAACAAACTTTAACTATTTCAGGTGTGACATAGCCGATATTTTGTGCTTAAAATGCCATAAAACCTTAACCATCTCCTGCATCCTGTTGTCTCTGCTGACTGGCGTGTGGATAGGAAAAGGCAAAATGTTTTTGTAGGATTGTTGAATTTATATATTTAAAATGTGCTAAAGTAGTTTACAATTTAATTAGTGTTGCACACATTTATTGGAAATACGTTGCTATGTATTGTGTAATATTAATGTTTTACAGTGAAAATACTTTATTGGGTGCCTGTTCTGTTTTGGTAGCCACATTATGTGCTAGAAATTTTGCTATTGCTAAAAATAGTGTTTCTCGGATAAAACAAAGGACTCTGCTGCCAAGGATTATGGGTGAAAAAACCCAAATGCAGACTACAAGGAACCAGATGATAGAATTTGAGAATAACAACAGAACATGCTGCATGCATAGCAAATACAGAATGTTAATTAGAAATATGAAGGATAGCAATCACAGTAGAGCAATAACAGTAGCAGTGTCATGTGTCAGACTTAACAAGTCTCACATGCATTAGGGATCAATATTTAAAAAAAAAATTTCACACAGAAATTAACAGTTAATAGTTATCTATGATAATAATTACTGTCCTGTTAATTTGTGAAACATACTGAACTAACAGCCATGTTGTTTTTGGTGTAAAATCACATAATGATTACTTTGTCTCATGATTACTTTGTGTCTTGCTTCAATGCAATGTGGGCATATGTCACTCTCCGAGACAGCGGACCAGCTTCAGAAACTGATAAACACTGGTACCAGCTGGATGGAATGTTCTAGGAAAAAGAACCGTAAACTGGTCAAACCAAAGTTGTTATCAGTTTTGCCACACAAACGCAATTTTTATGCTCCTCACTGAAGTATTTGTATTTTCTGTCCTACAGTTACAAACTATTTTAAAACAGTAAGCAATGATTGCAATGTAATCAACAGTGTTATGGTTTCAGCTCAATACTGAGAAAACTGTGGGACCACAGCAGCTGTTAAAAGTAGCATTTGTTAAATGGATACCGGTAGTTTCAGCAATACTGTCCACTGTAGCTAATAACTATCAAAGGATTTCCTATCGTATTAAATTTCCAACCCATATTAGCATGACATTTATGCACTTTTCGCTATTGCTACTTGGCAGTCACAATAAACACATCTACAACTGTTTACTGACAACTGAGCTTTGAAAACGGTGAAATGTGTATTACATATCACACAGTCGGTAAACGACAGGTTCTACAAAGTGTCTGAGGCGGCATCCAGGTGTGTGTCATTGTTCCTCCTACTAGTTGTCTCACTGGCAGTCAGTTTCTGTCTCTTCGCGTAACGATCTTCAAGGCTCTCACACAGTTCTCTTTCAAACAGCGGCTTGTATGTCCGAGAACGACTCCCAGGCACTAAGCAGTCTGTCTGGTGCTGCCCACAGCGTCCTTGTTCCGACAGCATTCTTCTTAACATTGCGGCACGGACAGCGTGCTGTGTCCATAGTGCCTGCATGCTGCGAGATATATCATCACTCTCTATGTCCTGCAGCCATTCTATGTCATCGTTGTCGTATTCGCAGTCAAACAGTATTAGTGGAAACTCCGCGGCCATTGTGTATTGTGGCTTGCGTGGATGCCGATCAACGTCTAGCAGTTCCGAGATGATGCCGGGGTTTTCCCGACCCTGGCCAATCAGAAACAGAATGGCAACAATGCAGCGGATCTGATGCCAGAGGAATGCCTGACCAGTGATCGTTAACTCACAGATCTCATAACTGTCATCGGTGTTACTGACACTTCTCTCCTCGACACTTAGGTGTAGAAAATTCTCGGTCGCCTTATTTCCAGTCACATTCGGCTCATTGCAGTCTTGACTAGAACTGGTGCTTATAGTGTTATTAAAAGAAACATTTGGAGAGGATTTGTTGTTTTTCATTTGGCAGAAACGGCTTTCATGCCGGCAAACTGCTAGGTCAACGGCGGTAATGTGCCGCCGGAATGCAACAACGCCATTACCAACATCCATTTTACACAGGTTGCGAAAATCATGTTCTCCGATGAGAGCACGACCAGCGTCCATCATACGATCCAGGTCAAGGGTTCCACGTGGAAAGAAGTACTTGTAAGTCCTTGAAGTGCACGAGAATCTTGCACTGAACAACGGATCTACCGGACACCAGGCAAGCACACGGATCTCGGCCGGCAAAACTCGATTCAGGATGTAGACGTAACGTATTTCCTCCGAGTCTGAATGCTGTGTGCTCTGAACTTGTTGGTTCGGCAACTGTTCTTCCTCAACTGATGACGTTGACTGGTCGGCATTACGGTGTATGACTCCAACACCGTGAGAGAGGTTTGTTCTCAGGTCAATTGAAATAACCTGCCACAAAAGTAATACTATTCCCTGTACATATTACAACACCATGCTAGACCTGAAATCCAATAACTGCTCCCTGAATGAAGCAACTGACATGGCTCAGAATCGCCCACTGTGAAGATTGATGTCTACGTTTGGTGCTATGCACTCCTAGTGGTGTTGCCAGACAAGAAAAAGAACTCTACTGCTACTTTTCTGTAGTGTTCCACACAACACAAGGAAAACTAACAAATTACATGTTATGACAGCATAACAAACTGGTTATATTAATCTCCAATTAAAACCTGATGAATATCAACCTCAATCGAAGGCTCAAATGAAAAGGAATTACACACTATCACTCAGCTACACTACATATGTTTGCCTGTAATTATTAATCAACAAAATAGCAACAGGAACTTTTATGCAAACAATGTACAAGTAAAAACACGACAATGGATGTGAAATTATGAAACTGCAGTAAAACTTCTAGTACAAGCCTTAGCTTCTATTCAAACAAGTTACTTCTGCTCCCAGCTTGTTACTATTAGAGACCCGGCTACTGTTAAAAATTTTCGTTAACCACATTTTGTCACCTGTGAAAAAGCACTGACGCCTTTGTCTGTCCGACCACAGCGATGGTAGTTGGACGTTGCTCGTGACTCGATCAAGCGGGTTTTCAACAGAGCATCAAACAACACAGCTTCAATGGTCTTCTCTGTATCTTCCTGCACTGCAAATCCCTGCAACAACAGACTAAATTAACTTAACCAACGTAAATAAACTGGTTTATATATGCAACTCTGGCATCTAAACACCGACTAAGTAGTGTCTGAGTAAATGACTGCATTACTACAGGTCAATTGCCCTTTATGATGAAATATTGCTTGCATTTTGCACAACTGTCGTGCAGTTGGTTGACTGGTTGAGCAAGGTTTAACGTCCCACTCGGCACAGTTTAGGTGAATTAGGTCATGTCATGCAGTTACATATTTAGCTGTTCACATTTTAACTGCAAGCATCTGTAATAAATTCCATGTCCTGTATTCTGGCAACAGTAACTTTGACTGTCAGTTTATCCAGAAATAACTTTCACAAAAAATTCTACACACCTTCAGACTGTTTGAAAACACACTATTTCGGCTGCTGCAACTCGTACAAAAAAGAGCAACAATTTTCTGTCTGCTCCTGGTATCTTACTTCAGATATTTGCCGCTTTCCTCGGAGGTCTCTCACTTTCAGGTCCTGCGTTCAGTATCCCAGTTATGATGTGGTACTGGTACCATCCATAGCAAAGACACACAAGTCATTTATGTTAACATAAAATTATTTATACTAGCATAATTTGTTAACGACTGAACAGCAAACCTGATAATCCCATCCAAGATATGCAATCTTCAGTGCTACATGCCGGGTGTTGTACTTTGTAAAATCAAATGGTCTCTGTTTTTTCTGCGCCTTCACAGTTGGATCTGTCTACATTACATTTGCACACATCTCCGTCTGATCATTTAGCTGTTCAACCATTATGATTAGCTGCTTCTACTAGTATTTCCAATGCACATGCTGTACAGGTCATGATTACACATTTTACTCACTCAACCGACTTTCTGATGCTGTGAATCCAGTCAATTACATCGAACATTTTAAAATATGGCTAACAAACACAAGCCATTAGAATTACATGCTAAATAACAGGTAAGTCATCTAATGGGATGACCAAAGTTTCGCGAGTACAATACCGTAAATAATAATTAGAATCTGGTGTTAATTTGATGTTGTTCACTTATAAATCACTTAATATTTTCATTAATTCTACCCCACTTGAAAACTAACAACTGAACTAAAATCACGCTATAAAATTACCCGCAAAATCCAGATTAAAGATACAATGAATCAATCATCAATCATAGCCACAGGAAATTGCAATCGCATTCGCAACAATCACGAATTCCTAATCTGCAGTCGGGATCGAGTGTAACAATACAACAGGCATTTAATGCATCGTAATTTCCGCTGACGTAGCAATTGATGGGTTTGGCCGGGTAATATAAGACTGGTGCATTCAGGTGCATAGGTAATATGCGTTTAATTAGTGCATCCAGTAAACGCAATTTATCCATTACAAAGGCCGTGACATAACTAGCCGCTGTTACCCTTCCAATGCCATTTATTATTCTAACATTTGTACCGCTTTATTTGAACTTATTGCATGTGTATATCAATAATGTAGGCCTACTGTGTTTAAGCTTTAGTGATACATTCACAAAGTTTTAAATGACAAAGGTTAGAAAAAGGAGTTTTTGGAAAACACAAGACGTGGGTTTGTATGTATATTATACGTTATTAAAATGCATACAGCGTGTCGGAACCAATTTTGGGCAGATGCAGTTTACCTGTCATAGACGCACTTTGACGGCCGCTATTAAACGCATATTACCAATGTAGCCAGACGTACTAGAATTAGATGCACTGGACGCATTTTACCAATACCCGCAAATGATAGTCGTGTAGTGGCAGAAATTCCAGCGATCTAGCAATTTTACGACAGCGGAAATGCCGCCAACTTAGCAAATATTAGTCATACTTTGGCAAAATTTCCCTCTGTATCATATGCTACCGAGAGCAAAAAGTAATAATTTATACCCGTGACTTAGCGATGACATTCTTCAGTTGTGTAACATGTCTCTCCAGCTGCTTAATTTTATTAATTAATTCGTCTTTTGTGGCGTCTTCATACATGACCATGCCTTCTTCCAAAGACGCAAAGTCCAAACGATAAAAGACACTTGTCAGGAATAATGCACCGAGTACAGATGATCATGTACAGCAAAATAATGAAATTGATTACACATTACAAATAGATCAATGGCCCATAATAGACCCCCCTCTCCCCATGGGGCGGAAAATGACCACTATGTTTTCTGAGTAGTTTAGACATATATCTATAAAAATATACTTGTCTGGTTCACCGGCAGCGTTGCCAACA
>Ga0056114_1000682_pt1 | contig 12898 bp, 7 predicted proteins | sample WorMetHERISLAND1_FD_77005 | JGI IMG/M metagenome (GOLD analysis project Ga0056114, IMG submission 77005) | Marine gutless worms symbiont microbial communities from Max Planck institute for Marine Microbiology, Germany - Olavius loisae HERON... ...
GTTTTTCGAGTCTTTCCATTTTATATTCTAAACAACGATATGGGCACAGAAGCACTTCGCTTACGCCCATAACATCCGCTATGTTATGTTATGTTATGTATGTGTATATTTAGCGAGAATGAAATTCGCTTAATAGCGGGGGAGGAACATGTCATATGCACAAGAATCGTGCACTTGGTGACACCTTCTTAAAATTTGGCATGGTGTTAGAGCAGGCCATGAAGTTTTCAAAAACCACTGGCTACAAGTTGGCACACGCCGCTGGTGGCTGTAGCTGCAAAAAAACAAAACGGCCACCGACGGACGTCAAGTACACCATCCGTCGGCTCCTGTGGATTGTATCTTCAAATATAATACCAATTTTGTGCTACTTTTGAGTGTGGGGAATAGCTGATGATGTTCTAAGCTTATCATAATAGTAGCAGTAAGTTCAATAAGAGCAATAATTAGCCTTTTAAAGTGTCGCTGAGCCACCTGTCATGTGACTCGATTTGTTGCAATCAGTTTACAACTATTATTCTTAGCAATGCAAGAAACAGAAATTCAACAGTTATATCACATCACAACAGAACAAACAAGAAGCCAAGCTGTCGCTAGGATAGCCGACCGTACTGCCTCACAGCACCTTTAGGGTCACGTGACGTCATCGGTCACGTGACCATTTGATAGACCACATGCCATTTCCTATCGGTGGTCCTTTGGAACGAAGTCTCTAAATCCAGTCTTTTTCGAGATAATGCGCTCTATGCATATTGGGGTCACGAGTTCGCCCTTTCAAGGTCACGTGACGTCATCGGACACCTGACTATTTGATAGCCCATGTGTCAGTTCCTATTGGTGGTCCGCTAGAACCAAGCCTCTATCTCTGACGGTTTCCGAGATATTCAACGTCGAATGTAGTGCAATGGTTGACATGACCTCTAAACAAAGGTCAAGGTCATTAATTTCGGTACCATTTGATTTCCTATATGCGACTTCGTATAGGCTGTCAATAGTAACTTTTGCTCTAGGACGCACCGTTTAGCCACAATACATTCCGTACAGACTACAGACGACGACAGACGCAACACTGTAGCATAAGCGAAGACCGTTAGTACGGTTGGCTAAAAATGTAGCAATATTATCGTTATTAAATGGAATACATATGACACTGACAACCTAAATCACCGTACCGTGACAGTTATGGCCGTGCAGGATAAAGTCATTCAAGGTTGTTGCAGCAACCACCTTGACATCTGCACAGTGGTGTGCACCTCAATCCAGCTTTAGAACATTTGCAATTTCCCTTGCACGCTTTTACACAGGTGCAGTGGAGCATAAGTGCACAGGCAGCACTAGCATCTCCCAGATCAGTCCAGTACGGGACCCATGTCTTGAGACGTCCATTCCATTCCCAACCATACTGTGCAGGATCTGGCAGACACAACTGCTTCTCCAAAGCTCTATGCCAAATGAAAGCTGAAACAAGAAGTGTTCTTTTCACATGTTGGTGCAAGGCTGCTTTCGTAGGTGGGATGCTGTCTAGGGACTTGAGACTGTGAGTGAACATAAGCCGTCGTGCTTCATTTACTGTAACACTGGAACAGTTCTTACTGTACATGAGCACTGTAAGGTGCTCAATGCGCTGCATATGCAGAGAATTTTCCGTCAGTTCTTGCGGATTGTCGAGTAAGCTGATCATAGTATCAGTTACTTCAGGAAAGTTCATCCAAGCATTCCATCCCGTCTTCTTCCCAATGCCTAGCATGCTGGAGGTTACGTCACAACCTGTAAAGGCTGCGAAGAATGGTAGTGCCTTGCACTTATCTGGTCCAAGCTGTAATGATACTTCATGAATCGGGATATCGATGTATGCTTTTCCACTTCCGAAACCAATCCACAACTCAAGAAGCCCCAGACTTTGGAGTGTTGGAAAAAGGTGGACAGACAGTACAACGACATCCGAATCAACTGTACGGAGGAAAGCTTTCCGATGACCGTCCATGACAGCGTGGTGCAGATGAAGCATCATGCGGCTGTCTGCCTCCTCGTGGTCAGACGGACTGATGTCAGATAGGTCAATTGACCTGTTAGATACTACAAGTTCTCCTTTTGTTGTAAACAGACAGTAACTGGACAAGGAAGTTGCACTCACTAGCGCATCAGACAGAAACTGAAAAAGTTCATCTTTGTTTTCACTCACTTTTAGGAATGTTTGCCAATCTTTTCCTTTGGGGATGGGGACCTTGTCCGATATTCGTGTCCGTCGAGCAACTGTTTCGCCAAGACGTTTGGCCCGTGTTTGATTTTTGAGACTGTGCTCAGGATAACGATCCCAGACTGCATCTATTCTGGTGGTACAAGTGCTCATCTGATTCTCCATGAACGGAATGAGATGCATTCCGGCATATTCCCCAAATACATTTGATCGTTGTGGTTTTACGATATGAACTACAGCGGGCATGTCTAAGATTATTACTGAAGCATCCTTGACAGCGGAATTCTTTCCACGTGCAGGCACACCTGGCAAGCAGCCAACAATTTGAGACTTAGTACCAGCTCGCAGCTGTCCACTGTTGGACAATGAAGGTGGATCTCTTGAGTTTTCATGCTTGAAAAAGTCATTCATGTCTGAATCGGGACGAGCTTGAAGTGAAACGAACATTTGTGTCACAACCGCTGCAGAAGCTTTACATGAAGCAAGTTTGTTTGGGCCTTTATTTAAGTTCGCTGGAGGTGGCTGGAGGAAGGTGTACAGACTTGCTTTGGGGATGACATCAGACACTGGTGTTGTACAGTCCTCAATCCGCTCCTTTTTAAATTTTGCATACATAGCTCTTCCGGTTGTCGGCAACTCCTGAAGACACTTGCTGATTTCGGGATCCATATATTCACCGGTGTCCAAAGTTACCAGATGACTGCCTGTTTCTCCATAAGGATTGACAATGGTTCCTTGGTCCACAAGCTCCAGAAGAGAGTTGAGTTGGTTGAGAAACCTTTGCTGCTCAGATATAGAGCTTTCTGGGTGTTCAATACTCTCCGATTGTGTTGTGTGTGTGCTGGCATATTCGAACTCGGCAATGACACGAAGAACTTCTGCCCTTGAGAGTTCTATGACCGCTTTATCTTCAGCCTGGCCATAGAGTCCTTTGGGCCCACTGTCTTCTTTAAGCAGCTTGATACTGTGCTCCTGGCTTTGGTCCAGGCCCATCAAGCTGAATTTCTTCTCACTTCGCTGGACCACAAAGTGGCCCTCCATGAACTTGGCATGGACTTCAGGGTGGCGATGAGGCAGCTCAGCCATGTCTCTCAGGAACACTGGGACCCACCGAGAATAATTAGTGTGTCCTAGCGCAAAGAAGTACGGACAAAGATCCTCAATAGCATCCAGTGTACCAAGCCAGTTACCAAGGCGCTGATTGCGAATGAAGCGACAGCTTGTCAAGAGGAAGTCCCTGACTATTCTACCCCAATAGCATGCTGTTGGAGACGTGGAAAAAAGCTGTTTCTCCCACATTTCAAATGACACATGAGGTCCAGGTTGTTCACAGTACTTGTCATAGGCGTGTCTTCTCAGTACTTCCAGCCACGACAAGGTGAGAAGTTATGCCTGGCGCGTCCGTTTGACATATTTTCCACCAAGTAGAGATGCTGCCACTCCAGAAGAAAATATCTTTGCTAGATGGAACATGCGCTCCCAACCTGAACCTCCCATCAACTTTCTGCCGGCTTCTTGTGTGCACATTTCCAGATGCAGAAAGCCAATCATGCAGACCATTTGTTGCTCGCCTAGCTCTACTGGGAAAAGCAACTGACATCTTTTCTGGCGGGCGTAAACAGGGCAATCACCTTGGATAACAGGTATTTGCCCGGGATTTACAAAAGCAATGGCTTTCTTTGCAACAAGCATGGCATGCTTTTGCATACTCAATGTGTCTGCCTTTTCTTCACTGAATACAGGGAATACTCCAATAACTGCACGAGGCTTGATATGGTTTTGCTCCTGAGTCTTTGAAAAGAAACCCGCAAACGTGACAGGTACATCGTCTAACTGCCATTTGCCATCAACTTTGTCCTTTGTGGTGACGTTCACGACATGTGCCAACCATTTTTCGTCTTCCGTATTCACGCATTCATTTTTCGTTGCTTGCCGACCACGTTCTTGAGTAGATACGAGACTGATATCTCCTCCACGGTCCTCAACAAAAGGAACCACTGTGAATTCATCAGGAAGTTCAATTGGAATGTCTTCTGAAACATCAAAATTCAGCGGGAGAGGATCAGAACCTTTATTGTCTTTGGTCAGATGACCAATCAGCGTAATTGACGTACCGTGCATATCACTCCTACCAGAGACATCAATATTGTCTGTAGTTGCTGTTGAGAATACACCACGTTTGCAGTTAGTTGGCACTACAACGCTCTCATCTTTGAACCTCGATGACAGTGCTTGTGCGAATCTTCTCCGTACATCCATAACACGACTGTAAGAAACTGACAGTCCCAGTTGATGAAACTGTCTGATAAGAATTTTCTGACGATCATGGGCATGCAACTTCAAGCCCATGTATAGAGGCACTGGCGTTTCTCTGCCTTGCATCTGATATAAGTTCTGTGCTTTGGTAGCGCGTTTTGCTGCATTACTTATCAATAGCTGAGACAGTGTGCAAGCCACACGAGTCCTGGCATTAACAGTCTCATGATCTCCTTCATTTTGGATACTGGATGTACCCTCAAGCAACACTTGCAGAAGAGTCAATAGTGAGTTGGGTACTGGCTCACTCAAGCACTGAGTATTGAATGATCCCATAAAAGGGGCTTGAGACGAGAGTATCTGCTTTCGCAAGAGAAGGCCAACTTCAACTATCTTTTCTGCCTCTTCCTCAGAGAGTCCTCTGGCCATAGATTCCAACAGTAAAGAACTTGCTTTTGTTTTAGTTGAGAGCAGGACATCTCTGCCTTTAGTGAAGACCTGCCATTCACTGCCCAATTTTGACAGTAAGTGCTCCTTAAACCGAGTCGGGTGTACTGTTACCGTAAGCCAATCAGAACCAACTTGCTGCAACCTTTGACTATAGAGCTTCCTAAGGTCTGCTAGTTTCATCACACTGTCATTATCTTGAACAAATGCAATGAGCTCAGCCATAACCAGGGGGTCATACGGTAGTGAAGGAGTAGTGTTGATCTCTTCTGACTTTTTGGACTTGGCAGCCCTGGCTTCATTTGCAAGCTTACGGTAGCATGTCTTATGGTAGAACAGATCTGCAGCCGTAGCGTCAAATGCTGCATTTAGCCTGGCATAGACAACCCAGTTTTCTGCTTCCTTTGCCATGTCCTTGAGCTTATTACCATCAGACGTCGATGTGCTGATAGGTTCACTGCTGTCCTCCTGGTACAAGTGGCAATAAACACACTGTGGCCGTTTCCTATTACATTTTGCGTCAAAACTTGTCCGGGTTTTCTTTGGGCTGAAATTGGAGCAAGAGGGCTCCACCGTCTCATCCCTTTTCCTTTTCTGCAATATGCGCTGTACAATGTGAGTTCGTATATTATCACGACATGTCTTGTGATACATTGCCTTGTTGTTCAGCAGTGACTTCGAAATACATTCCTCACCCTCCGCTATGAGACACTCTGGTGTCATCCCATATGGCAGTGTCACATTGTTATCAAGAAAATTGGTGAAGTCTTGTTCAATACTTTTATATGCCTGGTGGTAACAGGCTTTTTCATATGGGTGCTTCAGCTTATCGGATGTCGTAGACTGACAAAAGCAGCAAAGTGCCCAATCAGTTTTCTTCCTCAACTTTAGCAGATTATCATTCATTTTAAAAGACACAAATCTGAAACACAAATGGGATTTATTAATTGACTGAGGTACTACATAAGTTATTTAGCACATTGTGTAATACAGCTTATCATTTTATGAATTAATCAATTAGATGAATTTATTATTGTTATTAGAAATTAATGCCATATATTTGCATTTCTTTGCAGGTATGGGGGTGCTTGGGGTGGAAATGGTAGCCCCTCGCAAGTGGGTACGGGGATGTCACCCTGGAATTTTTAAAAATTTTTCTTTCAAAATCCTGCCTTTCGGTTCCATAAGCGCCAAAGTTACTCAGCAAGCAAACAGAATGAAATGATGACGACTTGCCTGCCAGGCCAAAGATGCCCACTCCCATGACGCCGCCTCTGATTATTATTACTAGGCCTATATTAGAGCGAAGATGATGGTACAACGCTTTGGCGTAGCTGGGTGTAGCGCTGAGTAACATGAATTTCAGAACATAAATATAGTGTAATATTATATAAAACTAAATGCAGAATACAAAAATCACCATTATTCGGCTGAAAATATATAAAATAACAAAATTGCGTGCAACTTTCAACCACAGCAAAACGTAAACAAACGTCACTTATGACGTGTTATTCACTAGTTTCAATAAATAAGTAAACATTTCCATAGGAAATAAACTACAACTTGCAATTTTTACTACCATGCCACATGCCACCGCAGAGGCGTGCGCAAACTTGTAGCCGGTGGTTTTTGAAAATCTTATGGTCTGCCCTAACACCATGCAAAAATTTAAAGAGGTGTCACCAAGAGCACAATTCTGACAAGTTCCTCCCCCGCTATAACAACTAATGACGACGAAGTAGGGCGTTGAATTCGATAGGATTATCAACGCCCCTGTACCAGGGCTACGTCTAAAGTTACTGTTAATGAATAATAGGAAGGCATATACGCTTTCGCTTGACACCATATCGATGACCTTGGATGACCTTGAACTGCTATAAGTTCGAATTTTCAGAGAATTTCGCATGATTTCGCAGATTTGGGACGCATCAACGGCTAAACGAATAAAGATAGCGAGAGAGTTGTAAACGACTGAGTGTACTTTTCAACGTTATGTTCCTTGCGTTGATTCGTCATAGATTTCTTCACTAGGGGCCTTCATACACACACTGCTGTCGCACACTTACCTTATAGGGTTAGCTAGGCTTTTTGTATCAACCGCCGCCGCGAGCTGGAATGCTTCATAGTTCATACAGCTGCTTATTCGATTCCTGCTCCAACTTTCACTTGACCTCTGAGCAACCTGTGACGCGGCGACAGCATGAAAGTGATGAAACGTGTAGGTCTATAGACTTCAACAGTTTGTATATACAGGAGTGACGTCTTGTGATCCCAGCTCACTATGTGTGACGTTGCTATGCCGACCACCAAAGATTGATGTCTGTAGGCCTTACAATTTAACTCTAATAGCAATATTTGGACCAGGGGAGCGAAATTTCCACAGAGTGAAAGTTCCAGGGAACGAAAATTCCAGGGAACGAGTGTTCCAGGGAACGAATGTTCCTGTGAGCGAAAGTTCCACGTATGGTACTTTCGCTCTTGGGAGCGAAAGTACGTGAGAACGAAAGTTCCAGTTACTGTCGAGGTAATACAATACGAAGTTTATACCGATGTTTAGGCTGTTGGGAGCCTTGAATTCATCCTGTGCGAACACCACCCCCCTGCCGTAATACCATTAAACAGTCAGACAGTAGACTCGGAATCCGTTAACTACGGTTGTTGGCAATTGGCTGACCTGGAAAGGTTGATGCGGTGAAATTGGAATTTGAAGGAGCTAACACACCGGGTGAAATTGTCACCCTAAAACATGGCTGGACAGACTGTCCACATGGCCCCTGTAATTGGGCAGGAGAGGAGGGGTGGCTGCGCGTGTTGGTGAAACGTGAAGGTAAATGTAAGCGCAAACATTCCACTACCTGATGCATGTCTTTTGCTTTTAGTTCTATGGGATTCTCTTTGCTGCTACGCTACGAGTAGCTTTCATTGTAGACCTAACGAGAATTCCACGAGAACTAGCGAGCAGCTAATTTCTTTGCTAGGTTTTGCTAGCTCCGCCCACAACATGGCGACCAGTGACCGGTTAGTTTGGTGAGGATTTATGTTTCTGTTTGGACAGATTTGGTATCAATGTCGACGGCATTTTAGTGCATTGAATGCGTAAGTGTGACCGCAGTAATTTTTGTGGTTGCGGTTATGTTTAAATGCGTTAACTTGCATGTTGACATCCACTACCGAACATCGCCGTTGACATCGTTTCTATAGCAACATAGGAGCTAGTAAGAAATCGCGAGGTAGCTGACTTTTACTTTAACTATACACATACAAATCTTGTGTAGATCTCTACGAGCAAAAAAGTAAAAGACATGCCTCCAGTTAGCCTAATGATAATCCTCGTTAATGAGGCTTATCATTAGGCTAACTGGAGGCATGTTGGAAAGACGTGTTTGGGCTGGTGCAGCCGGTGCAGTGTTTCATGACACTGGTCATCCGTATTGGCCTCTACCGATAATTGAGTTCTCGACCGTCTGTTGCTGCACAGATAGTCGAGAACAAAGCCCAGTACAACATTTTGGATACACAGATGCTCAAAGAATGTGTACATAAATTAAAACAGAATGTGGCATGTCCACATGTTGTTTAATTTGTTGTTTGTTGTTTGATAGGAGACAGATAGACTTCTCACTGCTGTTAATGACCAGGAGTCAGTTATCACTGAGGGAAGCATACAGAACATTGACAAAGGATCCACAGGCGACGGATGCTACAGTAAGATAACTTCATTAACTTATGTACTTTGTAGTTTGTAAGTACACTGTGTCTCAGAAAAAAGAGCCCAAACCCAAACTCTATTCTAGAGACTTTTGAATATTTCTGCCAAATATGATCAAAATCGATCCATATAATTTCGAGCTATACCGTTTCAAAGTTGGGCCCTTTTTTGAGACACAGTGTAGAATATATTGTAAACGTTTGTGTGGAATGCTTGGGATTAGATTGAGCATGGGTTAACGTCCCACCAACACAGTATAGGTTATATGGGAGACGGTTTTTACAGGTCAAAAGACCCAACCAACAGTGTCAAAGTACTTCTTGTGATTAGCTGTGAAGATCCTCTCTGAAATTACCTATCATGTGTCTTGGGACATCACTCGTAACTGTTAATGAAATAATAAAGAACATTATGCATAGTATGTTGCAGTGGTGGGCAAATCCAAATCATGATTTGATTTAAATCATGATTGAATCACTTATAGTGATTTGATTTGAAGCACTGTGATTTGATTTAGAAAACGTGTGATTTGATTTTGATTTGATTTGAAATTTTACGATTTGATTTGAAATCCTCCCAAATCACAAAAAAATGATGCTATGTAGTACAATGTCGTTGCGAGCGACAGACGACCATTCTTTGTAGGGACTGACTGTAGATTCTTTTATACCCCCTCATTTTATTGCACACAGTGGCTTATGCTTTGCTTAAAATTCTGAATGTATGCAGAGCAGTTGAGATTTTTGTAAGATTAGATTATATAAATTAAACAGTTATAAAAATTGCAAATTTCGATGAAAATGATTTGTGATTTGATTTGATTTGGGCTTCAAGTGATTTGTGATTTGAGGATCTGATTTGTAATTTGATTGGTGATTTGAGACATTGATTTAAATTATTTTTTCAAATTATTTGTGATTTAGACTTGAGATTTGATTTGTGATTTGCCCATCACTGGTATGTTGCTCTGTTTGCTGTGTAATATTTATTTTCCTCTGTACTGCTGCTGTGTACAAATCTTTAGTCACATCAATTTTATGAACTGATTTTAGTGTTTTAGTAAACTGGTCATAGGGGATAAATTTTCATGTACTCATACCACTCACAAGTGTAACCACTGAGTTGTTTACTGTAAGTGTAGTTCACTGTCCAGCTCAGGGGTGTCGATCCTGGGGCCCCAATATTTTGCTAACGGGGCCATGCATCAATCGGGCCCTTCCAATAATTAAGCTGCAAAATATACATCCATGTCAATCTGTCATAAAAATCGTGAAATGTTTAAATTCCTAAATTTGGCCAGTTGATCATCAGGAAAATCATTAGAATCGCTGCCACTAGATGTCAGATTTTTATGGGTAAAAATGTACAAAATTCGATTTCGCTGCACCCCAGACCCCATCTCCCTGACTCCCTGGCTGCATTTAAGCCTGGGCCCTACTTGTAAGAGGAAGGGAGGGGAAGGGGAGGGAAGGTAAACGAAGGAGAAAAGGAGGGTCGAAAAATGCATGTGCAGACATAGACTTTGCTTTCCTTTTCGTCGCTCCAGCGATAACAAGACCTGTTTTGTAATTTATCCTGTAAATTTGTGTTTTTGAGTGAAGCTGAATTAATATTCCACAAGAATATATTCAGAAATTTGATTCTTAGAGATGATTTATTGTATTGTATGGATTTCTCTCACTGGATTTCCATGGTGTAATTCTATTTCATGTTGTTTGTCGTCATTGCTTAAAGCATATATGTAAAACGTTGAGAAAAATGTAGAAAACGTGGACAGTATGAAAGGGATTTAAAACCTCATAAAAAGGAAATCGGACACCATTATGCAGTAGAGAGATTTTGACTGTAATATTGCAAACTGTCAAACATGTCTCATTCATCCAAGTCAAATGGCATTGTTCTTTCTGCAGCGAGTTTACCGTAGTTGTCTACAAGATAGCATTAAGTTCTTTGGCCTTGTGTTAAATTATTACTACACTGTGTCTCAAAAAAATGACCCAACTTTGAAACGGTATAGCTCGAAATTGTAAGGATTATTTTTTATGATACTCGGCAAAAATATTCAAAAGACTCTGCATACCGAAAATAACGCGTGCGTGCTGTGCGCTTCAGTCAGCTGTTGAGTTTGTCTTTTCTTGCTACACTTGAGACGCAGATCTCTGTGAGTAATCCACAAAACTGATGATCAGTGGATCCGCCCACCTCACGTGAAACGGTGTCCGCTTTGAAAGACGAAAAGTTGATTAAAAAGCTAACCTACATGAAAACTGAAAAATGCAAACTCTATTCTAGAGACTTTGAATATTTCTGCCAAATATCATCAAAACCGATCCTTACGCTTTCAAGCTATACCGTTTTCAAAGCTGGGTCGTTGTTTGAGACACAATGTAGTGGCAAGTTCACTAGAATACAGAAAAAAATTCACCCAAGAAGTCTTTTGTTAGAACGAACATTTCCATAAGTTCATTCATGATTGCAGTTATTACTTCTATCTCCCATTCACATGTGTGTTTTTGTTATCTTTTCTCATGTATGAATTTTGGCACATTAACAAAATTACTTACTTACTTAATACACGACATTAGCTCAGCAGATCTTGTTGTGTTACAGGATGTTGTCGAGTGCCGCTGAGGTATACCGTTGCCATGCTTGGGTTTATTGGCTTTTTCTGTGCCTATGGAACTCGTGGATGTATCAACGTGGCTATAGTAGTGATGGTCAACTCAACCAATAATGATAACATTGGTCCGTTATACAATGGCTCTGAAGACAGATGTCCTCCACACGAGGGACCAAATGTGACTGTTAGACCATCACATCGTAGTATGTCACTGTATATCCTAATTGTGCTGATGTGCCGTTAAGAAACTACTGAATCTCAGTATGTAGCCAGCCACCTATGTCAACTCAACCTTCTGCCCTCCGTGGGATGGTAAAATGACTTATCAGCTGTTTAATAGTAAATTGGCGATGGTGAGTGCAATTAACTGGCAGCCTACAGATGGGCTTATGGTTCAAGCTGATTGGCTTGGTCAAAAAGTTGGCAGACACCTGGTGCTGTGCTGCATTCATTGCATGAACTGGTTGGACTCTGCAGTGCTTTAAGCATGATGACAGCACCATAAAGATTATCCGGGTATTATATCATGTTATTATTATATTCTTTTATTGTATTGTATTGTATGATCACTTCTGCCAATGGCGAATAAAGAGGCTCATTATTGTTTTATTTATTACTAGCTATTGGTTGATGCAGAATGAAGTTAGATGCAATACAGATCTCCTCATGATGTGTAATGCGTTGAACGTACCGGTAACTATCACTGGAAAAAGCTCTGTATTTGCTAAATAAAATTAGTTTGCCTTTGTACGATAAAAAAGTGTTCAGTCCTACAAGGTCATTTAAGGGTCACTAAGTGTTAGATATTTTGAGTAGAGAACTTTTGAAATCATTTTCATTTTTACAAATTGCGAATTAGTCAGCTCTACGTCTTAATATTGCATCTTTTTACACCATCGTACCGTCTCAACTCGTGTGGCCTTCGGGCGTTCTTTGTACTCGGTCCGAGACTGTGGAACTCTTCACCTAGACTGTTGTGTGACACTAGTTATAACACTAGTAGCTCTGGACATTCTTTGAAGACATTTTTTTCTCTCAGAGTACTAGCACATACAGCGCATTAGGGGCTTTGGTGATTATGTGCTATACAAATCTAAGTTTACTTGCTTACTTAAATACCCAATAGTTTGCACGTTATGTTTGCTGATTGTGATCCTTGCAATGATGTCGCTGATACTGTAGAATTTCACGTATGATTGGCCGGCGGAGACCACTAGCCTCGTTCTCGGCTCGTTCTACTACGGCTATGTAGTATCACAGGTACCAGGTGGTCTTCTGTCGACCTACTGGAAGCCCCAGCACGTCTTTGGTCTGACCATCTTCATCTCAGGTCTTCTCTGTGGTCTGATGCCATTCCTCGCTGCGTGGAATGTCAACCTCCTTATCACTGGTCGATTCCTCATGGGCTTTGTGCAGGTACAGACACCACTTTACCAGTCTCCTCGCCTATCTCTAACAAACTGGAGTTAATCCTACGCTACACTGTTAAACACATGATGTTTGTGAGTCATTTGTTTTGAGATTTTACATGGTAACAAAGAAAAATGACATTTCACAGGGCACGGATGTTGATGGTACTCATTACTGTATTGACAAGTGTTTAACGAATGTTTTGCATCCTGTGAGCTGTTTTGTCATTAACTGCTTGCCTTCGGCCAATCCAGGAGCA
>Ga0056114_1000683_pt1 | contig 12895 bp, 8 predicted proteins | sample WorMetHERISLAND1_FD_77005 | JGI IMG/M metagenome (GOLD analysis project Ga0056114, IMG submission 77005) | Marine gutless worms symbiont microbial communities from Max Planck institute for Marine Microbiology, Germany - Olavius loisae HERON... ...
CATTCATTTTGGTACTAATCGATTTCTCATATACGACTTCCTATAGGCTCTCAATAGTAACTTTTGCTCTAGGACGCACCGTTTAGCCACAATACATAACGTTACAGACGACGACAGACAGACGCAACACTGTACTAACAGCGCAACCGTTAGTACGGTCGGCTAATAAAATTCAGTTTAGTGTTTGTTCCACATCAAAGGCCCGAAGACAGGCCCGCTGACCGCGAGAAGTTGGAGTTCGTGGGACCATCAGTTAGCAGATCCAGTAATAATTCTAATGACCTTCTGTGAAAGCAACCGGAACATCACAGCTAGACACATGCCTCTGTGTAAATACGCGCTTTCGATTAACTCCAAGATCGATGACCTCCGGATGACCTTGACGGTCAAGGTCATCTAAGGTCATCGATCTTGATGTTAATTGAAAGCGCATATGCGACTTCCTATTAGCTAATCGAATACTTACTTACTTACTTACTTATTTGAATGGTTATTTAGAAGTTTTCCTGTCCGCCTCGACTTCAGCTGCAGAGCATATAGTTGACTGGGATGACAGACGGACGGACATACGAGTCAGCCAGCGCTGACTAGTTTGACACTTTGACCACAGTATATAATGCGCGAAGCGCGCTTAATATACTGTGCTTTGACACACCCAAGTTATATAGGGGCTTGCCGGCTTGCCAAGTTGCCACTTGCCAGGGAGTTTTAGGCATTTGTATTTCCCTAGCTTTTTCCGTTATCTCTCGGTGATAATTTTTGATAGGTAATCAGAGTTAGTAACTATATGTAAATAGAAACCGCACGTGCTTGATGTTTGTTGATTTTGATGTATTTGTTGAAAGCTTTGAATATTTTAGCTAAATATCAACGAGTAATGTCAACATTTGTGTCTAGAACAAACCCAGTCACGGGAAAACTCGACTGGATTGTACAGGACGAAGATTATGATTTTCAGCAAGAAGTCGCCCGGTAAATGTTACTTTTGGGAAATTGTGGGCGTGGCCTATGGGCGCGTACAATGACCCATAACTGTCGACGAAGAAAGATGTCTAAGTTGGAAGTTGCTGAAAGAATGCTTAAACGCATGCTGACATTTTCAGGTCGATCAACAACAACTAGGCGTCACCCCGTCACTGCTAGCAGGTCTGGGGCATAGCCTTTGTTGGGATTTCCGTCCATTGAAGGCATTTCTAGTTAATTTTGTTTTTTTTGTAGAATCCATTTACGTGTTTAGTTCTATAGTAGTTTGTGTTTGGGTGGCCAGCACCGGCATTGTTGACCTGAGGGTTTTCTGGCAACCTGGCTCTATTTTTTAGTATTTAGTTGTCATGTCATGTCTTGAGTCAGTTAAATGTCTTCCTCCTGTTGATCATTCTAATTCAATGTTGCTGGTATTGGTTACTTTCTGATCGATCATTTCACAGCAGTTTTATTTCTTCCATTGTAAACGTTTTCTTGTTCAATTTCATCTTTATTCACTGTTTGTGCAGAATGTTACCATCACTGTGTATGGGATGGGAGGTAATTACATCACCATGTGGCCATTGTGCATGCTTCAGATAGCATAGAGATATGATTTGACGATGCAAGCCAACACAGACAGGTAGGTGTTTTGTGGCTGTTGGTGTGAATGTGAGATGTAGAAAATGAATGGTGAATGTCAGCAAATCCAGTTCATCCTCGAATGTTTTTATTTGAACGTCAAACATATGATGTCTCTCTGTAGCACTTACTGCAGTGCAGACCAGACTGATTGTGATGAGCTGTGTGTGTGTGTTTGTGTTGTTGAGGTCGGCCTATGCTGATATGCTGCACGATGCTGAACGGGTAACTTACATCTGTTATGTTTCACTTTCCTGGTTTGTTTTGTGTTGATGATGTTGGTAATAGCATCTTTATCATTGTATCTCAACAGCATTCCAGTGTTTTGATTGCATTAACTATGACAACTAGATGGATGATGTTGCCTCCTCTGTGTCGCTGCTGTGGGCGTGATCGGCTGCTAACTCTGCATCTTTTATCTTTTACTGCAGTACTGTTGTTAACAGATTCTGATGTCGACCCTTGTGGCCTGTTAATAGTCTTTGCTGATTTGATAGGTTGAAGTGTTGCACACAAGAACAGAAGACTTCAGGCTCAACATTTGCACACAATCCCGTCTCATTGCTGACAGGATGCATTGCACACGATCAAACTTCACATCAGCACGAAAAGCCATGCAGCACGATATTGCTATAACAGCTGTTTTCACTGCCTGTGCCTGATAGCTCCATCTTTTGCTAACTTAATGTACATTGTACATGATGTACAAAAATTTTAAATTTATTTTGTGTGGGTCATTTTTAACAAAGTTTATAAAGTTGATTTTAAAAAGTCACACACAATGGCAAGTTTGTGCAAAAAATACTATATTAATCCATAAAGTTAAGAAAGATTTTGGTGCAGTCGTACAGGGAAAGGTTTGTGGTTATGCACCTGTGTTCAGTTTTTTCTTTGCCCCTAGGTAGTGCCGTCATTTAGCATCAAATCCAAACTGCACATTTTTTATTTTCTGTATGCATATTTTTTACAGCTGTTAAGCGATCAATTAGTTTAATCACTTGTTAACACATTAATTAATGCATCACTTTGACAGGTCTGTTATGTTGTATGTTGTCATCAGCGAATGACTACAGGTTTTATTAGCTTGTCAGCTGAAAGTTTTTTTTGAGTAGTGCTGCAAATGCAACATTAGAATTAATTGAATATTATTCAGTTGTCAAATAACACACTTTGGTTGAATATTAGAAGTCTGCATCTGAATCTCAGTGTGAGTGTGTGCCTTAGTTTGTTTTAACGGCGTTAATTTTGTAATCGCGATCAATTCTTTAACATGTTAATACGTTAACTTAACGCGTTAATTTCACAGCTCTAACATTTTTGCCATTTTTCATCGAATATGAAAGTTATTCCGCAGTCCAATGTGATGCTGTTGCATGTGTATTCATGTCGACTTTGATCCAGTTGATGTGTTTCTCTGTTGTTAGAATAACAAATACTACAGGGCTCTGAACGCTGCTATTGGCCGTCTTCATGGTCAAGGCAAGAAGGCTCACGTGTTGGACATTGGTACTGGTACTGGGCTACTAGCAATGATGGCTGCACGACTCGGCGCTGACGCCGTCACTGCTTGTGAGGTCTGTCTCTTATCTCTCTATGTCTTATCTCTATGGTCGTTGCTTTGGTCATGGTGTGAATGACCATGTGTCTCTGTGCGTTGTAGGCTTTTCGTCCAGTTGCGGACTGTGCCAAGCGAGTGATTAAAGATAACGGATTAGATGATCGCATCAAACTGATTGCAAAACGATCAACTGATCTCACCGTTGGTCCAGGTGTGTATTGTTCTGTGGATCACAAGTTTGATCAGTCGTTGTCAGTTGCTGCTTTACCTGTCTGTTAACTTTCAACGTGCTGGTCTCAGACCTGTTCTGTCAGTGTCATGCATCGGCACATTTAGACTGTTAAGATTGGGGACGGGCAAGTGCAAAATGGGCGTCATTTTGGGCCAATGCTGGAGGCATGAAGGCTGAGAGTGAGCGGGGCAGCAAGTAATGGTGTGTTGTCAGCTCTCCCAGTGGTTGTTCGTTCGGTGCAGAGTCCTGGAAAATTTGCATTTTGGGACCTCAGAAATCATGCCACAATGGAGACAGATAATAGTTTTTTTTACTGCAGTTTTGCTCTGCTGTAACTTGGAGATTGCAGAGGTACACCGAGAGGGGGCCCTGAGATAAAAGGATTCACTGGGTCAAACCCGAAGAGTTGGCTACATGTGCAGTGCCATAATGCGTAGCAAAATGGGCGACTTTTTGATAATTTTGGGTGATATGGCCCCTCATATCAGCCGAGGAGTACATATAACTGTCACAGTCAGCAACGCTTATAATCTGTTGATCGGATGACAAGTATCAGCTGTATTAGTAGTGAAGGGACAGTGGATTATGACAGCTGCAAGGCTGTATTTGATGGGGTTTCAAACGGTGACTTGTGGTTATTGATTGATTGATTAAGCAGTGTTTAACGTCTCCACCAACACAGTATAGGTTATCTGGGAGACAGTTTTACAGTTCAAAAGACCCAACCAACAGTGTCAAAGTACTGAAGGAAAAGGCAACTTGTTGTGACGTGAGTTAATCTGTTACTGACAGGCCGCGACATGGATGAGAGAGCCAACGTGCTGGTCACGGAGGTGTTTGACACAGAGCTGATCGGTGAAGGAGCGCTTGGCACATTTCAACATGCTCATCAGCACCTACTGCAGGTCAGCGGAGTTCATTGATTCAGGTTCGTACGCCTCCTGGAGAAGTCCGGGATTTTTTTTCTTGAAAATTCCAGGATCTGGACAGTCCTATAAACTCACTTTGGTACTGGAAAGTCCTGGAAATTAAAGCTTAAGGTCATGGAAAGTCCTGGAAAAATATACTTGAAAGTCATGCATTTTCCTAATGGTTCAAATGGAAAATATAGAGACGATATGTAAATTAGTTCATCTGAATTCTAAACAGTTAACGTTGTGCTTCATGCTGAATTTTCTGCCATGAATATTGTAAGTAAATGCCATTTTTTCTTTATATTTAAACATTTGCGGGCTCCGAACAGGTCCTGGAAAATTGTTCATGGGGTCCTGGAAAGTCTTGGAAAAGTCCTGTATTTTTTCTCAGTAAATGAGTGGGAACCCTGTTGCTTGCACACATGTACGTGTGTGACTCACCATGGATGTAAACAGATTCAGGTACATGTGGCAGCGTACATGTCAAAAACATGTGGTAGTTTAAATTAGCAGAATATTGAGCTCCGTGTTATTTGTTGGTTTGACTATGCACTGCCGAGTCCTTGAAGACAAACAAGTCTTTGAGTGCATAATGTGATGTGTTTGATTTGTGATTATGTTTCAAGGAGGAAATCGAGTGCACTATACTGTAGGTTTTATGATAGTTTTATGACACGACACATTATTGGCAGTTGTTGTGTAGAAAGACCCAGTCAGTGTGGGTTAGTGGACGATAGGATGACTGTCTCCTTGTGTTGGACTTGGTAGTGTTAGAAGCAGTTTATATGACTGGGTGTCTGTCTTGGTGGCACAGCGGTTAGGGCGTTGGACTTCCGACCAAGCAGTCATGGGTACAATTCCTGGCTGGGGCAAAATCAGGGCACCTAGGTTAACTCAGCCTTCCATCCCTCTGGGGTAGGTAAATCAAGTACCAGCCCTTCACTGGCTGGAGTTAAGGTGGGGTGTGTTCACTTGTGTCAGGTGACATGTAACATTGTGTGATCCCACGTGGCAAGCAGCACCCTGTAGTTCTGTCATGTGATCTCCCATTAACAACTTACCGTGGCTTTTGTATAGACTAGGGGGTTTGCTGTGTTTTTTGTTCGTGTTTGCTTTTTGTATGTTTGATTTGTCTTTGTACTATTTGTTCCTTCAGTACTTTGATACTGTTGGTTGGGTCTTTTGACCTGTAAAAACCGTCTCCCAGATAACCTATACTGTGTTGGCGGGACGTTAAACACTGCTTAGTGCTCAATCCAATCCAACCGTGGTTTCTGTTAACTCTGATAATCTTGTGTGCATCTATTGTAGTCTGACAGGGTTGTAATCCCGTCCGCCGCTACCGTCTATGCTCAAGTTGTCGCATCTGAGTTCTTTCGTCGTTGCAACACGTTTGAGCGGTTGTCACTGCCCAATGGGACGTCTATCGTTCCACCGGCCGACGTAGCGCGGTGCCCTGGTGCCGCTGCAGTTCATGACCTCCAGCTGGGTCAGGTCACACCGGACATGTTCACTGCTCTGACAGCGCCGGTCGCTGTCCTGAGGTATTTATATTCGTCTGTTTCATCTGTTGTCAGTTCATGTCTGTCTGTTGACGAGTAACAGTCAGTTGATAGGTTGTTGAGTTGCCGGTGGTACTACAGCTGTCTCCAGGGATCAGCGCCAGATTAAGGATTGTTGAGGCCTGAGGCCACATACGTACGTATCTGTTGAGAGTCTCCAGTGGGGTCCAGGGGCGATGCCCCAGTAGCGGGTCTGAGCTGAAGCCTTTTTGTCAATTGATACACACATTTTGATTTTCTAAAGAACAGATACACAATAATAGATCTTAGCTGTACTGCAGTGCCTATTAAAAATGTAAGTGGCATTTTGAGGGCTGAATTTTTTCAAGGGCCTAAGGCCTAAGGCTTTAGCCTAGCTAGCCTAATGGCACACTCCTAGCCAGTACACAAGAAAAGGCAAAGAAAGAATACTAGAAAGCGCACAGTACAACATGCAGATAAATGCAAAGAAAAACAAAACAATGGTTGTTACTCGGAACGAAGGCATCCAGGCAAAACTGGAACATGAAGGTGAATACCTGGATCAAGTGAAAGATTTCAAGTTTTTGGGTTCTTACAAGTCTGCTGATGGAAACTGCACTAATGAGATCAAAAGACGTATAGCAATGGCTCGTCAGAAGGCAGTTGAACTGACTACCAACTGGAAGGACAAAAACGTCACGTCTGCATTGAAAATCAGAGTGATGAAGTCGATGGTCTGGGCAGTGTTTCAGTATGGTGTGGAGGGGTGGACATTAAAGAAATCGGATAGAAATAGAATCGAGTCTTTTGAGATGTGGTGCTGGAGAAAGATGCTCGGAATTTCTCGGAAAGAACACCGTACCAATATATCAATATTAGAAGAGATTGGTCTGGAAAGGGAGTTAATGGGAAGGTGGCTCGAATGAAATTACAGTACTTCGGACACATTACCAGTGGAAGTGCAGGAAATTTGGCACTGACAGTCTTGGAGGGCAGTGTAGATGGTTTACGTCACCAAGGAAGACCCAAAAGACAATGGTTGGACGACATAGAAGAGTGGAGTGGTTGTAGCTACGTTCAGCTGAAGGAGATGTCACAAGACAGGGAGCAGTGGAGAAGAAAGACAATAGAGTGGTCATCTGCTGTTGCAAACCGTCATCGACGATAGTCGACTAGTGAGGGAGTGAGTGAGCCTAATGGTTAATCCGGCCCTGCCAGGGATACTGCGGAAGGTGTTTCACAAGTTTGGTGAAGTTTCATTGCAATGAAACATCAACAGTTTGGTGGAGTGTTATTATGCTCGCTGGTGTCTACTGTAAGATCTTGGTCATGATGCAGTTGTAGAATGATTTTACAATGTCTTGAGAAGGTGAAATTAATTCTGGCTGGGACGTAATCAGGGCACCTTGGTTACTTAGCCTTCCATCCCTCCGGGGTAGGTAAATCGAGTACCAGCCTTACTGGCTGGAGTTAAGGCGAGACGTGTTGTGCTTGTCTGCAAGTAAAATTGTGTGACACCTGAACTGGTGACACCCCGTAGTTCTGAGATGGCTTGCCCATGAAGAACTTATCTGGCCTTAACTTTTTAGAACCATTTTTGACAGTTAAACTACTAGACTGTTGAAGTGAAGTGTTATTGTCTGTCTGTTAGGTTTGACTTCAGTGGCCGGTCATCGCTGGCGTTACGTCGGCGCGTGGAGCACACAGTTGAGGCTGTCAATGATGGGCGCTGTGATGCAGTAATGATGTGGTGGGAGTTGATAATGGACGACGATGAACAATTGACACTGACGACTGCACCATACTGGGCACACCCGACGCCTCACGACATGCAGGTGACATTAGACTAGGTGATGTACTGGGCTCACCCGACACCTCACGACGTACAGGTAACATGAGACTAGACGCAGGGCTGCCAACCCTCCTGAATTTCTCAGAAGCCTCCCGATTTTGAAGTCCATATTACGCGTGTACGATTTTGTGACGAAACTCTGGATTTTTCGTTGAATTGGTGCACAAAATTGTGCTTCGTAATGTTAATAACTCGTTTCGCGTAGTGACGACACAATAACGGCAAAACGACACAGTGTAAACGAAACGCGGCTCAGTAACGTAAACATAAACAAAGAAAATGGCAGATGGCGAACCGAAGCGTGATGATTGCGATGCACCGCCGAGAAAGAAACGTAAAATAAAATATGATCAAAAATACACAGCGGAATATACAGACGAATTCAAGTGCGTTGTGCGTTATGCGTTTGGAGCCACCTCTGCATTCTGCAAACTGTGCCGTACCGATGTAAATGTTGCGCACGGGGGCCTGGATGATATCCAAAAACATTTCGAGACGCAAAAACATGCAACGGCAGCAGCGGCTGCGAAATCACAGCCTGCGTTGACGTCATTTGTCAACCCCGACAGACAGGCGGACGTTGCACATGCCGAGGTATTATTTACGTCATTTCTTGCATTTCTAGTCAATGAGGCTAACGCTGACCAGCAAGAATTCAGTTTGACATTGACATAAGCCTAGTATCGCTGTCAAACTGTCTTACCTATGGCAGTGCAGTGGAATTACCGTGACATCATCATACCTTTGAACCATACAGGTGACTGTTGGAGTGCAGTGGAATTACCGTGACATCATCATACCTTTGAACCATACAGGTGACTGTTGGAGTGCAGTGGAATTACCGTGACATCATCATACCTTTGAACCATACAGGTGACTGCTGGACGCAGACCTGACGTGTAAAAACCGTCGCCCGTATAACCTATACTGTGTTGGTGGAGACGTTAAACCCTGCTCAATCAATCAATCAATCAATCAATGAGACCTGACCAAGCCATCAAGGCAGCAGCGTCTTGTGTTGAATGTTGAATGAATGCGAATCAGTGGTGTGTCACACAGTGTTTGACTGCTGTTAGTGAGTGTTGATTCACCAGAGGGCGCCACTACACTAGTACAGGTTGAGTGTCTGTTGATGTTTAGTGGCGTGATCACTGGATGCAGGCGGTCTACTACCCGCCCACTCGACTCACAGTGTCCCGTGGTCAACAGTTCACTCTATGCAGCTGTCATGACGACTACAGTCTATGGTTTGACGTCAACAGGTGATGAATGATACCTACTGTCACATTATCTCTACTCTTCAGTACAGTGTATGGTGTGCCTGATGGCCTGTTCAACAGCTGTGTTTAGCTCTCTAACCCTTTGATGCCCACTGTTGCCAAATAGGCACGGCTATAAAGCATCCTGTGCCAGACCTTCTTATGTTATGCTGTCATTTGTAATTTTTGACATCCGGACACTCTGACGTCCAGGACTGAGCATCAGAGTGTCGGGATGTCAAAAGTTACAATTGATGGCTTAACCCAGTCTGGCACAGGATGCTTTATAGCTGTATCCATATGACAACAGTGCAGGGTGTCAAAGGGCTAATGTTAAAGTGCCTACTGAAAGGACCACGGCTTGCTGAGCAGTTGCTGCTTGGCAATACTGTAAACACTGTGAGGTGCATTTTGTCGTATAATACAACTTTCACTAGCGCTGCCATACGACAACGCTGAAATATCATATTAATAATCTGAGAACTACAATTGTGCCTTAGCTCATAAGATTTCAACTTACTTAAGTAGAAATGTGAAATTTCTTACCGTTACCATAGACAGTCTCCACTTTGCTGCCACAGTTAACTCTATGCAGCTATCGTGTCTCTGGTTTGATTTCTTTACGGAATCATATACCCACTGTTATCTGTGTGGTTGACAGGTCTAGTGTTGTGGACTGTGATGTCCAGTCGTCAAGCCCTGTCTGTGTCTGTGGAGCTCATCTTGCGTGCAGTCGTACTTGTATCGGTATGATAAACGACGTCGCGAGGAACAACTCCTTCATCGACACACTGTCCACGGTCGGTCGGTCGGTCGTTCTCTGTATTCAGTCACTGGCTCGCTACAGTTTGACTGCAAGAGATGACATTGTCTCATCCACTGCACTCGTCCACATCCAGTTGATGTGGCACATGCACAGCTACTGATATGACGCCTCTGTGTCAGCTCAGTCGCGTGACACAGAACCACTGACTGACGTCACGTGACCTCGTCATGTTAGTAGCTGTAAATGTGCCACATCAAGGACTATCAGACGGTCACCTGTGTTCTGCCACATGAACGACAAGTGTTGTCAGACGGATCTACAGCAACTATGGAGACAGATGTTTTGCAGCTGCAGGTCCGAAGCTGTGGAACAGCCTTCCAGCTGAACTGCGACAAGATGACATTAGCTTTCAATGATTTAAGCGACTACTAAAGACATCTTTGTTTGGATGCTGAGATCGCAGCGCATTGTGACTAACTGTTAAAGCTGCATTATATAAGTTTTCTTGTTCACTTACATGTACTTACTTACTACAACTATGCCTGTGACTAAGACTACTAGTAATAATAATAGTACAGTATTATTATTAATAATAATAGTATTAATATTAAGCTAGACTGTGTGTGCATGGCAGGTGGTGAGGTCGTCAACAGTCTGTGTGTGTTTGAGTGATGCGTGTCTTCTGCCTCTGATCGTCGCTAGACTCGGAGCTGCTAAGGTCACTCACTGATGTCTTGTCTCATAAGGCCACAACCCACACAGGCAAACTAGTTGGAAACTAGTTGGAAACCCGGGTTGCGAACTAGTTTCCAACTAGTTCGCAACTTTTTTGAGTTGGTAACCTGGGTTGGAAACTAGTTTCCAACTTGGAAACTAGTTTCCGACTAGTTCACCTGTGTGGGTTGCGGCCTATACTGTCCGTCTGTCCGTCACAGTGTCACTGTGTCGATATGATAAGTATGGGGCGGGCTGCATCCAAGGTCTCTCACTGATGTCTTGTCTCATACTGTCTGTCCGTCTGTCCGTCACAGTGTCACTGTGTTGATATGATAAGTATGGGGCGGGCTGCGTCTAACCTGGAGTGTTGTGGGTAGTCCTAGACAGCAAGCATGAAGACACAGAATTTCCTCGAGGGACGGAGCCACGTCGTTGTTGGGGCTTTAGACCATGGACTGTTATAGCTGCTGTGGCAAGAGAGAGTTTGATGTCATCGTAGGCTTAGGCCTCAGAACTGCTGCGCGGTTGCTCTGTGCAGTTGAGTTTAGAGTCCTTGTGCAGTCGGGCCGTATTCTGCGAGTTGCTCACCGTGAGCTAATAACTGCTGTCCAGTTACATCAGAGCACCATGCCTGTACTACAGTAATGAAGCATTGAGCATCTCTGTCGCCTGTGATGCCTTGGTACAGCTGCTGGTCCTGGTTAAGTGTTCATGAGAGTGTTGACTTAAACCGGCGACACACGCACCAGAAACTGTTACCATAAACTTGCACGAAAAATTTGACACAAGTTTATCGCAGTTTCTTGCACTAAAAAACTCTGGCCAATCACGTTGCACGGTTCATGTCACGTGACGGACAGTTTCTGTGGTGGAACAGAGCTGTGTTCTATTTCATACCAGAAACTGGTAGCAGAAACAACTGGTACCAGATTGACCGACACACATGCACATTTCTGGTAGCGGACAACTGGTATCAGTTTGTGTTGCATGTGTTGTCGGCATCAGTGAGGTGTTGCGGTACAAAGAGTATTTATATGTCTGTAGGTTTACACCATGGAGACCAACGCTCTGTGTCGTCAGCTTGTCAGATCATACGTCAGCGCTAACAGTCTAGAGTCACGTATCGTTGTACTGGACAGACGTGTGGGTGAGTTGACCTCGGAGGACTTGAACCACGACGAGGTGACGACCACACACACAGCTGTCACTGTCAATCACTGTCACTCCTATCATATCATATCATATATCACTGATGTGTTGTGTGGCTGTGGTCAGGCTTGTATCATGTGCGGTCAACACACTCACAAGTGGTTTATGAGTTCATCTGTTCCCTAGCTCAGCGTTCCATTTTTGTGTCCGCTTGTATTTACATTGTATCCAGCTGAACTCTTATCTCGTTTTATTACACAAGACAGCGTATATGCTATATCGCATATATGCTATCGCCCGTCCGTCTGTCTGTGCGTCGGTCACACTGGTGTGTCATAGAAAAACAGTTGAAGTTAGGATTATGAAATTTTCACCATACGGTAGCCACATCCCTCTAGTTTTTGTGGGGTAAGTTTCATCCCGAAATTCTAAGGGGTTCCCCCGAGTGGGAGCGTCAAACGACGGAGGGGTGGGTAAAATCAGCACTTTTCTATCTTTAAGCGTGAATATCTCTAAAACGGTAGGAGATATGGCTAAAGTTACAATTAATGAGTAATAGGAAGTCATATATGGGCTTTCCAATGACACCAAGATCAATGACCTTGCCAGACCTTGGATAACCTTGAACTGCTTGTAAGGTCAAATTTTCTTGGAATTTCGCGACATTTCTCGTGTTTTGGAGGCAATAACAGCTAAACGAATGAAGACAGGCCCATATTGTCAGCGACGGAATTGTACCCCACTAAATGTACTTTTCATCGATGTATATATTGCGTTGATATCGCAAGGCGTTCCTTAGCTAGGAGGCGTCAAACAACGTTGAGATGGCAAAAACAAGTCTTCATACACACACGGCTGTTGCGCGCTGACCTGGCGTTAGCTAGGCTTTCTTGTAATAATAATAATGACAGAGAGGTTCTGTTCCTCTTTCAAAGAATCTCGGTCACGATTCAACGTTTTAACTCTGTGCTTTTGCATGATTCCTTCTCAGTCGACCGACCGGACCACTAGTCACTCCGCGGGATTTTATCTTAGTTTTTAACCAATTAGATCTTTACAACCAAGGTTATATATACACCGTGGGCCATAAAAACGTGCCACTTTATTGTGGACTATAACTTCGGCGTTTCTTGATGGATTTCAACACTTTGTGTACCAACGTAAAAAGGAATAAATATTCTACACTGTGGTTTACTAATTTAGTGGTTCCTCATCGGTTATGACGTCATAATTGCGTCACATTGCACGTCATGAATGTTTACTGTGTAAATGAATAATAGACCTAATGTTGAGTTTCGAAGATAAAATTTTTATTAAAAA
>Ga0056114_1000684_pt1 | contig 12884 bp, 11 predicted proteins | sample WorMetHERISLAND1_FD_77005 | JGI IMG/M metagenome (GOLD analysis project Ga0056114, IMG submission 77005) | Marine gutless worms symbiont microbial communities from Max Planck institute for Marine Microbiology, Germany - Olavius loisae HERON... ...
GACCCTTCAGGCAGGCCCAGGTAGGCCCTTATTCGTCACTCATCGGCAGCTCGTATTAAAGTACTTCCGGTATTAACGAGTACTCGAGTACTCGTTAAGGTACTCGGACGAGTACTCGAGTAGCAAACTACTCGTTAACGGCAGCCCTATCTGTGATACAGTGTAATTTCTATGCCACCGTGACGGAATTCAGCAGTATATTTTAGGCTGATTGTCCACTACCAGACGCCACTTATCCATCTCTAGCTATGAGGGTGATGTTAGGGGCATTTGTCGCGAATATGCCAACTGTTGAGAGCCTTTCTAGTTACTTGATGCACATCAAGAGCATAATACTGGCATAGAAATTTTACTGTTTGGCTGTCCATCCATCAAATGCATATATTGTGTCAAAATGGTTAGACCAGTCATCAAAATTATTTCACCTCCAGATATCCCCATCATTGCAGTTTACTCAGAACTCATAATTGTTACTAAATTCGATACAAAACAAAATAAACCAGCAGAGGGTGTCACGAAACACCGCACCGCGCTGAAATATATGATTGGGTTTTAACTGAATAAGCAGGAAAAGTTGAATACGTCCAATGGGGTGAACTGAAGAAGGGGTGAAACGTCCAGTTACCCGCCGTTCGCATCTACTAGTAGTGCGGTGCGCGTGGTGGCACGCTGTGCGGTGTTTCGCCACACTGACCAGCAGACTGTCGTCCACACATCTCAGCGAGCTTTATTAAGCAACATACTGAAAAGCGATTTTGCCTATTGGTATTGATGTTACTGTTCCGTGGTCTGTTTGCCTGTCACTATTCATGTATTGTGCTCAAACGTCAGACGATATTGACACAATTTCTTTTGTATGGTACGACATTGTCCCAGATTGTGTTAAAATACTGTGGTATTTGGCTTAAATCGGTCAACCCATGCCTCCCCAAATTTTGACCCCAAATGACCCAGCCCCTGTTGATTTGAGCGATGGAGACATTCAATGGCAAATTGTGGCCGAATGGTTACAGACAGTGCAATGGACACAATTGGGAGAGTATAGGAAACCACCATTGCTCTTTCGAATGGTACCATTGCTGAGGCCTTACAACCTGCCCTCCCCCAAAATGGGGTCCAAAATGCACCTCCAGGACCAACTTTGCAATGCATGCTGCCACCTGGCGAATATGATGGAAGATATCGACAAGATATTATGAGCTGAGCGATCTCGCCTTTTGTCTGCCAAATTACTTCATGGCTTTTGTTGTTTTATGCCTGTGATTGTTTTTAATGTCTAGTAAAGGTACCAATTGTCGTAAGCATAGTGATGTTTTCAAAACAAGATTTCGTAGTTTAACTTTGTTATAAAACAGAGTTATAGATACAGTGGCTGCACTTTGTCATTAATGTGTTTTTTCTATTTTGTCTAGTTTGCGTGATAACAAATGAATTCACGCTCCATTCTGCCGCATGGAAGTGGCCCAGTCATAATGGATCCGTCACAAATACGTGCGTATTCTGGTCACAGTTGTGTCTCACAGTAGTGCTGGCCCGCTGGTTTTCAAACCAGTTTTGTTAAAACCATATGAAAACAACATTGCACTTCTTTTTTTATGTGTTGTTTTGTTCCATTTTTGTTCATGTAAGAAGTGTGAAAGTGAAATTAGGGATTGTTACATCACTAAAAGAATAAATAACACCAAAACTGGTATTTTTGTGCGCTTTTGAATAACCTATCAAAAATGTGGTTTTGCCTGCATTATTTTTTTGTTATAATTAGCCTGTTATTATTGTTAGACTGCATTATTTTTTGACAAAAATCATTCAGTTTCCACTGCAGTGTTATTGCACATTTTGTAAAACTGAGAAATTAAACATTCTGCATATTTTACTACTAAATACAACTGATTCGTGTTATTAAAGTTGAAACTGTTACAGCATCGGTTACATGTACACTTTGAAGATTTTAGGTCCATTTCTTTTCAGTAGTGCAGTTCAAACAGAAATGATGTATGATCATTTTCATTTGGCACACTGTAAAATGTGTTGCACTGTCATTAAAAGAGTTGGATTTTTTATAATGTTTGGAATATTCGGAAATGTTGGTAACTGCTTGGTATGCTTGTGTTTTTGTTATTAATCTATTTTCTTTTGCCTGCATATATGTTTTTTTTCTGTCAGAAAGAACTGCGGATTAAATTTCCTGCTGAATGTAAAATATATTTTCAGTTTTGTTCCTGTTTGTGTTACAATGCATTGTCTGGTGCTGAAACTAAGGCTTTGGGTTTTACTGTGCAATGTTCAGCAGAGTGCAGTAAAATCCAGTCTCTTATGGATTATTCTTCCACAGTTATTAGGTCTGCTGGTTGTTCATATAATGTAAGCGGTATGAATGTTTCATGTGCTGAGTTTAATAAGTTTGATCAATATTTACGTGTGTTTTGCTAACGTGGTGAAGTGGAGATGAAATCATCTGATAAAATCATTGATAAAATGTAACAAAAATGCAAAGTTTTTCTGCTATAATAAGCTAGACTGGGATATTTGTGCAGTTTTTGTGAAATGATTCAAATACTAACCGCAAGTGCAGTGCATGTATGTATATTTGTATATTTATCAGACTATGTTGGAAAAATGAACGGTGCTGGTATTCCAGGCATCATTGCGGTAAGTTATTGTGGACGTCCTGTGTTCAGTCTTTTTTTGTTTATCATTCTCTCTCCTCTCTTCCCTAGTTTTCCTTCTCCCGCACTGTTATGCACTAAACTCACTGCATCATTGATTTGAGGAGAATTTTTCAGGATTTCTTTTGTTTTAGACTGTTTTTTTTTGGTCTGAGATAGAAGCTTGGTCTAAGATGTAAAAAGGATCTGAATGTTTGTCGTCATTTGATGAATTCGTGGTGATTGTTTCAAAGACTGAAGTCTGGTGTAAGATTATTAATCTGATCTTTTATTCAAGTCACTAGTTGTTTCTAATTCACACCTTCAGTTCAGCTGCCAGTATCTACACAGTACACACTGCTAGCCCCAATGATGTGTTCAACAGCAGGGACGTGCTGGACATCAACCACAGGCACAGCATGGCCATTACTTTGCCGATAAATGTTTAGGCAAGAACTGTTGAGTTGTGTGTCACTGAACTCATCATTTGCTGTGCACCAGTCACAGATAATGAAAGATACCAATTTAGTCAAGGCATTGGATGTGAGAATTACTCGCAAGCTGATAAAAGCATTTGCAAACCATTTTTTCACTCTCACTACAGATGATGTGTTCAAAAAGATGTAAAGTGATGATTTTAAATGGTATTTTTCACATACTCGCAATGACTGGCATGACTAGAATGACATGAAAGGGGTGTCAGTGTCACATATAACGTGTTTTTTACAGTGAATTTGGGACAACAAGACATCATAATCATACAGACATCATAATACTCCACAGTTGTTCAGAAAGTTCTGCATCGTTGATGCTGGTTGCCAAGGAAAATGGTTTGCCTAGTAACTGTTGCTATGCAACACCGAGTGGCTTCACTCCTGAAATTGTTAAGTTGTCCTCATGAACACTTGTGCAAAGTTTCGTGCTTTTATCACCTTGCGAGCAATTCTGACAGTATTTAACACCAAGCACCTATATCAGTTGACCATCTCTGTATACCAGCGTGGGAAATGTCGGTGTGTTTGGTGCCAGGAACGAGGCGACTTGGAGGCATTCGGTCGAGACATTGCAGCTGTGGAGCTGGTCCCGGCAAGCCAGCGAGAGGGCGGAGCCACTCTCGGCTCAGTTGTCAATCACACATACACCGACGGCAAGGACAACGATCTCATTCATTGGCTGCCGCACCAGCTCGCGCACAACCTTGAGAAACGGTCGACGCTGATGAAGCTAGAGGCCGTCGTGTCGGAATACATCGCTAGCAATGAGTGGAGGTAAACTAATAGGAAGGCAGTATTAGACAGTCTGTTATTATTCTGTTTACTTCTCAACGCATCACAGTCTCAGGGATCGTTTCCTTAAAAAAGAACTATCCCCAAGTTCGTGCGCACCTTGCTGCCGAAAGGCTTTGGCACCGAGGGGGTGTGGGCCCCCTCCCCACTTACACACCATCCCCACTAGGGGAGGGATCTAAAGAGATCTAAAAGGTCTAAAAGGCTGTGCCCTCTCTATCTCTTCTAGAAAAAAATTTGATTTTGGATGTTAAATAGGAAAACTTTTGGTGCAAACTGAGTGCTTTTTGTACTGTTCACCTGAAGCTGATTTAATGCCGTATTAGGTGTTTAATATCGTTCCTGGGAACGCCGTTCCCACTGTCAGAATAACTTTGGGAATGCCGTTCCCAAGCGTTCCCGCTGGACACTGTCACTGCATCATAGCTAACCATGCAAACATCAGAAGGTGTCGCTTGTCTGTAAATTACACAACTTGCTTGTCGCTGTGCTGAACCCACCACTCATTTGTCTCTTATTGAGTCTGTTGTTGTTTTTTAACGTCTATTCAGTGTGATCAAAGGAAATGTATATCATATTGTGTTAACCCTTTCACGCCTACTATTGCCAAATGGGTACAGCTATAGATCATCCTGTGCCAGACCGTGTTAAACCGTCATTTGTAATTCTTGACTTCCAGGCATTTTGACGTTCAGCCCTGAGCGTCAGAGTGTCCGGATGTCAAAAGTGATGGCTTAACCTGGTCTGGCACAGGATGCTTTATAGCTGTACCCATATGGCAGCAGTGGGCGTCTAAGGATAAAACTAAGAATGGTTGGACTAATTATTAATCGACAGAGTTGTAAAGCAGAAAATGCCCCCGCCATTGACCCATGCTGTATGTGTGTATTGTATTGTGTTTTTGACCGAAGCTTGGAATCTGTACTGGCAGTCATGCCATTTCTGAACCTGTCTCAAAGTGGAATTAGATCTGTGAAAATGTGTGTTGTCTGTTGTTGCAGTAAGAAAGCTCTGCTGCTGAAGAACCTACAGTCCTACGACAAGATGGCTACCTATCGTGTCGCTGGCTGGTTTGGCTTGCTGTGTCGGTCTCTTGACGGCACCACTCTTGTTGCCTACCCTTCGCCATTCATGCGACTGTAAGTCTGCCACTGTTTTGCTTGCTTACATATTCTGTAGTAGTGTACATCCTACCCCTCGTCATGCCCATTTGTATACCCGTATCATACCTGTGTAACCTGTACCCACGGACTGATCAAGTGCTGACCAGTCCAGTATTTTGTGCTAAGAGCCTGTGTACATAGATAAAGCTGTAATATTTGTCAGGTGGTTGAATAAAGTGTGTCTGAATTGTAGCACATTATTAACACGTTTGCTGCCACTGATGAGTTATCGTGTCAATTAATGTGCATCGGTAAGTGCCACTGACCTGTGTACTCGTCATTCAGTACACTTAACTCAGCCGTACACCGGCACCACAGCAGATACCAGCTGGCACCTCAGCAAAACTAAACACTACTAGGGGGTGGCACCCAGGGAAAAATTGGCCTTGCAGCGAATGTGTTAAAATCCTAAATACATTCTGACATATTCTAAACAAGCTGTAGCGGCCCAACAGGGCCGTTTGGGCCGCTACAGCTTGATTCAGTGAAAGACTGGATGGCTGAGACACATCGGCCCAGCATGCAGCCATGCATCCAGCAGCCCCATATGCGGCCTGTGCTATTAATAGTAACGCCATTAATAGCACAGTGTCTTATAGGCTCTTTGGCTTCAACACTCTAGGCCTACATGCAGGTAATTTTTGGAAAAATGTAATTTTTTGTAACGACCCGTATGGACATAAAACCCGGCAGATGTCCTGCACATGGTCTGTACGTGTCTGCTTGAAAAATTTCGCCATCGTACGACACGGCGTTTCGGAGGAGATAGGCCGGAGACAAAATAAACAAACTCTCGAATATTTAGTAGATTTTCCCACTGTGTTCCAACAAAATTCCAGCTGCATTCCAGAGCTAGTGCACTCGGGATGTGCAGGAATCATTCGATGCGGGTTCAAAGCGAATTCTCAGTATTTGAAATGCTGTAATGTGAAGTACAGTAATAAAACCTGACAGTGTGTTAATTCCTGTCGTGATTGATTTTGTTTAGGAGCGACAGGAGAAAATTAGATTCTGTGAAATCCTTCACTTAGGTTACAACAATTAAGATTATAAACCGGGTGGGGGGACCTACCATACTCCTTGTTGTGCACATCACAGCAGATAATTGCTACATTTTACGAGACAGTCAAAGACCAAGTGACCTGCAAAGGTCACTTGACCTTCACATTCTGGAGCCCTCTCGGTGTGACCTGGAGCAGTATGTGGCTACTCATGCTCACGTGTATGGTCGACCGTCGATGGTTGTTAACATTGTGAAGATGAAGATATCGAGTCACAATGTGATGCTTCAGAGACGAGCTGTTTTAGTTGAATTGTATTGTAGAGTCGAACCGGAGAAGTCTTTCTCTGCAATGCTGAACACTGTCAGTGCCATTCCAAATGACCACAACGCTGAGGTTGTATTAGTTCAATAATAATAACACAGTAATACAAGGTGGCACAGAAAAAGATAGGACATACATATGCTACATTGTATTCATGAATGTTCCACTTATTTTCTGTGCCACGAGTTTTAATGGACACTGTATGTGCAGTTTCTATAGTGCCAAATAATAGAGAGCCATTTGTTTGTCATTTCATAATTAATAATAATTTCATTAAATTAAGTAACGGCTTGTTGTTAACTGGTTGATTTTGATATATTTCAAAAATGGAGTTTTTGGCAAATGTGCATGTTTTTGTTAAGTGTTTGTATATTGCCATGATTGCTTAATATGTATGTTGTACATGTTATATCTTGTCAGTGGGAAAGTTAACACCATGCTTTTGAGGATATAATTTATAGTTTATATTTTTGAACACTTTTAACGTATATTGTGCATTCTGGTCAAGATTTTCCGAAATACAAAATCAAGTAATCAAATCAAATCATTTATTAGCTCATAACATGACAGAATGACAATGCAGGAGCAGGACAGAAAGGCCATAAGGCTCACACAACTGTCCTGAGAACAAAATAAAATCAATAATACGTAAATACAATATAAACACAATATAATGTTGGTGTATGTAGCAGTTTTCCAAAAATGTGCCGAGCAAATGATTTCTAGTGCAGCTGCATTGCTGCATAAAGCTAAGATTGGTTGCAAGTTGGTCAGCCTCAACTAGTTGTATCAGATAAGGTTCATTGTCTATGCAGTTGTGGATGTTATTGCATGCTGCACGGTCAACTGAAGTTTGTCTGTTACGTGATTGCTTGATGTTGATTGTCTGTAGAGTTACTTTCACGGCAGCAGAGATCGCGGAGGACCCTACGGACCACCGCCACTGCCACCGTTCTCTATGATGTATCCTCCCGTTCCACGGATTCGTGGCCCGGGAAACTTCCCTTACGATGGTCCACGCAGTTTTGGCCCGCGGCAAAATATGTACGTGCGTCACGGCCTACGAGGGTTTGGTGGTCGTCATATGGACGGGCCACGACCGAGGCATTACCGTGGAAATGCCACGCACAGCTTTGGTCCTCCAATACACAATAGTTTTGACTCAACGAATATCCATCGAACAGGACCGATGATAAACAGAGGCTCACCATCGGTCACTGACTTGATTCACCAGGGTTCCTCTACATGTGATGGTACGTTGCTAGTCAGCTGAATCATAATAATAGTAGTATTGAATTGATGATAATAATCATAGAAGAATAATAGTTGGTGTTGTTACAATAGGCTGTAGTTACTTTGAAGCTGAATTGCAGTTTGAACTTGCCTGGAAAAAAGGTGATAGGATCAGGTGAGGGAGAGAGAGAGACAGGCGAAACTCCATGGCAGGATCGAGGTAATTACCAGCTTATTGATGCCAGCAAACAACGTTTGGTGCGGCGTTGACGGCAGAACTAAACTGCGTCAGTGCACTTGTTAATTGTTGCTGTGTCGTTACAAAATGAAAATTTTCACGAAACAGACGGTCTCAGGCCGCAAAAAAAAACCACAATTTCAGTTCAGCTGACGATTACTGTAATAAATAGTAGTAAAAAGGTAAAGTAATTCCGAGCTATGTGGCCCTATGGGGCAGACCTTATCTGTCTGCAGAAGCTGCAAGACGGCAGATGCTAGTGCATCGTGTGATTTGCCCAATTTCTTCCCGGCTTTCGCCGATAAGTCATCGGAGGGATGGCGGATGGAGTTGGCAGTGGTACCCAGTAGCCACGAGTGAGATTTGAACCAACAAACTTGCGATCACTAGTACAGTAGCCTGGCTTAGCAATAACATGTTGGTCTTGATCGATAATAATAACAGGCCATTGGACGATTGACCATGATTCGAGAAAACGTCTTCCCGGCCAGCTTGGTAATATCCTACTAGTATAACATGTAAAATCCTTCAGAGCTGTGACGGGACATTACGCCGTTACCACAACGTGTTGTAGTTGGTTCGAGCAACTCCAATGAGCAGTTGTCAGCATCTGCATCAGTCATGTCATCAGGTACGGAGTCTGGCGCCGAGTGTGGCGCTGTCCTCGGCTCCAGCTCCAGCTACGTGTCCACTGATAGTACCACGTACATGCTGGACGAGGCCGTGTCGGCGTTGCCTCGCCAGATGACCGCCCTGTCCATCTCGACAGTGGCTACAGCAGGAACCAGTGACCAAGGAGACAATGGATTTAGCACACCGCAGTCTTCCATCACGTCTGATGCTGGCCTGCCGGTGTCGGCATACCATCTCACATCTCGGGTAACTTCTGTTGCAGTTATTAGCTAGTCTTTTCTCTCAACATATCTGTGCGTATCATCGTATGTTTGCTTATTATTAGGTACCAGTTCCAATGAATGTCAGCTGGTCACAACTGAAGATGTGCGCTATGTTTTAGAAAAAATGCGCCAATTTTGAAACCATATAGCTCGATATTGTAAGGATCGATTTTGATGACATTTGGCAGAAATATTCAGAAGACTCTAGAATAGAGTTTGTATGTTTCAGTTTTCACGTTGATTTGCTTTTTATTAGCTTTTCGTCTTTCAAACCACTAAGGGGCATCAAACAAGGGAGGGGTGGGTAAAATCAGCAGTTTTCTATCTTTAAGCATGAACGGTAGCAGATACGGCTAAAGTTACAATTAATGACTAATAGGAAGTCACATACGGGCTTTCCATTGACACCAAGATTGATGACCTTGGATGACCTTGAACTGCTGTAAGGTCAAATTCCCTTGGAATTTCGCGACATTTCTCGTGTTTCGGAGGCAATAACAGCTAAACGAATGAGGACAGACCCATATTGTCAGCGACGGAATTGTAGCCCACTAATTGTACTTTTCAGCGATGTATAGATAGCGTTGATATCGCAAGGCGTTCCTCAGCTAGGGGGCGTCAAACAACGGTGAGATGGCGAAAACAAGTCTTTATACACACACATGGCTGTCGCGCGCTTACCTGGCATTAGCTAAGCTTTTTTGTACTTATTTAATATTTGTCCTAAATTGCGTCACCAGAAGTGACAAAATTACGTGTCACGCCACTGCCTGTCAACAGAAGAAACATGCACACGTTATCTTCGGTTGCAGTTTGAGAGACGATAAGGTGATAACAAGGAAACCTACATGCAAACAGAAGCTAATGTTCTAGAGTATTTCAAATATTTCTGCCAAATTTCATCAAAATCGATCCTTATAATTTCGAGCTATACTGTTTGAAAGTTGTTGCATTTTTTTACACACAGTATAGTGGGGCTCCGTGGTGCTGTAGGCAGTGGTGCCGTTACTGTATTTTGCACTTTGTAATTTGCAGTATTATTTGCAAAGTTTAGTAACTGATTCGGTCACAGTTGTCGTCTATGGCTTCTTATAGTTTGTTAGCAACTGTACTAATGGTCGCACTTATGTTACTGTTTTGCGTCCATCTATTGAATCGAACGGTCACGTGACCAATAATGTCACATGACCCCGGAAGGTCAAACTTGCTTTGAGCCCAATATCTCGAAAACAGCTGGAGATGCTATTTAGCAACAATCACTACTTACTAGATAGTCTGCTGTGAGGCAGTACGGTCAGCTATCCTAGCAACAGCTTGGCTTCTTGTCTGTTGTGGAATTTGGCGTGTAAAATGTATTGAAAGTAAGTCCAGAATCATGTAGATTACTGGAATGATGTTTCTAGATCCCTGACTTAGTCTCGTTTTGCTATTGCCTATAACCACTGGCTGTCAGGGTGTATACACTCCCTGAGTGTAATTGTTGTGCCAGGACACGAGCACTGTGTACTACACTGATGCTGCGAGTGCCGTGCCGGTCGGTGGCAGCCGTGTTCCTGTACACATCCTTGTCCAAGCTCCTCCGTCACAGCTTCCAGGCCACTCTTCACGCGTTACCATGGTACCAGTTGTTGCCGAATCACACGGCTGTGGACCAACTCTGCCAGCTGCGGTAAACCACCAGTCTCGACTGGACTGTTAATGCTCTTTGGTTTGAGTCAAGATTTAGTGCTGAAATAATGTACTTCTGGTGCTGGTCTGCACGGAGGCCGTCATCGCTAGTTCACATGCTATAACTCGGCATGCATCAGTTGTGATAACAGTTGAGTCTGTTTGTTCACCATTTTCTCTGCATCTCTCGGCCAAGATGTCCTCCCAAATGTGTCCAACACCATTACTATATTACGGCATTAGTTCGAGACGTTAATGTCTTGTCGAACCGTTGGTGTATGTATGTAGTCATGCAAAGGCTCCTCACGTGCCCCACTGGCAGATTTTCACGCGTCATTGTAATGGAATTATTTCATGTGCATGAACCTTTCGGTATATGCAGATTACTCTATATATTCTCGACTTTGACATACGGTATATGTGAACATTGCTTCTTCTTGTCTTATATTTTGGCTCGCCATTTCGTCGTGTTATCAGAGACAGAGAATGATTTCTGATCGTCTTACGTCACAGTGAGTATCCTCCTGGTACGTCCTGTCTCGCTGCCATCACTGTGTAAGACGGCGTCTTCCTTACGATGATTTTTCAGACATGTGGAAAACCACTTTCGTTTATGTTAAATCTGTCTGAACTGACACCGTCCTCCGAGCTGACTGCTGTTGTAAGCAAGTCACAAAGTAAGTAAGAGAACTTATGAGGCGCAGCCTTAACAATTAGTTACAATGTGCCGCAATCGGGGCACACGTTCTGGAAACTTCTTAGGAAAATCTTACGAAGATTTATTATCTTAGGACAATCTTTGACAATATCTGGGAAAACACTAACCAGACATAACTTCACTCTACTTACTAATTCACGATTTAACGACAACAATGTCACCTAATGACGTCCAACATGACGCAAGAATAAGTGTTAATTACAATTATTATTGTGTTATTGTTTCCTAATTAGAGATTAATGCTTAGCTCTATATTTTCGTATGATTTTCCTAAGATAAGAAATCTTCCTAAGATTTTCCTAAGAAGTTTCGAGAATATGAGCCCTGAGCACTTGAACAAAAACTGTCTTCAGTAGCCATCTAAATCGTTGAAAGCTAATGTCAGCTTGTCGCAGATCACGCTGTGATGATGTCTCACATGTCATTATGTTGTTATCGGCCGTGACGTGAGACGTCTGGTGGAACTGTCACACAGATTAATGTGCGTTCCATCCCGAGCTCCACACTGAACCCGTGTGCACGGCCGTACGACCAGAGATCAACAGTCAGTAGCACTGGTCAGATGGCATCTTCAGTCGTCAGTCCAATGATGACTCCAGTTCATGCAGGTAACATCGGTTTTTCCGTAGTTTCACTTTCACTTGTAGTAGATTACTGATGTGTGCAGTTGTCAAAGTCCGTCTTTGATTTCTTCGCAGTTAATAACCGTCCAGCTGTTAAAACAGCAACTAATGAAAAAGATCGACATTACCTGAAAGCATATCGACATTGCAGGTGATTTGTTGCTAAATAAAGGTCCATTTGATTTGTGTTCTTGTTTAGTTATTGTACTATTACAAATAGTGATGCACAGTGTTTAATTGAATGATAACATAATTAGTGACGATGCTCTGTTTTGTTTTAATGGAAGAATTTTGCCGTGCATCATTTGTGCTTGAAGGCAGATTGCACATTTTACACTGTTTAACCATGATTCTGTTTAGTGCACCTATAGCCGATGATTGTAACGTTGTTCTCTATGGTGCTGATTATTCTATGCTGCCTTCAGTAAACTTGGAAGGAGAAACTCGGACAAATATCAGCCTTCGTATATATTAGTTAACAATATTTTCTGGACTGCGGAAGTTTGTATGAGGCTAATTTCTATACAGCTTCTAATCTTAAAACATTCATCTTAAACAAATAATCTCTTTCATAAACGCCATTGGTCTTGCTAATAAACTTGAAACTTTCTTAGGCATGATACAGCCGCTACATTCTTGCTCAGAATGCCGCTATGCCCTAACCATCCATCCATTTCTGTGTGGCTGTCATAAAATATTAACAATTCTATGCCTTTATGATGTTGATGTGTCTCTTTATGGTTTCTAATGTCAGCTATTAAATGCACAGGTCTTGGCACGAGCAGCAGCAGTATAGCGTCGCCTTACGGCTCCGATCCGTCCTGCGTCGGCATGGCGATGGCGCCGCCGCCGCTTCAGTACCCCGACAGCGTTCAGCAAGTGAGCCTAATGCCTTATCCATCGTCACTGCCAGCGGTGCCTTCGGTCGGCTCACCGCAGGGCTACCCTGAGTACTACAGTACCCCAGCCGCCTCTCAGCCGACCCAGTCTGGCGGTGCCCTATATCTCCAGCCGGTTGCTCCCAGCCCAGAGTATGGTGCCGGTAGTTCGGCACTGCCAGCCTATACAGGCTACCCGTGTGTCCAGTAC
>Ga0056114_1000685_pt1 | contig 12879 bp, 7 predicted proteins | sample WorMetHERISLAND1_FD_77005 | JGI IMG/M metagenome (GOLD analysis project Ga0056114, IMG submission 77005) | Marine gutless worms symbiont microbial communities from Max Planck institute for Marine Microbiology, Germany - Olavius loisae HERON... ...
ACCTATCTAGTGCAACTACCTTACCTTGGGAAATCACAGAACACAAAAAATGACAAATTTCGCCGTAAGCAACATATTGTTTTGTGAATAAACAACGTTCTGCAACATGTTTGATTGCTGAAAGCATCTGCTGAGACAGCAAGACATCGCAGTAATACTGGCCGTTCACCTTCACCCCAGGGTTGACAAGTATCAGTTCAGTCATACCCACTTGTGACACGGCATGCAGCGGACACCATAAGCGACATGTGTAGCAGAGGGCTGGGATCGATGTATCGCTTCTTGTTATCAATTGGTGCATAAACCCGATCGTTCTGCGAGTTGAATGGTGTTTCGACGGTAAAATGTTTCATCCCTAAACCATATGAAGTCAAACTGTACCTCTTACAGCAGCTACTTGTAACGAGTCAGACGGGCAACGCAATTGGTTTCAGACAGCTGCTGTGCGTGATGTCGTTTGACACAGTTTAGCTGGAGATCGCGATAAATTAATCTGTGTACAGTCAGTCAGTGAATGCCAGTTTCACATGAGATCTCACGATTCAATTGGTACGTTTTTGGATTGTCTTCCTGACTGACCACAAGGTCTTCGACATTCTCAGTGTTCTCATTGACACACACACAGAACGCGGTCTGCCGCTGCCCAGTTGCCGATCAATCGTACCCGCTCTTCGGATTATCTTTAAGAGATTGTCGATACTTCCACATTTTGAGCACTTGTTATGAGCCTGTCTGACAGATACTTGGACTGAAAAAACTTATACGTAAATAAAATATTGTTTAACGTTGTTTATTCACAATACAATATGTTGCTTGTGGCGAAATTGGTCATTTTTGCGTTCTGTGATTTCCCAAGGTAAGGTAGTTGCACTAGATAGGTGAGGTGGGAAATGAAACGATCTTTCGATGACGCATAGACTTGCTACTAACTATGCCAAAAATTATTGTAATCGGACACTTATTGTTAAAGTTATTGTAGAAAATGTAGTCACATGTTTTTTGGGACACAGTGTAGTCGCGATAATTCTTCGTGCCAAATTTGTTAGCTCCATGGTGAACGGTTTGATCGTGCAGCTGACAGTCACGTGACAACACGAGGCCTTGCCCGTCCCTATGGCGTTGAGGTAAATGACCCATATTATTTTCACCTGTATGTGTGTAATTGGTCGTCCTAACAAATTTTGTTGCAACGCGGCCAGTCCGCCAAAACATCTAAAGCCTGACACACATCGTGAAATAAAACTGAAATAAATTGTTTTATTTCAGTTTTATTTCAGAATGTGGGTCGGGCTTTAACGCAGAAACTATCCAAAAAACAGACGTCAAGCCATGCAAACGCGTAGAAATACTGTTTGAAAAGCCAGGACTTCCAGATTGCAGCGTTTGCCGATATGCGCATCGCAGTCCGCACAGTACGTGGCGCCATCTGTTGAATCCAAATCAAACGTCGATGTTGGCGTCAGACAAACAAACGAACGACATTATCGCTTAAAGCCCTTTTCACTGTGTGATGCAGCGGCTTAATGATATTTGTGGTCCAGTTTTATTCGCTCTGCGGCGTCACTTGTTGTTTATTTACTCCTCAGCGCTCGGTGAATGCTATCATCATAATGTTGTCCCGGATATTCACCGTCTAGAATAACTGCTATTAGACAACTGTCTCATACATCTAATGCTGTATAGGATACTACCCTGTTCTCCGTGCATTCGTATATTGAATGCACGTTCGTCATGCCTATGACAGCTTGCCCTGAATGGACATTCACAAACTTTTGCTAGGTGTTACTGGCGGCTATGTGGTCCACTTGCCGAGAACAGTGAAGCCAAACCGAACCGTGAACGTCACGGTCTTGGCATTGACCTCACAAATACAGCGAGAATAGGCGTTATCGTTCTTAGTACACGACTAGAATGGATTTTTCTGGCGATAGCGATGGTGAAATGCTCTCGACAACGAAGTTAGTGGACGAGTGTTGCGACGCCGCAGATGAAGAACCTATAAATAATGAATAGTTTAATTTCGATTGTACGAGTAGTGTCACAGCGTCAGTTACTACATCTTTTTTACATTGATAGAGGTATGCTTAGTTTAGCATTACTTTTCTGCTTTTATTATGTGGCCCTCCCTAATGGGCCGCATTAAGTGTAACTAGATTATTGGCTATCCTTCTATTTTATATTTTCATTTGTCTTTACTCATGTTGCTAACTACGTTATGTCAGTTTTTTAATAAAGAAGATGACGATGACCCCGTCCGTCCGTACGATACGATACGCTAAAAGAGTTTAACGTGGACTCAAAAGCTGAGTGTGATCAGCTTAATTTGACACACGAAACTAAAACAAAAACGCCAGTGCCCACTTAGTTCAGCACAGGTTCAAGATCCGTGAAGGCAGTCCGGAATAGAAGACTATGGAGGAAAAGATTTGAGAAAGAGATGAGTCTAGAGTGAAAGACTGAGGGAGTGATAGAATGGTGAGCGCGAAAGGTGGTGACTGTGATGAGGTGATATGCGAAGGATAAAGTGAACCATAAGGAGAGTGAACAGAATGAGGTTGACGTAATGAAGAAGGGAGCTGATTCCACAGGTAATGGTGATGCATATCTAAAAGAGCGGTTGGTGATTTGTAATGATGAAGATACAGATGGTCAAGCTAGGGTGACAGCAGATGAGGAGCGGGTTCTGACTGAACAGAGATGAGATAGTGTAGGTAGTCAGGTTGGCTGATCGTGAGAACTTTTACATAGGTGAGTGAGAGGAGTTTATATTCAATGCGTTCATTAATTCTTGAGCCAGTGCAGAGATCTGAGGATGGGGTTGATATGAGAATATTTAGGAGCTTTCACCACAGTGCGTGCAAAGCAATTCTGAATCTGCTGAAGGCGATTTATTTGAGACTTAGGAAGACAGTAGTAGAGAGAGTTACAGTAGTGAAGTTAAGAGTGGACAATAGAGGTAGCTATGGTACTGGCCGTTCTAGAATCGAGGTAAGTACGGATACAGCGGAGCTCTCGGATATGCGAATAGCAGGACCAGTGACTTGTTACTTGAGTAATCACTGAGCAGGACTTACAGAAAGCGCCTGTCTGTCCGTCCGCCAGTCCCGTGCCTCCGATTTTCTCGAAATAGTAAAGCCGTAGAAACTTCTAATTTAGCGAAAACATAGCGCTGGACACAAGTAACTACAGGAGCAAACTTGAGGTCTAAATGATCAAGGTCACTGTGAACGAAAATGTAAAAAAATTGTGTCTCGACAAAAGCCAGACACCTAAAGCAAAAGCTTGCCAGATTTGTCTAAAAATTTTACACATACGGACAACAAAGCAAAACCACCAAGAAAGGGTAATTTTGACAGAGATGTACAAGACAATACCACTTTTATGAACGTTTAAAATACAGCGGTCAAAATATGAAGTTTCCAAAAACGCACAATGGCAAAGTCAATCAAACAAGTTCAGTCTACAGCTGATGTTCAAAGTGTTGTCCTTGTTCTCTTAATGTTCGAACGGTCACAGTGTAGGACGTTTCTGTATAGATTAGGGCGATTCCTTAAGTCAACGAAAAATGGCTATTCGGCTATCTGGGCTTTGTAACATAGCATAACGTGGATTTTTATGGACAAGGTCAATCTTAACCTCTAAGCCCACATTATACATCATAATAATCAGTGGTTCCTTCTTAACTGTACGAAATCACATGTAGTTTCCATGCGAATTGAGAATACGTGCACGTGCGAATGTCAGTTGGATGGTACGCTAAACGGCAAACAGGAAGCGAGTGGGCGAGGGGGTTCAGTCCCATCTACTTTATCAGCCACCTGCTGATCTGACTTTCCGCCCCGCCATCCTTGCTCACCGTTCTGTCTATCTATCTTTAAAAAGAGCTCAGTCGTTTGTCCCTAAAATCTGCTATATTGCTCGGAAACTAGGTCGCGCGACTTGTAATCTTTTTAAAAATACAGCTAATATGACACTTCCAGACTTCAATCAGGTACAGAGGGGTATACATACCTCACAGGCTTATCCCCTTCTGGCCGCCGGCGACGCCATCTCCTCTGCTATTTGTGACAACTCGCATATTGCTGTTAACACGAATACAGAATGAATACACTGCTTGTGCTATCTCGGTAGCCTGCTAATGCCGGGATTCTACACTGTACAGCGCCAAGTAACAATACTCATCAGTCAATAAGTGATATACGTTGTCGCACGAGCAGCGTGCAGGTGCTGTAGTGACGGCACGTAACATAATAATATTATTCTCGCCCGCTTCGCTACAGCGACATAAGACCATTACTCGTTCGCTGTGCAAACGTTTTTTTATTTCGTATATTTTTATTAGTCACAATTTTCTTGGTATTTTTAAACATAGTGTTTCTATGTCCTCAGCGTATCACTCAGCGCATTAGAGATTTTTTTTAATGAGAATGCGCTATATAAATTTACACTTTACTTACTTACTTACTTACTTACTTACTTACTCAATGGATCATGTGACCTCGTCTCGCGGTTTTTTTTTACAAAACTGTTAATCTGTGTCGTCAAAGTCGTTATCGTACTTCAATAATGACACACTAGGCCACAGTTTGTGACAACGTCGGCTATCGATGATACGTAGAAGCAAAATAACATCGAACCAAAAACAGGCTCTCGGAGCACACCCGCCGGTATACAACAGTCAGTGATTGCTGACATAAACAGATTGAGTTCTATCGAACGAACATAATTATATGATGACAGCCATGCTAGTGGAACACGAGTAGTACCAAACCTATTTATGACAATATCATGGATGATATCGAAAGCAGCACTTTAGTCTAGTGACTTGGTTGGGTAAATCTGGTTAATGTCATGTTATGTAATTCGGGAAGACAGATGACGTTCAGAATGTCACGTAAATGTCATGAATGTATCTTTCTATTCGCTGACGATTGTTGGTTTAATACAGGGAAAAGCAGCCAAATTATTTTGGAGATTGTTTGAAGTTTGATATTGGCCTATATTTTGATGGTCAGTTAACGTTAGAATCATACTTTCTGGCGTGTACCTACTGCGAAAGCAACCTTGTGTAAAGATAGGCTAGCTAGCGTAAAAATGTCAACAAATAAATAGCTTCAAAATATTATAAACGATGTTCAGAATGTATTCCGAGTGTAATGATTGTGGTGAATATAGCATTGGTGATATCAAGTACTTTAGCAGATGTAACAGATGTAAGAGTTTCGAACTTGACAATTTGACAATTTGTGGGATTGAGAAATACTTCTCTTGTAAGGATAACTAGCGACTGCCTGTTTTAAATTTTATCAGCAATAAAAAACAAGCGCCGAGAGGCCGTTTTCCCTTGAGATTTGTCGCCTTGTCTAAATGTGTTCGAGTGTAATAGTTAAAGATAGAGCTGTTGGATCACGTCACGTGTCACAACAGAGCAACTCGAGAGACATGCAGATTCCAAACATCTCCTTCCGCTTTTAGTCCGCTATTCTATTGCAGAGGATCTCCTATGATCGTGTCAAGCATTTGGGCCGCACATTTTCTTTTTAATGCACGCTACTAATCACGGATTACATAGAAGCCTCGCTGTTTTTAGTGAAACCTCGCGACACTTGCGGGTTGTCAGCGATAGCCGAGCTTCTTGTCTATATAGGCCTACATTTAACACAGACGCGTTCCCGTCGTCAGCCCCAGTCTCACTTAAATACATATTATCGACCAAAAAATGTCATAAAATTAAATCGAATTGATGATCATGCTGTCAATTACGAGGTTGCCGAAGTTTTACTCAGCTTATATGCCTAAGCATCGATTAGACAAACCAGGTGACACAATATGTAATGATTTTGAATTTTAACTGGATAGAGTCTAGCTTATTAACGTTTTTACGTTCATCGATTTTGTTCTTCAGTTTATTGTCTACTGACTTGTCGCGTTGATATCGTAACAGATGAAGTGTACAATTTACAAACTAATGATGACGATCGCTGATATAATTTTATTGATCCATAAAAATGCACACAAGCACTAAAGGTACAGTACACAGTTGATTTGTCGACTTTTTTGTAAAAGTTCACCGTCGTGTTGGATAAAGTACAAGTCATAAGACAATGTTCTGTATACGCTACAAGCAACTTAAGCGTTAAAATAATTAGCAAGTCATAAATAACTCAACACTGTCCAGTTCTGCAGCAAGAGAGAGAGACCGGGATCATAGAACACACAGTGACAACGATTGGCCGCTGAAACAGACGATCTGGTAGATCCGAGCGACGTGAAAACGCTCCATCTCTTTTTCAACACCCTGCCATCTCCATGTCGACCTAGGTTTCACGTCAGTTTAATCTTATGGTTTAATGTATGTCCGTCGAGACTTTGGCGGACCGTTAGCTGATTTACAGTTGCAGCAGCCAGCTAGTAATAGCGGTCCGCAATATGCTTGCGCGTTCTGTATCCCCTATAGTTTGACTGGATCTTGACAGCTGCGTCATGGTCGATGTCGTCGTAGTCTCTCTTGTCGACCTCCTCGTCGTCACTGTCATCCCGATAGCCGTCACGGTAGATCGTCTCGCCGTCGTCGTCATAGTCATCGTTCTCTTCGGTGATCGTGCCATTTGTCGGACTCTTAATCCAGTCTCTTTCCAGGTCCTCCTACATCACCAGCATCAACTCTTTATCATCGACAATTCACAGATAAAACTTAACGTGATCAAAACGCGAATTTCCGTAATGTGCTGCGTGTGTGTCGTTCGTCCTTCTTATTTTGTTTCGCCTAAAGCCCGTCGCACATCGTGAAATAATACGGAAATACAACAAAACTGCCGACTGCCGACGGTCGGCTGTTTCGTTTCAACCGACCACCGGCTGCATTGTTTAACTGCAGTTTTATTTCAGACGTCCGCACATCCTGAAATAGAACTGAAACAAAACACTGAAACAGTTTTAGGATTGTTTCAGCTTCATAAACATATTTGAAAAATATGCTAATAAGGCTGAAACAGTTTCAGTGTTTTGTTTCAGGTTTATTTCAGGATGTGCGGAAGTCTGAAATAAAACTGAAATAATATTGTTTTATTTCAGTTTTATTTCACGATGTGTGACGGGCGTCACTACAAGATAAATGGGACAAGTAGACTAAACAAATCACATAAGAAAACCACAAAGGCCTAACAGATTTATCGCGTGTTGCATGAATTCGTTAACCGTTAAATGTAGGCTAATTGCTATGCATTGTTAAAAGTTTAACGATTACACCGTTATCGTTTGCATCTGTCCCATTCGAGACTTAATAATTTCACGTCACAGATCAGTGAATATGCGACAACGTGATTCCTGGCGGTGTCAGTGCAGTGTAGTCGAGTTCACTGCGTTCACTGTCATCTTGCTGTTACTCCCTGTGCTAAATCTTCTTTTGTCTCTCGAGCTTTTTGTGTATCTTCTTCATCTAATAATTGGAATTCTTTCCCTCTGCACATCCGCTTATCTGACAATCTTGTTACTTTTAAATCCCGTCTTAAATCTCACCTTTTCTCTTCTGTCCATCACGTCTAGTCACTCGTACGCCAGCACCTCAGATTCAACCTGCGACTATTGGCGCTGTATAAACATTTAATTGACATTGACAAGGACACACCTCGACTTGTTCGGCCCTGACATAGTCGAGTGGCAAGTCGGTAGCCGTTATTCTTGAATCTTTGACTTCAGCAGCGTCTCGCGTCTCCGCTCGACGAGTCTTCGACTTGAACACGCCGCCGTCGTCTAGAACAGTCACAGCCGCCAACGCACAAACTCCAGACTGTCGAATAAGATTGTCAAATGCCGCCACGAACAGTATTGTTAGAAAATGAACGAGTTAATTTTAGCATAAAACGTACCTTAATAGAATTAATCCTCTATTTTCACAGACTTGGACTCGATAAATTATCATACTCGTCAGCAATATCTATTATAATGATCACTTCAAGCACGTCGTTCTAGCAGCAGCAACGGCGACTTAACCAGCTTCAAACATTTTCTTTCATTCGACAAATTCACATTATTTTGTTTTTAATTGATCCCATTTTCTACACGGTGGAACAAAAATGATTACTGACTCCCTGAGCTATTTATTGTATTGTGATATGGTAGGACTACACCTGTAGTGATGTCTACCAACAAGCGGCCGAGTGGATGATATTCTTGTCATACCTCTGTCGTAGTCCACGGGTGGCTGGTCGTAGTAACGCTGAGGTATCCGGTTCATTGGTTTCAGCGGATGCAATATTCTTCCGTTGTACTGGACCACTTTGAATTGTCTAAAACAGTGTAACATGAGGTTTATTACCGCGAGTCCACTGTCCACACGCGAGCTGTGCACAGCGTAATAGTGATAGAGTTACCCGTCCGTCAGTCCGTCAAACTCCGGTATCGTGTCAAAACGGCCAAACCAATCATCGTGATTTTTTTCATTGTCTTATAGCTACAGCATATTAGTTTTCACAAAAGTAAGCGAAATAACGACGGTGTTACCGGTAAATGGGCTTTTAATACCGGTCGCCTATTAAAATTTCACGGTTTACTGTTACTTCTTACTATGCCCCACTGACGCTGTTATAAACATTCGTCGGCCGAGTTCTATTGATAACGCGATCAGGTTGGTTCGACTGAGTTTACGGCACAATGCCGATGCTTGGCCGGGGACAGTGATCGCCTGCTTTTACAATGATCGCCATCGTTTTTTGTTCTACACCGACGTCGACCGCTCCGGCTTCCGCTACTCTGCTGCTAGTGTTTACGACAACAGTATGTTGACAGCCGATATACGACTTCCTACTGATGGCTAATAGTAACCGTAGCCGTATTACTTACGGTTTGTGAGATATTTCCGCGCAGGTTGAAATTCAACCTACGCGGAAATATCTCGCGTTGAAAATCGTCATTTTCGCCAACTGTATTCCTGTTTTCCTGTTGAGCACGTGGCCGACTATTTATCAAAAAACGATCGATACATCTTTGCAACGCACGAGATATGCGTTGTAAATTTTTAATATACGAAAAGCTGATTCGCAAAATCGGCTGCACCCAGGGAAGTGATCCGTTCGCGACAGCTGGATTTCTTCAATGTACTGGCTATAGATTATCCCCTAAACATCTTGTGAAATTTAACGGTCCGGAAGTCCGGATCTTTCAGGCCAGGAAATGGAGAATTTCACACAATGACGTCTATTTTATCTGAAGTATTGTGGTTACCAAAGGAATCAAACGGTAAACCAAGCACGAAAAGGTTAATTTTGTTCATTGTAACTGGACAGAGAGGCTACATACTGCGCACGCCTGTGTCTGGCCGGCATCTTCTGTGGACTGTAGACGGGGTCTGACTGCGTACTGAGCGGCGGCAGAATTGACGACTCCGTGGACGACCGGTCATCCAAGCCTCGTGACCGCATCGCCAACTGTGACCTCGTGCCGTAACTGCCGCCACCAGCTGCCGGGAATCCATTCCTCAATGACGACGGGTTTCTACGCACCAAGAAGGGAGACACAAACTGTATCGATACGATACGATTGAAGAGTTAAACGTGGACTGAAAAGCTGAGTGTGATCAACTTAATCTAGCACACGTAACCAAAAAATATAAAGAGAAACTAAAATAAACAAACGCCAGTGCCCACTTAGTCCGGTCCAAGTCGCTCTCATACTCATGCAGTATATCGACTTGATTGACCATGGCGTTTAGTAACTATGCAGAATTATTAACAATTCTCTCACGTAGCTCTTCTACCTGACGTGGTTGGTCCAAGCACGTGCTATATAGTATTGCACATGGGATGTTAACTGTATTACGTTTGACAAATGAAGTGTGTCTGCTGCTTATACTACAGTTCAGAGTCGTTGCGGGTTAGAAGGCAGCGACGACGTACTTGTTCAGAAATCGCGGCGATACGTTGAATGCCGGTTTGTTGTGTAGTCCGTAGTCGAGATGTCTGAAGTGCGCACCAAATCCAACAGCGACATACTGGCCGCCGGTCTGCAGCTCCGACTTGTGCTTCACCAGTTCACCATCAGTCGTACAAAGACTATACATTTACACACGATAAACACAATGAAAACGTCACTTTCTGCAGTTGTAAGTGTACAACTAACGTCAAAGAGCCACGTACACATGTGTATGTCTGAACAAATCACCCAAGGTCGTTATGTATAGTGGAATCAAGCCAGGTGTCAAATCAATCACAACTTGCAAGTCCAAATAGCTCAGTCACTGCTCCGCCAACAGCAGATATGGAATATTATAGAAAGCACACAATTTACACAAGCAATTTACAGCAAATTACACTAAATGTAAAAAGTAAAAGAAAAAAATTTCACAGAACTCAAGAAAGAACGATTTTACATATTTCAGGAATTCAAAGAAATCACTTAGAAAAGCCAATTTGCTTATGTGTCTAAAGATACACTTGCGGTAATGTTACAGACTGATACATACTTGGATCCTATTACGACCACCACTGATAGGCCTAATAACAGTAATACGTACAAACGGGTTGCGGTGTTCTGAGGGTTGATGTATCTGTTGATCTCTGCAAGTATCATTTCCCAGCTCTGCATCTGACGATGTGTCAATGTGATCTTCCTCGCTGGCGTCATATCGTCTCCGTTGCAGTAGACGCTGCACATTTAACATCAGACAAAATCTTAACTTCAGCTTCATGAATGTTGTTCTTGGCATTGGCAGTTGCTGTTCTTTAGAACACCAAATCTTTGGCCTTGACATAGGAGTTAGCTGCTGACTTGGACCCAGCATATGCCAGAGGCTATTTTTTTACACGAATGTCATTTGTTATGCAAAGTGGACCTACGTGATGATTCATTAAGTAGTCAGTGGTCGTGAATGTTGTGTCCTTGGTTTGACCTTGTTCTCGAAAGTCAAGTCTCTGTTGTTAATCATACTGTCAACTTCTCAGTGGTCGTTGTCATTTACTTGAGTACATGCAACGATTAATGTTTAATGCAACAGCAACACAGAGGACGCGTTTTAGAAATCTGCGACGCACTCGTGTGAATAATCAGTTTAGAATGTGTTCAGTTCGTATCTTGTCGTTAATCGGCAACTGCGAGGTTAACGTTTGTCTGTCACACGCAGAGCGCCAGAGAAGGCGAGCTGGGCTAATGGTCGTCAGCTTATTATGTAACATTGTTTACTTACTAGATTGGCATTCCATCGAACGTCAACTTTCGTATCCGCGCTGAAGTTCGTATTCGACTGTGTTCGACCACCCTGATATTCTGCGACATCGCACAACAGTATATGTAGTTTGACGGTTTTTGAATGGTAATAAATGTATTTTTTTTAAATTTTGGTTCCAGATGATCCAGTTTCCTTGGACGAAGCTGCGGTCGACCACTAGAATTCTTGTCCTGGGCGTGTTTGGTCGCCCTGCTAAATCATTGGCTGTATAGCCCGAACGCTTGGTGCCTGTAGATCTTGGGTGTCAGTGAAGTTTGGTTTTTGAGGACCCGCTCATTGGTTAGAGGCCGGGAGTGGGCTTGACCCCTAACAACTTCTCCCCTGTCCTGACCCGTTACTGTGCCAAATGTCGTCGTTATGCTGTGACATGATCAGTCGAATCGTCGATCGAAATTTTTCTTTGTAGGGAGCCCGTCGAAGGAGCCGGGAGTGGCCACTTCTATAGCGAGAGACATTATCTACCAGCAAGTCAAATGCTATTCCAAATCATTCTGCAAATATTTCAGCTATCTTGCGCACAAACAGACTGATGGATGAACACACAAAAATACAGAGAAAAAAACATGATTTCTACAACAAAGTTGTTGGAGATAACTAAGACGGCATATTCATCGGTAAACACGACATAATTATTCAGTTCATCGTAAGAATGTTTCACCTAGCCATAATAAGTCCGTGCTAATTGAGTCCATGGTGAATAAGAACAACTAAAAAATAATAGGGTCTTATATCAGCCGACGGAAATCCAGTACTATTGTCAAGTACTACTACAAATTACATTAATTAAGGGAATCTACTCATCTCATCCATGATCTACTTTCGTCGCCTCTGTCTTAGCATAGTGTCTTGAGTGACATAACGTCTCATTTACCTCGTTATTGATCTCGTTCTTCACGAGACGTGAGTCGCGTAGCTTCTTCGCATGTCTGTCCTGTAGACTGCCGTATCTGCACAAAGACACACAATTCTTCGCGTGAATTAGAACGCTCGTAAATCTCTCAGACAAAATTTGACAGAACTCCATTCATCCGGTGACATCGAGCTGCAGTATATGAGCTGGAATATTCACTTCAGGGACAACAATCTTTGTTGGTTTTCGAAAAGAATAGTGCTAAATTAACCTGATCAATCTCTCATTTGTTACGAACTTCAAGTACCTTGGCCATACCCTGGCCATTTATTAGATAATAAGTTGCAGGATGACACTGAGTACGGGTAGTACGTTCCGATCTTTTAGTCAGTGGTCTTACATTTTCCACCTCTTGCATTTGGTCCGCCATTTCAGTTCTGCCTCTTCCACTCCTTGATGTTTTCGTCCTTCACTTTTCGGTCCTGTATTTTTTCAGTTGACTCGCATATGTTATGTATATAGGACATTCATTCACATGCTCTTGGTAACAGGGCAAAAGTAAACAAAGACGCGTTATAAAACATCGTATTCCGATGTTGGCACCGACGATGTTCTAGGCGCTGAATTATTCATCATTCGACCGAGATCAGTTAATGAACCGTTGATCGCAGTTCAGCTGAATCGTGGTTAACCCTTTAAAGCCTACTGTTGCCATATGGGTACAGCTATAAAGCATCCTGTGCCAGACCGGGTTAAGCCGTCATTTGTAATTTTTGACATCCGGGCACTCTGACGCTCAGGACTGAGC
>Ga0056114_1000686_pt1 | contig 12877 bp, 9 predicted proteins | sample WorMetHERISLAND1_FD_77005 | JGI IMG/M metagenome (GOLD analysis project Ga0056114, IMG submission 77005) | Marine gutless worms symbiont microbial communities from Max Planck institute for Marine Microbiology, Germany - Olavius loisae HERON... ...
CCCTTTAAAGCCTACTGTTGCCATATGGGTACAGCTATAAAGCATCCTGTGCCAGACCGGGTTAAGCCGTCATTTGTAATTTTTGACATCCGGGCACTCTGACGCTCAGGACATAAGAACTTTATTTAAATGATGACAAAACGCATCGAGTTGACAATAAAGAAACAAATAAAATCAATATAAAGTCTGTATAACTACGATATCTCGTGGCTTACAGTTAGTTCCTGACGGTCAGTTGACTAATCTGAAAGCCATATCTACAAAAAAAAACGGCTAACAGGCCTACTTGATAAAATTTTTCATTTAAGGCCGCAACCCACACAAGCGAACTAATTGGAAACTAGTTGGAAACCCGGGTCGCGAACTAGTTGCGAACTAGTTTCCAACTAGTTTCCCAACTAGTTCGCTTGTGTGGGTTGCGGCCTTTAAGAGACAGATCTCTGGCTGTCTGGCATGTCTGAGCATTGTGTCGGTATATGTACCACTGGTTTAATGCTGTTTTCTCTATACGCTCTGCGGATAACAGCAATGCTGTTTTTTTCGGTTTGCCCATAATAGATACTAGTGTATTATACTAATACAAAATCATGTATTTCGAGTTTTAACACTGAGATTATGATTCAGATCCGTTGATTTGGGGTAGTAGGCTGCACTATAGTGTTTACAGCTGAGAACGGCCGTCACTCGTGGTTGGATTTTGTGCCAAAAACATGTGCCAAATTTTATCCGAATTAACGTAAGGAGAAACGGAGACCAAAAACATGCTTAACAACAGACGAAAGCTATTGTAGGTCCAAGGCCGTGAATAATTTGTCATAACAGTATAAGTCTATCTATACTATAGGTATTGACGGCGAATCAAAGACGGCGATGCATAACACCTGTATAACTGTCGAACTCACCTGTGTCTCCGTGACGCTGAGCAGTGCCGCCATGCGAGCTCGCTCACTCAGCGACAGATATTTCTTCTGCTCGAACTGTTTCTCCAGTTCGAAGATCTGACGCCCGGTGAACGTCGTTCTTGCTTTCTTCTTCTTGTCGCTGACTGTCGACGGCGGTGCGGGATCGACGCTTGCCCGGTGAGGTGCGGCAGTTGGCGAGGACGACGTAGATCGGTGATGATGAAGTCCGACTGTCGTCGACAGTCTCTGCCCGTCACTGATGTCGTCGTCTAGTTGACGTCCTACCGTGACAGACGGATTCACGCACGCCAGCAAAGTCGCTGTGCGGAGACATAACAAAATAACACACAGACTATAAACAATATTGTCATATATATACTTATACTGTCAACTGCAACGTCTTTGCACTCATTCCGTCGGTAACTACTCAACTCAACTCAACTCAATTTATTAAGAAATGGCAGCCCGAGGGCTGAATAACACAAACATATGGATAATAATAGACATAAAATTAAAAAAGACGTTCCTGTATCGACAGTCCTTCTGCTAACTTTGGACATTCCATAACATTGCACTGTTCTGTACATAACAGTTGAGACTGTACGTGTGGGCCTAAAGACTTTGTAAAGTGCCCCTGTAACGGTTTTAATTGTTAAGCGTCACTTAAATCATTTCCTTGTTAATAATATATTCAGCTTTATTCACCAAAATGGTAGCAGAAACAAACAAAACATAAACTTAACTAACGTAACTAAATTATTACGTACTAGTCCACAATTTATAACAATGATAATACAATGTACAGATCATCATCACACACACACACAGCAGTTTACAATAAAGATTGTCACATGAACGATATTTATCTCTAAATTGACTATACGTTGTTCAATGACAGTATACCTGGTAATTCAAAATTAAATTCTGCACGACAATAACTAACAATATCAATATTAGATGTCCGAAATAATTTCATGAAAAATCGGTTCACAACAAAATAATAATAATAATATTGTATAAATACAACGCTGATGGTATTCGTAAGTCAGTAAAATAAGTAACTAAATGTCGATTAGTACAGCGCGATCACGTAAAACAAGCGAACAGTGAACAGATGTGTTTTCAAGTCCCAAAAAACGTCCGAAGTCAACAGCTGTGTCTCGACAGACACAAACGCCAGATCACAGGGCTTTTCAAATTTTTGTATCCAAAAGACTGGAATTCTCCGCCACTTGACGTTTACCAGTATGCACATCCTTTCGGAACCACCGACTTGATTTGCAGTAAAACGTAGTAAAACACGATAGCGCGTTCCGCGGCCGGGTGAAGTTGATTTAGGAGTAAGTTTTTATCTGAAGTCCGTATACATGTATACACATGTACGCCGACTAAACTGTTCACCCGTCAGCTCATTTCAGCACGCAAACTGTCGTCGTCTGAGATAAACAAAGTCGGCGGCGTGAGTACGACAGTATTCGTCGACCTGGCGACATCTTATAATTGCTTCGATCATTACTTACAACGATTTCGGTCGTGCGTGGTGAGAAACTCAGTAAAGTTTTTAAAGTTTTTATATTTCTATAGGGCCTACGTTATTGGAATCTAAGGCCCTGTTATGGGGTGACACCGTCGGAATTTCACAACTGCGTTTAGTTATGAGAAACACTAGACTGTCTGAGGTATAACAAAAATTTCAACGATATATTATTTAGCCTTATTTTAACATACAATGTCGTAGGGTGTCAGACAGATAGACAGGTAAACCTGCAGAATTGCTGTACCGATACGGCGCTCTGCATAGTTTCGCAAGAAGACTCTCGATAAAACTGGTTCTTCAACGTCTTGCTTGACGTACATGTATACAGAGTTAACGATATCACTAATATCAGACCGCCAAGGACAATGGATGTATTGGTCTGTGGGCACTGGCGTTTGTTTCTTTTAGTTTCTACTTTCTTCTTTTTCATTTTTTTCTGACAACGTGTGCTAGATTAAGCTGATCACTCAGCTTTTGAGTCCAAACTCTTCTTTCGTTTCGTATCGTATCGTATCGTTGCCCGGACTAACCAGGCCACTTTGGGTTCAACAGTCAGCGTACAGACGTTGACATTTTGTTGTTTACAACAGATTACAAAATAATGTTGATACCGAAGACGATGCTGATAACGATGATGAAGAATAAAGATGAAAATCGTCGGTGAAGTAGAATGAACTAGCGAGTGACTGTATACAATACAAAATGTGCAGGCTTAGTGACAGTGTTGGAATTACTGGGGGATTGGGGGTTCAACCCACAGTTCATGTCTACAGACGCTCATTTTTGAGTAAAAATCGGCTTTAATTTCAATCCCTGTGCAAAATTTCAAACATTTCGAAATGTAACCTCCCTAGTTCTTGTAGGCTAATTCCAACACTGCCTAGTGATAATTCAGAGTTTTCAGATGTACCGTGATCGGACGCATAGTTGACGTCGACGTCAGACGGAGGACTGTCGCTGTTAGACGAATCTGACCCGGTGCCGTGGTGTCCGGCACTCGTCGACGTCGTTGTTATTCGAATGTCCTTGACTGAGCCCGGTGATGTTGGCAGGTCGTCGGCGTTGCTGCTGATCGACGGCGGTGACGGAGACAGTGAAGTCCAGACGTGTTTCACTGGAACAGTCTCATCGTCGTCCGTGTCTCCGTCGTCAGCGTCGTCGTCGTCGTCGCGTAGGTCGAGGATGTCGGCGATGTAGTGTCGCGTCGGTCGTCGCACGAGTTCGACCGCTGGTGGCTGCAGAAGCTGCGGTGTCGGTCGTCCCGCATCCAAGACGCCGTGATGGAGCGCGTCGTACCAGCTGGCGCGAGACGCCATGTTGAAGAACATCACCGGATATCCGGTACCGATGTAGCTCTGCATCGTCGCTATTGAGAGCAACAGCCAACCGACACGACTGATCAGGTCACGCCAACAAAACAATGTCGTCAGAACCTGTCAAACAAATAGCCAATCATCTTTATTCACCTGAAAACTACCGGTAGAAGCATAACTACTTAATTATACTATGTAATAATTTAGTTACGTTAGTTAAGTTTATGTTTTGTTTGTTTCTGCTACCATTTCGGTGAATAAAGTTGAATATATTAACTAAAATATAACAAAAAAGAGAATAAAACTGTCAGTTTATATCGATACCAAAGTACCAGTGCAAATTACTACAACTCTTATACCGAATGACAAATTCCTCATAACTTATTGCTAAATAATCTCTAGGTGTTAGGCAATATGGGAAGTTTCAGCAGTTACCATATGGTTCAATGTCATAGATCGCTTCATTATTAAACATCGAGTAACAACCAAAAACAAAGTCCAAGAATTTCATTACACTAATCTAAACCACGAATTGAGGTGTATATTCGAAATTTCTACATAAACTTAAGCACTGTAGACCTATCGTTCTTTAATCTAATAAACATCTTCACTGTTCTTACAAAACACTCTTCGATTATTTCCTGATGTCGACTGAATTACGTTTTACAAGAAAAACGACGATTTACGAATTTAAGATATTTATTGACTAACAGACAAGGAAGTAGCTATTATACACTTCGCAAGTGCGCTAATGTACCACATCAGCAGGTTGCAGCATCAGACAATCACCAGCAAGTTAGACTACTCACTATTCAGCCGATCAACCGGTACCGGTGCCTGCCACACACCGTCAAGTGCTTGAAGTGCAGGCATCTGATCAGTGATTAGTAGTCATTTCTTTGTTTTCACCGTGATACGCAATAGAGCCCATAGGATCACAAAGGCGACTCTTGATTTCGACGACCGCACTGTAGTAGGCTACGTCGTTAACTAGTAAGTATTTGCGAAGGTGAACACGTACCTGTTGTGGTGTGATTAGTAGATGCTGCCGGAGTTGTCGCTCAAAGGAAATAAGTCACAGCGTGTGAACAAATTACGTGACGTAGGCCTAGAAGAGGCGTAATCATCAGCACCAGTTTCACCATCCGGCGTCGAACGGACGACTGACGGACTGTCGGGAAGAACAGACGTACAACCTGGCTCAACTACCAGTCACCGACACCACGGACAGATCGACGAATCCTATTGGACAGACAGCGCACCGGCCTGCTAGCGTGCGTTACGTTGACAGAGCCGCCGATTAGTGAGGCAACGCTTAATCCAACGATGATGCGGCGGCAGCAGCAACTGAAGTGATGACGTGGCAAACATCACGGAACATCATAGTTCACTAGCGCTCGTTAGTTCTGTCTCTGTTAACGTCGTCATTGATATAATTATCTTCTGATTGCTGGACTAACGCATTATTATATCTCCGACCTTAACTCTTTGACGCCCACTGTTGCCATATGGGTAGTACAGCTGTAATTGTAAAGCATCCTGTGCCAGTGCCAGACCGAGTTAAGCTGTCTTTTGTAATTTTTGACATCCGGGCACTCTGACGTAAATATATTGCCTGTTTTGTATAGGTTTAGTAGACAGCTGTCATTGCTTCCGTAAATTACATTAAAAATCGCACAATTTACATTACGTTATACATGCAGACTTAGAGTTATTAATACTAGTGTAATTGAAGCATCGAATGAAAAGCGATAATGGAAGACGTAACTGCGATGAGCCGTTTACGATGAAAATGGCGTGCAATTAAGTGTACCGACTTCGATCACAGCGTGTCGACGCCATCATGCGATCTACGCTGTCGCAGTAGAGCACCGAGTGGTAATTGAACCAATTTCAGTATCGACAATTTCCAGCAGTGCGTGCATCACTGATGTCCGTGCACGCCGGATGAAGATGGCACCGCCCGGCCAGGCACCAATTATAGCCTAATGGTTTAATTGAGTCTGTCTTTGAACGAGCGTACCAGTCGTCACCACCTGCAGAGAGAGTTCAACTGTTGTATGGCGGCAAACCGCAGCATATGTCAGGTGTCCTTACGATCACCGCTTCAGTATTTTTTTCAATCGCGCTATGGCCACAAATTCACTGTTTTCGTCCATGTTAAAGAAAACTACCAATTACTATACTGTATTTCCTTCATTCTAAGTTTAACAAATTAGAAATTATAACCTTTAAATGGAAAACTTAATAGTTGAAACCGATGTGTAAGAACGGCAGCATTAAAGCAGAAAATATGAAAAAGTATTACTTACTTACTTACTTTGCAGCATATCGTCTATAATATCAATGTCCTCATACAACAGTTTAAGCTGTTGCGTTTTCCTTTATCTGCGGTTTTTATGGGGCACGGAGAGACAAACGGAAGGTGTTTAACCCTTTAACGCGGCCTCTTATTCCTAGGGAAGGCCGCATTACAACAATAAGGCCGATAATGCTGTGGCCGGATGCTGCGTCTGCACTCTATGGTAACGTCGACTGAAGGAACGTTGATGTGTCATCACTTTGCTGGTATCACTTACGTTCAGCGCAGAGCAGCTCATTGACCGGGTTTAAACCAACATGAGGGGCTCATCAACGATACGGCTGCAACCTTTGAATGTCGGTCCGCCGCCGACTTAACACGACTGTAGTTGACTTGACTGTGATCACCAGGTGCCATCATCGGTCCAGCCTCAGCTCATGGAATCAGGGTTCCATGCTCAGCTCCACAAACAGCCGTTCACAGGGCGAAGTATCAGATGGCAAATTACGTCGCGCGTCTGTTGGTAGACGGAGGATTTCTTCGCGTATAGCCTAGCCCTACGCAACACAGTAACACATATCTTGGCACCTTTTCTGATAACCGTTCACAAAGGCATACACTTCAAACTTCGAAAATTGTCGTACAATACTGTTTTGACCAGTTTCAGTCCTTGAATCATGTCTGTCGCATTACATAAATATTGTTGTGAAATTACATTGAAACTACATTGAAACTTAACGAGTCTTTTTCATATCCAACTTGTCGATCGTATTGTGTTGCTTTTCATGTCTGTTATGTGCTGCCTTTGGCGTAATAAAGAATAATAATAATAATAATAATAATAATAGCTACGGCCGCGATGGACATTTCTACCAGTCAAGTGACCGGTCAGGCTATACGTAAATACGAATAAGTCACTGCTGATTGCCAGGCGAAATGAGAGCAGAAAAGGGTTCAGGTGTCAGAGGAAGGAAGAAGGCAAGAGTTGGGACGAAACGAAACGCATATAACGGCACGGAAAAGATTGGAAAATGATGGGAATAAGGAGGAGGAGCAGAAGCGTGAATGATAGCGATGGGAAGCGCGTAGAACGATAATTTGTCGCTAATCTGACAGATTTTTGACTAGTAATTAATCTACAGGCAGGCCGTTGTTTCTAAAATACATAGGCTAGGCCCTATTTGAAAAATTAGCTTAAAGTAGGAGTTGTATCAAGTGCAAATAAAGTGGAGGAGACGCGAGCTCGTATAAGACATGGCTGTTGTACAGCGATTACCGTGGTTCGCTATCGTGTGTTTGCACGCTCGGAAAATGATCAGTGTCCTTATCAGCTTCAGCAGCAGCAGAAAGCGTTGCTAAGACGACGCGTCGTTGTTAATGACGCCATTGGTTTCAGATGACGCGACGGCACGCCCCTTCATCGTCTCTCAGCTCACGATGGATTTATGTGACGTTTCGGGTGCTGTTAATTACTCCAGAAATGTTTCTGTTGTTCTGTCGCAGACCTTGGAATTTGAAAGACGTTGTTGACATTGGCAGTAACGGTGACGTTTACAGTCGAATCCAGAAAACGAAGAAATTCCCCGACTAGTGACATCACCGTCAGACGGCAAATCTCGTCCATCGAGCTATCATCACGGCTGCCACCGACAGCTCGTTGTCAGCACAGAACGGTGCGATTAATAATAACAATTGCGATGCTAATGAGTTCTCGCCCAGCAATTTCGCTTAGCCGCAGTCGGCGTCGGTGTATCTGGAACCACCAATGTTTTTTTATCAAACCGAGTTAACTTGCTGGCTGATTTACAGCCACTGTTCGATCTGGACATTGTACGTATGTCTGCTAAATCTGTAGTTAATGTACAAGAAGAGCTTCGGCTGTTCGTGAGAACGCTGAAAGTTAAGATTACAAGTAAATCTAGCATAAAATAATCATTTCATATTTGTTTACTATTTTTGCATCACACAACAGACAAGCGGATTTGCTATGACAGGTCCACAAAAAATGTCTGACTAAAGCTTTAGTTAGGCCTACTCGACTGACACCAGCAGCCGACAGTGGTCGAATTATTGCGCACTAACGAAGCTGTGATGCAGTGTATTGTAATCGTCTTTGTATGTGTATGTGCTTGTCTGTTACCACGATAACTCAAAACAGCATGTGTATCGATTGTCAACGAACGAGTTTTTTGTTTCTGGTAGTGACAGTCTCGAGGTGATTAAATTTCAGGACGCTAGTTATAGAACTGACAAAAAGGCGAACGAATAACTGGGTTGAGTCGGGAGCGTCTGTGCACCAAAGGGCGCAGTGTTTATACCCAAGACAGCAATGCTGCCTTGCTGTCCAGCTCATTAATTGTGCATGCTGCTTTATAATGCTTTTAATGATTGTTGAGAGCAAACAAATCGCAATCACAATCACAAAAAGACGGAACGTTTGTTGTATAAATGCAACAGTAACAGCCGTCGAGTCAAGTAGCTGTGTCGTGGATGTGTTGTTTTAAACGTTCTTTTTACATCGACCAGTTCGACTTAACGAGATGCCTTTGCTCGGCGTCGGAAGGTCTTAGGCGACAAGACTAAAGTGAACAGCTGTGTTGACACTAAATATAAGTGCGGCGAGTTGAGTACCGGTAAATTAGATCAAGTCGCATCAGTCGGCGATGCACTTTGATGACATTTACATTCACACTAAGCAGTACAGTCATGCGCCGTCCACAAGGGTGTGATGCCGGGACTCGTACTTTGCCGTCAGCGATTGCCGCTCATCTGCATAAACTCGTTTCTTTGGGAGTTTGGTCGCCGCCGCCGTGAGGTCTCCGATACAGATGCTGACATTCGATCAAACGGACAGATAGTCATCACGATAAATGATTTACTCATTGTCAAAATACAGTAAACACATGGGATCAGTTAAAACAGGAATAAACTAGAAAGCCCCCCAATTTAGGGCAGGAATGGACAACTGTCCATTAGCCCCGCTCCCCTGGATCAGGCATGCATGAGGTCGACTAGTATAATTCATCGTCTGACTATATCAGTCACCTTGCAAATTGTCACTGAAGGTGGCTCACCTTTGAGGCGGAAATTGCCGTTTTGTGTGCTCTAGGTCAAGCGGTATTTGCCTGGTTGTGGGTGTTTCGTAAATTTGGGTTCTTGGCCCAAGCCCCCTGGGCAGAGAGTGTGGTCGAGCTCTAAAATTCTTCACCTGACGTGTTCAGTTATCATGTCTTTGGTAGCTGTAAGTGGAGTTGATGGAGCAAGAAGATCGCGCGTATTAAAAATGGGGCCACGGGGGATCCCCGCCTCATTGAGTTGAAAAATGGGTTTGACCCTTTAAATTGTTCCCCGGCCTGATAGACACGCACAAATACATACCATAAGCATAATCCCTTACAACGAAGTTGTCGATTGCTGGTAATGACAATTATTAAGCTTCAATGAGATCATGTACCATTGTACCCGTACCGGTATTTGAAGAACTCGCCGTTATAGATAATGTAACAGAAACTACCGCATGACGAGCTTACGTCGTTTTCGTCGAAGATTAGGCCTAATCTATAACGTAAGGTATTTCTCACCAATAAAGGTATCACCAAGTTAGAGCCCAGTGAAGTACTTTACTGATGGTCACCTGTCGACACATGCTACTAGGCTATTTACGCCAGCGTTAACAGCGTTCTGCTGCTGAGTCAACAGCTATAGGACACCGAGATGATATTAGCTCAGTGGACGTTTACACTGTGGATTATCAGATAATGAACATCTATTGCAGCGGCCTGGTAAGAACAGAAATACACTTAACTTCAATAAACAATTATTTAATTATGCGACCTAACAATATCAAATAACAGACAATAAGAACCATGGAATTTTCTTTCTTAATTTGTTGTAATTTTTTTACTATTACTACGCGGTTCACATTTTGCTGGCGTATTAACGTATACCTCTGTTCGAAATATTTTGTTAATTTTATCATTTCTTTATTATATTTCGTTTCACCTGCATTATTCATCGAGCTATCAGCTACGAACTCGTATAATGTCAACTTGTCAAATATTCATCACTTTTCGGTACTGAATACTTTCGAAAATTAGCAAAATCGTCCGACTGCGCAGAGCATCCACGATTTCCGATAGAATAGAATGCGAATAGTGCGAGCTACTTAACCAATGATAATGGCGGCGTATTCAGATAGAGTCAATAATGGACCGACCAGGAGGCGATGAGCTGTTCGCACGGTACTGACATCACGTATTGCGACAGCGATCATTAGTTCATTCGACCAGATCAGCACGCGCGGTATCGTATCGTATAATTAAACGTGAAACTCTGCGAAGCTCCACAGCATTCGCTTCCAGCAGCTCGACCAACGACGACGACGTCATAGTCGTGTCGTAATGGCGACTCAGGTCGCCGTCGGCCATTTGGGCGATAAATAGCCCACGTGCGGCGCGGCCATAGCAACGACTGGCGCGAGATCAAACGCGCCTGGTCCCAATGTATCGGAAATCATCGACGAACGGACGAACTTGTGGAACGGCTCGATGGTCAGTCACAGAGCACTGACCACTTTGTAGTGGACAAACGGTCAGCGATGAACGGCGTCTCTGTGGGGAAATACGTGGTCATTAATTCACGTCAATAATATTTCATCGTTGTCGAGCGCCCACACACGGCGCCGCTGTCGACAGCAGATAAATCTGACCTTCATCGCTCATATGTAATGCCACGACAAAGGTCGTTCGACTTCGTTCATTCTACGACGTGTAAGTTAGGTTTGAATAGAATGCTTCACCGACAGCGCTTTAGTAGTAACTGTTATGGAAGATGGCATTTTAGTCACACGTTTTGCAAACAATAGCTTCAGTTTAAAGCTGTGAAATAATGCATGTGTTGATAGCTTCCAATATCTCTTGTTATGTAAATTAATTTCAATGATTTGATAAGACTGCCAGAATGGCTGTCCATCCAGTCTGCAATATTTAGGCCTACCGCAGGTTTGTATTTAGGTATTTTAAGTTACGGTGCACTGGAGTTGGATCTAACATAAATGTTTCGTAAAAGACTGCGAAACTGAAATATACCAGCAACGTAACGTGTTTATACGACGTTTGCTGTTTGCTGATTAAAGTGTTACTGCAAACACATCAAAGAAAGCGCGAGAGCACCGGTGACGGTGTAGACATTTGAAAGTATCATTATCACATCAGTAATTGTCTCTCTACTTTCACCGCGAATTCGTCAACGAACAATCGTTCGTCTGTTCGCTAAATAAGTTCGTCAGTGATCGCAGTATGCTGGACATCACACATGTTAGGTCGAGTGTCCAGACATGATGGGATGGGTGATGACGGGGAGGGTGGAGGATGGAAAACAAACGATGGAGCTGACAACATCCATCAAACGATTCACGAATCCCAATAATTAGTCGAAATTAACACGATCGAGCCTGTTCCGCGTTTAGTTGCCTCTCGCTGCTTGATGATGGAGGCACTGAAGCAGCAGCAGCAGCAACCGGAGACGACTTCAATCTGGTGCTCGTTCGATTCACTGCAATTGCCGGCACATTCACTAGAGGGCGTGTGTGTGCGTGTGAGCGCCCGACGGGTCCTGCGATAGCAATTAATTCCGGCGGCGGCGGCCGCGCGTCTCGTGGCGACTTGAAACGCATCCGACCGGAAATGAGGAGTTCCGTAGACCGACGTCGTCGACTTAACGGTCGTTTGATCAGGCAATTGATTGAATTTCGTTTTCTTGATGCTCGCCCATCAGCTAGCCTCTGCAGCTTCATCATTATCTACAGCTTCACTATCAGCAGCGTCTCCTCGCAGTCATACAACGCACTGTACCCGCCTCTCTGTGTTCTTGTTGTTCTGCATGAGTCTACAAGTTCACATATCACAACCCTCAAAAGTCCTACTCAGTAAATAGGCCACAGCGGAGACATTACGCATTACGCTAGCTCTTTGACTCATGTTGTTGCGCAGTGTGTCGCTTGTGCCTTCATTGGTTCGCGGCTGGATTACTGCAACTCTGTTATAGTACTCTCACTACTGTGATATGTCGAACACAAATTTTTAAAGGTTACAGAGGGTGCAGAACGTTGCTGCACGAATTGTCTGCCAAGCTCCTCGACGTCAACACTAGGCCTACAAGATTGCCGTCCTCCGTTACAAAACGGTCAAACTACAACAATGTTTGCATCTTACTTCTCTAATCTTGCCATATAGACAGTCGCATGTTCTGAGGTCATCTACGTCAGACCTACTGTCAACACAGTCTTCATCGACAAACATTGCTGCTCGTCGGTCCTCATGCTGCGGCCTTACCGTTTGAAATAGTCGTCCCTCATTTGTACGCACTGCTGACAGTTTCACTAGTTTTAGGTCGCAGCTCAAGACTAACTTGTTCGCAAGACATTTGTAGTCGGTCTGCTGACGCCCACTGTTGCCATATGGGTACAGCTATAAAGCATATGCCAGACCGGGTTAAGCCGTCATTTGTTATTTTTGACATCCGGGCACTCTGACGCTCAGGGCTGAGCGCCAGAGTGCCCGGATGTCAAAAATTACAAATGACGGCTTAACCCGGTCTGGCACAGGATGCTTTATAGCTGTACCCATATTGCAACAGTGGGCGCCAAAGGGTTAAGAAGACCCACGTGCCTATTTTTGTATTTTGCGTTCTGTTGTACTTGTACATAGAGCCCTGCGCCGACGTCAGTATTTCGGCGGCGGCGCGCCGGGTGATTTTGACCGGCGGCGGCGGCGCGCCGATCGATTTTTTTCGGCGGCGACGGCGTCAGTAAAATATCGGCGGC
>Ga0056114_1000687_pt1 | contig 12877 bp, 11 predicted proteins | sample WorMetHERISLAND1_FD_77005 | JGI IMG/M metagenome (GOLD analysis project Ga0056114, IMG submission 77005) | Marine gutless worms symbiont microbial communities from Max Planck institute for Marine Microbiology, Germany - Olavius loisae HERON... ...
AAACGCATGAAGATAGGCCAGTATTGTCAGCGACAACGTTGTAAGCACGTCGAATTGGAGCAATTTTTGGCAGGCTTTCGCGTCGCGCGGGTTTGTCAGCGATAGCTGGGCTTTCTTGTTTTGCCGTGTCGTGAGGCGTCGTAGGCACTTTAAGGCTGATAGAAGGCTGATAGAGGTGGAAGCGTTAATTAATTTTTATCGGATAGAAACTTTTTTGTGGAACGTTAATGACGACGACTATGCTGACATTGGTAAACTAACTGAAACACTGGAAAGAATGAATTGCCGAGAAGCTAGGAAACAAGTACAGCCAAAGTATGTGAACGCAGTTATTGTTGGCGGGTATCATCGAATTAGATTATTATTAATATCTTCCAATATTATTCACCGAAGTCGAATCGTAGTCGAATCGGAATTCTAATCACCTCTTTATGTAGTGATAAAATCACAGCATATGTGTGTCATTATTCTGCGATGTTGTGCATTTGAAAATTTATTTAAAAATTTATCGTCGTCAGCTGCAGCTGCAGCATGACTGCCGCGTAGTGATGGGAAAATTGGTTATGCCTGATAGATTCGAATGGAGATTTCGAGAATTTGTAATGATGTACTTTATAGATTATACGGTCCGATAAATTGGTTTGCAATTGCGTTAACTTTTACACACAACCAGACGTTTTATGACCACACATTTCAGTTATGACCTATGAGCTTAGCCTACCGAACTTACGTTATATTTCATACATATGCGATCATTGTGCATTGTTATCTGTTAGCTATATGGGATGTCCAAGTGCTTGAGAATCTAATTGAGTGGGATCGTTTTATTTTGTGAATGTTGATCGTCCATCACTACTATGGAGTATGGAAAGCCGACAGAATACGAAGGTAAATCATTCGCTCCTAATGTAGGAGCGAAACATATAGACTATTCAACAAACGTAGCATATTTTGTTAAAACGTGGGATATTGCTGTTGTGTTACAGGGATGCTGCACGCCTTAATTCAGTTTGCTGAAACCTCTGCTGCTCAGGCCGCCAAACTGGTTTGTTTTCTGCAACCACTTTTTGGCTTTTTTTGTCGCTCGTCCGCATCCATTCGTGAGCGCTTTTGATATAGCAATTCCGTCCGTCTATCCGTCTCTGTGTCTGCTACAGATACGATGCTATGCAGTATAACTAATAGCAGACGTGCTGTTAGTTATTGCTGTTGCTGTCGACGATGTGTGCAGGGTTTAAACGCGAAAAACATGTACAACGGATGTAATCTGTTGCGAGTGGACTTCTCTAAACTGCCCGAGTTGACTGTTCGTTTTAACAACGACAAGACACGTGACTTCACTAATCCTCTGCTGCCAGCTGGCGAGTCACAGATGACATCGTCCAATGATCAGCGTGCAGCCGCCGCCTCTGCACTGGCCGCCGCCGTTGCTCAACAAGGTAGACTGACCACTGAGCCATTGACCACTTAGTGAACCATTGAAATAACTCGCATTGGCCTGACTGCTGCCTCTTGCTTTACAATTAATTTCATGGATATTGGGTTGGGCTTTCGCGAAAACGAATGGGTATTATTGAGTAATGATCAGGAGCAAATAACCTGAGGGCTAACCACGCCGAGAAACTCTGCGTCAATAAAAGGCGGAAAGCAGCAGTTCAAGCAAGCTCAAGATCACACCTTGCTATTATTATTCATTTCAATATTATCTTGTGCATATACTGAGTTTTGACTGCAAGTACCGGTAATAGAGTTGATTTGAGTGTTGATAAAGTGGTAAACTCGAACTTCGGAAATAGGTTGCAATAGTGGCCTCGAAATTTGTCTTATTTGTTATCAATATCAATATTTTTCTAGCCCCATAACCCTGAACTTGGCAATTTAATTCAAAAATTGGGTTTTTGGCTAGCATCATCATTTTAGTATAATTAATTAATTTATGAGATATTTTGTTCATAGTCCTCCAGCAAACAGAACATTCGCCATTCTGTTTGCAGGTATCTATTGTGCTTGTATTCCGGTTGACACTATGCATTTTGATTGTTTGAATTGACTGTTCCAAGTCGGTGTGATGTAGGCGGACAGATGCCGGCTGCTGCTGCTGCAATGCTGGGTAACTACGGTCCAATGTTGACCTATACACCTGCCGCTGGTCAACCGGCAGCTATTATGTCGGCCGCCGGTACAATACTGCTGGCAGCTGCTCATCCAGGCTCAGCCATTCCTCAATGCACAGTACTTCTCGTCTCTAATCTCAACGAAGAGGTTCGTTTCACATCAACTAGACTGATTAAATATTTACCACAATATTCCGACTAAAATCGTAATAAGTCTTACATGCTGTCACTCGAAACTTCGTTTATTTTCTCGTTTGCTGTTGTATCGGCTTGTCGTCTGTTCTTCTCACATCACAGCCATGGCAGACGTGACACAAACTGAACTGTGATTTACGTTGCTTAGTCTAACATCTTTGCAACTGATACATAACCGTGCAGCAACCTTTGCGTTTGTTCGCACCTGTGTGATTCACAATTTTTCAAGCAACTTCCGTTTGCTGCGTATAAAAGTTGTGTAATGCAGCTGAGGACGGTAACATTGCTTATCGTCTGGCATGGTAGTGAAACTTTTACTTACTGAAATCCTAACACTGAAACATTGCCACTTAGCCACAATGCTGTACTTTCAGTCCTGAATTCACAGGCTCATATGGTGTGAAGTCCTACTGATGTCTCCCGGAGGTTTTGGTTGTTAACTGCATGTAGAAATAAGTTGTTGATTTCAATCTGATCTAACTCGGCAACAACGAGTTGACTCACAAAAGTATAACACGCATGTATTTCATAAGCAGGTTCTGAGAAGTGGTTAATAACAGAACTGAGATAATGCTGCATGCTGTTGATATCCCGTCATCACTGTCATTTGTGAACAGTTCATCTGTGTGACGCGTTTAGTTTTCTCTTCATTCTAACTGTGGTGAAGGGAACTCAAAACTGTATTTGTTTGTATGTAATCTGTTGTGTGGCTGAGCAGTGTATTGACAGGATTTTGTGTGTTTCCCAACACTTATGTTTACCTTTCAATAACGCGCACACTTTGTTTGTTTCCTAATCAAACTATCAATAATTTACGATTCGGAAGAAATGACGAACCTACCGGACGAAATTTAGCTGAGTTTCCGCAGTTAGCAACAGTTAGCAATAGATGTACCAACCAAACTGGTCGCCCATTAACACACCGCTATGCATTCTACATTGCTGTCTTCACGTGACAAAAACAAAGTCGGCGGCAAGTTTGTAGCAGCACTCGTCGTCGTCGTCGATTTATAACACTTCGACAACCTGACATCAATAAAAACACCAGTTTAACGCGGCCAGAAAATCCTAAAGTGTTCAATTTCTGCACCCCGGGTCCCCGGAATGTATTTAATGCCTCAGTTACAGGTAATTTCGTCACATCTTCGTAATGACTTTTAGTTGCAAGAAAACAGAAGTGATGGTGTTTCTTGGCGTTGAAAGAGTTTCAGCGACATGTTCAGCCGTTTTGACACAATGCTGGAGCAGTTTAGACAGACCTATACAACCAGAATTGGTGTACTAATGTCGTGCTGTGAATTTAATTACAAATGAATGTGGACGCGCAACAAAGAGTCGTAGTTTGATTAATTCATACGAAACACTGATAGCAATGAGTGTATCGCCTGATACACGATAAGCTTCGTCCCTAGCAATAGATTCTAGCATCTGCGTGCGTAACCTTTCGATGAAAACCCTTCGCCATCTTTAATTATAAAAATTCGAAAGTTTTATGCCCAGAACGTTCGACCTATAGCTGATAAATTTGAGAGTACTTGACCCATCCGCTTACCAAATGACCAAATAGGGGCTTTGTCGTGGTTCTGGATATGCTTTAAGGAGGGTATTTCTAGTAGACGTCTGTATTTAACTGTACACTGCAGAATTCTATTAAGACTTGTCAACTGGGTCCGTCAGCTGTTGTTTTGATACTTACGTGATTTTACACCATTTTACGCTGAATCTTTACTTCGTTGTGTTTTTGTTTCACTGATCATCGTGTTTATTTCGCATGTCTCACTGGTTCTGCTGCTGCTGCTGCTGCAGTTGATGCTGTTTGATGATGCTGTGTCTGTCTGTGTTCGGAACTGCTTGGTTGTCTGTTTCTGATGTTGCTTTCACCTTCATTCTGCTCGCTCGTCTCGTCTGTACTCGTGTGCCGCCGCGCGTTGATTCGTTCGTCTGTAGAAAGTCACACCAGATGCTCTCTTTACTTTGTTCGGTACGTCTAATCAACGCTTAATTTCTGTATTAGTTAAATTCATCGTCTAAATCTATTATCTGGGCCTCGCTATAAGAGCACGGTACATCCTTTCCATCTGTCCGCCATTCTCTCCAGAAATTCTTCTCTCTGTGTTGTTGTGTTTACTGGCTAATATGTAGCCATAAAAGAACCAGAAGTAACGTTGATTTGATGTAAGATGTCACAAAACAAGCTAGCATTGAGACGTGAAAATGTGCCATGGTTTCAATCTGTCAACTTCAAAAATAGTAACTATGCGGAACAGATGCAGCGCGCTAAGCGACAAAAGAAAAGAGTCAAAGTTGATGTTACAAAGTCAGTTTATAGTGTACCCGGCGAATGCAGTACAGCAGCAGCTTCACCAACCTCGGAATTAGTGATTGTGTTAAGATAAGATATAAGATAAGTTTTTGCATACGTATTTTTGGTGATTGTAGTGATTTTTGGATATTTATATTTCACAAGGTAGTGTAGCGAGTAGCGACGCAGTCAAGGTGTGGTGGTATATTTAGTAACCACTTTTTCAGATTTTCCACAGAATGTGCCGGTGAAAATTTTCTTTTGCAAATCGGTCAATATTTGACGAAGATATGGACAAAAGTTTGCGGCTGACTTTTGGCACTTTACACGTAGCACCGTTAACATACAAATGCTTCGAGACACATGGCTTTATGGCTTTAAGTCTATCTTACGACTATGTTTTTCTCAGTCTGCGTTTCATTTACTCTGTGAACATTTTCATGTTTGCAGTATTTCTGTTTGTTGGGTCAAGAACAGGACTCATTTCTGTGTGGAGTTTTCACTTCATATTTCTGTTAGTGCTAGCAGTGACCTGCACACCGCGTATAACCTACTCAAACGAGTATCTGTCGGTATTCTGTTGTGAAATGTCATGATAGCGAGTATTGACAGAGCTGTTGCGTTCAGGAGTATACGGTGACGTGTCGCGAGTCAAGATCATGTTCAATAAGAAGGACACGGCACTCGTCCAGTTCGCCGACGCACGACAGGCGCACATCGGTAAGCACTCAACCGTCCGCCAGCTCAATCCCTTCCAGCTGAAGCTATATTTGGTCGAGGCTCTAATTTTTACGAAATACGATTTTGGGTCCTGCAAAGGTAACCGTCAGACTTTACTCAAAACTGTCGACTTTGCCTTTTTCTGGCTTTTGCCAGACTCAAGAGGACCGCTTTAGTGGTGATCTCCCAAGTATACATGTACATTGATAACGCCACGTTCAGCACTTTGTTTATCACAGATGACGGTCACTACTGGAACCTATCTAGTATACTGTTTCATTTAATTTTTTCCATCCTATTTCTCACCCATTATCCGTCGTCTCCGTTTCATCTACTTTCCAACCCTCTTTCCTGAATATTCTCTAAGTCACTTCCCTTCCTTCTTCTCCAGTCGCCTGTCTCCAGTCTCTCGGTTGACGAGGACTACTTGACGTTGTGTTTCAGCGATGGCGAACCTGGACAAGTTGAAGTTGTGGGACAAACAGATCAAAGTGACACCCTCCAAGCACACTGTGGTGCAGATGCCCAAGGAAGGACAACCGGTCAGTTATTTGATTAATGACCCGTGTACACTACTGGAAATTCTCTACAGTAGCTGTGCCAGTCGCTGGGAGACGTACGTAATTACAAGTCACTCAGTTGTCGCAGAAAAAAACCTCATATGCTCAGTAACATAACATAACGTAGCATAGCGGATGTTATGGGCATAAGCCACAGGCTTCTGTGCCCATATCGAAGTTTCAAAAATATATTAGATAGTCAACTTAACTTGCACCAATGTATGTAACTTCTACTCCCGGTTTCTGAAAGTTCAGATTCACAATTATACTTAATTTCATGTTGCAGTCAATGTTTGTCAAGTCTATTTTAAAAGAATTTATTGTTAGTGCAGTGACAGTTTCTGAAAGTAAACTGTTCCAAAAGACATATATGATGTGGGGCAATTAATATAATATTTTCTTTTAATAAATAATAAACGTAAAATATTGACATCAGGGTGCTGAAAATAAAAAATGCGCACTTTGAAATTTAACACCAAGCTATGGTGTCAGTTGGTGGTATACGGAAAACCTTAACATAATGCACAGCTATAAACCACCCTGCACTATACAAAGGCTCCAACGTACTCTTTTTTATGGGTGAACACCTGAGAGCCTTGGTGTCCGTGTCAGTGACCTCCGACCCTCAGTCATGAGGATGGACCTAGGCAAGGCAAGGCATCTGCAGTGTATTCTGTGCAATATTTCTTTCAATTTGCTTCTAAATATCGAAAGTGATGCGCATAAGCTTTGCTCCATTTTAGTCAATTTCGAAACGTTTCCAGAAAATTTGCGGGATGATTTTGGATCCGTCCAATAATCTCCGTTACGTATTTCGATCTTATGTTGACTCATTGGAAAGAACGTTTCCACCTCTGAAAATCGCGTAGAAATCAACTATCAAACACTGACTCTTCTAATGTTCGTCAAATTCACCGATCTCCCTTGGTTGACATCAGCATGTTGTAGAAAGGTTATTAAATTTAACGACATGAAACTTTTCTTGAGTCACATCGGATCCTGGCCGAAGTTGACTGGCTGATAGGCTGAAGAAGCCCCAAAGCATGTTTTGCACATCTAACGTTGTAGTGTCTACGGACTTGCATAACAGTATAATTTCGAAAGGATCGTGCGAGAGATTTTCACGGTTTTTGTGCCTACATATCATACCGTTGGACCTAATAAGTGATGCAACGTGTCTGGGCTGTGTGGAGAGGATAGCCAAAATATCTAGACGAGTGATTACAATACTGACAGTCTTTGGTACGTGCTGTCCTGTTGGTAATGATATTGTCACTGGTTAAGTTGTTGGTTGCCAGCCTAGCACTGTTATGATGTTATTGCACCAGTGTGTTACTATGCAGGATGCTGGATTGACGAAAGACTACAGCAACTCTCCGTTGCATCGCTTTAAGAAGCCCAACAGCAAAAACTATCACAACATTTTCCCACCATCTGCAACGCTTCATCTCTCCAACATTCCGTGAGTCTCTTATGTTTAACGTCTTCTCCGACAGCCGTTCGGATAATTACAGTTGAAATGTCTGAAGTGTCGCCCAGATATTGCAGGCTACATTTTAACAATGTTATCACTTGTCCATCTCAAAGTGGTTGATTGTTCTCTGTAGCTGCGTATTGTTTTGCGTTGTACAGAGGTACGAGTAAAGAGTGCCTCATTGGGCTCTTCAGCGAACACGGTACAGTCGTTGGATTCAAGTTCTTCCAGTAAGTATTTCACTTCTTAAATTTTTTATAAATTTGTTTAATTGTTGCATTCACCTTTAAACTGCATTTATAATTTTGTGCGTGCATTTGCGCGATCGGTCGCCTTTAGCAATTATTCCGTATGTCCGTTGTTCCTCCGTGTAAGTGCTGTAAACTTATTAAGAAAATCTTTATGTGTTGCTTGCTACGTGTTTGCTTAATGAAGTTTTTATGGTTTATTATACTATTTGTTGTGACTATTTATCGTTTTTGGTGTATTGTGTAATTCTAACAGGAAAGACTGCAAGATGGCTTTGCTTCAGATGAGCAGCGTCGAGGAAGCAGCAGAAGCGCTCATTGTAAATCTTAGCATTTCTACGTAGTTAGAACAGCTTTTACTGCTCGATGCTTTATTGCTTATGCAAGCGAAACCGCACTTGTAGGCTTATTTAATGCTCCCGTTGAGGGTGACTCGGTTGGAATTTCGGAACAAAGTTTATCTCGGAAAACTAGAATGTCAAATTTTAGCACGAGTTGCGTCGATGGCTTCTCTTACATGTGTGCGTTTTAGTGTTGTAATGCTGATATAGGTCCTATTTATCACATTTTTATTACTTATCACATTTTACATTTTAACGTGCAGTATTATCTGCACTTCTACTGAAAACATGCATGTTTACGTTTCGCCGTTTGACGTCCGTCTTGGATTTTTGCAAATGTGCGTCAGTGACTTTTGGCGCATCAATAAAATTGATGTAAGAAAACGCGTGTGCGATATTTCATGCTGTAATCTGCAGTGTGACATCTTCATCAGATCTGGTATTGACGATCTTTTATCGTTGATGTCGACAGGCGAAGCACAACTTTCAACTGGCAGAAACGTCACATCTTCGCGTCTCGTTCTCCAAGTCGTGCGTGACGCCTCAGGCTCCGACAGATGCGCAGTGAGTGACTCGGTTGCTAGGCAACACGTGACGCCATGCCGCGTCTGCAGCAGCAACTGCAGCTCCACCACGCATCTCAGCAGCGAGTCACAAAATGGAGAGAAAAATCTTACAACCAGATTATAAACGTTGCTTTTTACCGCGCGTCAGCTGTCTGTCTGTCCCTCTGTTTGTCTGTCACATCGTGGTATAATTTCAACAAAAGAAGACCTAAGATAATGTGGAAACTGTTATATATTTAGTAACCACTTTGTTTAAAAAATTTCCATAGAATGTGCCAGTGAAAAAAGTTTGAAAATCGGTCAATATCTGGCGGACATGTGGACGAAAGTTTGCGGCTTACTTTTTTGGGCCACCCTGTAGAACGTGAATATGACGTCATATGCGATCTATCGAATGGTGTCATTTGCATTGACTTTGAGTGACCGCTAACCCGGGTTTCTAGTTTTCAAAGGCGAATATCTATAAAAAAAACGATGCATTACTATAAACGCTAATAGGAAACTATAGGCAAACCATCAATGGCACCAGTTTTGGATTACATTGAGTGACGTTTGACCCGGATTTCAAGGTCGCAGTATTTTTCGAAATCAAATATCTCAAAACGGTGCAAGATAGAGCCAAGCCATAGTTACTATTGGACATAAATAGGAAATCTTGTATATCAATTGGCGTCATTTTCAATTACCTCTAATGACCCCTAACCTGGGTTTCAAGGTCTCGATACTTTGTGAAGGCCAATATTTCAAAACGATGCATTTGTCCAACTGCAGATAATTTCGTTCACTTAACCTGCAATGTGCCGCTGATGCGCAGTTCTTTGTTAATTTATTACTAGTGACAATTTTAAAATGCTATTTGAGTTTTAGGCTTCATTGAGCATTTTTAATTGTTTTGTTGAATGACGCTTTGATGTCGTCAGTAAACAGACAGCTTAGCGCCTAATATCACGTAGCAAATCAACATCAAAAACGTGTGCTTTTAGTCGCGTTGTACATTTAAACTATCGTATTAAGCTCGTTTTAAAATTGATGCTGTTACTTGCGATTTTTCAGATGCACTAACAGTCGTAGTTATTCGTTACTGTCTTGTTAATTATGATAACCAACTACCTAATTCAAAAGACATTTCAATTTGCACCTATGCTATTCAGTTGGTACTAATCAAAAATAATGCAAGATACAGACATCGTTAATACAGACCGCTAATAGGCTGTCTAATGTCTATACTTTCTGTCGACTGGCAGTGTTGTTGATGACCTTGGATGACCTTGGAGAGTCATTCCCACTTTGAGTATTGAAGTGTACTGTGCTCTGCGCTGTAACAAGCTTTCGACAACCGACGAAGCCTGTACTTCTATTCGTAAACTTCCTTAAAACTCTTGACTTTGCCGTCTTTCGACATCTTTGTCAAACATGCATGTTGTTAGCCAGTTTGTCTGTCGTCGGAATGCCTGATTTTTTTACTGCTATTGGCTGTCAGTCACATACCGCGGACTTTTATGTCAATTTCACGGACTGTTATCAGCTGCTTTATTGAATTAACTTAGGAACATTTTCGTACGGTATGTGTGAGCGCCGCGCGTTTTCTCTGCGACTTTCTCTGCGACAGCTGAGTTTCTCCTTGTTATTTTGTTGACTGTTGATGAATGACATTGTTCGTGATAGGAACATTGTCGTGCACACCTTATTAATGAATGTGGTGTATAATTCCGTTGATTTTAATAGCTTTTATACGTTGAAATTTTATCTGATATGCCAGCCGTGAGTGTATACGGATGTACATAATCTGTTGCGTGATAAAGAGTGCTTTATTTAAGATAGATATTTATCTGATTTGTAATTGTATTTAGTTGCGATATGCGTGTTGTTGCACGTCAGTTGCGGTACAATCTGATATATTTCTATGCAGCATTTGCATTGCAATCTGAACGTGATGTAGTCCGCTAACACTAGCGCTAATGCTTTCCGCTGCGTTAACTGCAAGAGTTACGTTCATAGATCATACGAACCGTATTGAATTTTTTCAATGCGATACAATGTTTATTACTCGAATCAAGTGCCTGGTAGTTGCCTCGTGCAGCGAGTACTTAGTCCAGCACTACTGCCGTGTAGGCGACGACTAAGTGATATTTTAGTGATGGTTGTGAAGACGGATTCAGCGTCATTGTCGTACGTTACGTACTGCACGTGACACGCTGCTTACTTGCTACAGATGTCATTTTGTGTTGCCATAGGGGTACAGCTCTGAGCGTCAGAGTGCCCGGATGTCAAAAATTACAAATGACGGCTTAACCCGGTCTGACACAGGATGCTTTATAGCTGTACCCATACGGCGACAGTGGGCGTCAAAGGGTTAATCGGCTACGAATTGGCCTGTCAGACTGCACTGCACAACTACACGTGTTTGAGCTGGAATGATTGTTGGTGATCTCATGTTAACTGCGAGTTACTGGAGTCACGTGGCATGCACACAATCACGATGTCATTTTGTGTGCGTTGTTGCGAGTTGTTTGTTCAGACAACAGTCAGAAAAGGGTTTTTAATTTGGTTTAATCTCTTGTACTTGTTGTCGATTGTAAGGGATCGCGTTTCCATGGAATATTTATTATAGTTAGTTAGTTATTAGTCTTTATTAAAATCGCAGACATAACGCTGTTAAACAATAAAACTGTGAAACACTAAAAGTAGTCTTTGTATAATACGCGGTAATAAAACTACACTCGTCAATACTAGGCCTACTGTATTGGAGGGTAGCTCATAATTATGTACTCTAGAGCGGGTGACGTATGGTGTGCTGCACTCAGTTGGCGGGTGGATGGGATTATATTTGAATGCCCTAAATAGCTTTTCATCAGCCTGTTCACAGATGACAGTCATTGTAAAAAAAACCCAGTGTAATAGCCTGACTTTCCGGCTCTTCGCAGAAAAGCCTCCAATCTATTGATATCACCGGAGTTTGCAAAGTTCATAAAGTAGTTTGGCGAGACTGCAGAGAGGCTTGGGGGAGGCAAGGCATAGGCTGTGAACTCGTGGTGTTCGGAGACGTGAAGAATGCGTGCACAACTTGTTATGACCAATCGGTATCGTCAAAAACAAATGTAATTAGTTCACGCACCTTGTCCAAGTTGTCTCTTTTATTTAGTTGTCATATTTCTGTAAGGAAATTAATGTTTCTCTGCCGCTCTATAATTGCATTATGTTTTGTCATAGTCCGCCAGCTCTGTTCCCGCCACGTACAACATGTTCTCGAGTGATGTGGACATTACAGCAGCGAAGTACAAGTACTGATTTCTTCTGAACGTGTCGTCACAACAACGACGAAGTAAACACACGGCTTCCAGTGCGCGTGTGCACTTCATAGTTAAATGAAAGAGGCGTAGATTCTTTGTACAGTAAGTATTGTCAACATAGCCTACGTGCCTTCGCCAGCGACTTTACATATTACTCAGAATAAGACATAGGCATAGTAGCCTAGAGGACTTATTTTCAGCTATAGCGGAACTGTACCATACACCATTATATTGAAAAACTCGAGCATCGATTACCGTTGACAAGCGGCTAAATGACCTGCACAATCTGCGACCATCTTCTATAAAAGAGTAACGTACTGAAAGTGGAAAGAAATATTTCGGATCTGCTCGTATCGAGAATTTCCGTGTAGGACGGACGGACGGGGCCAACGCTTAACGCGGCCATCTATTAAACGGCCGCAGAACAACGTGTATCACAGGTCCGACGGTACTGCGCTGTTGATCGCAAGTGACGACTAGCGAGATCAACAGACCGTCATCCATGTTACCGATCATGTCAGAATCAACCCAGGCGAATAGCTCAGTAAATGCTCAAACTTCTGTCTGTCTAAAACCACAGCCAGGGGCAATCCAGTCCCATGAAAATAAGATGCTGGCGCTATCAGGTGGTGAAAGAATTTCTATAATAAGTTAAGTTGTTTTGATACAATACCGGATCGTGACAGACAGACAGCTAGACAGACAGTCAGATTGACAGACAACTTTCAACAGCAAATACTCGTACCACACGGGTAAAAATTGTTTTCATTCACATTGTTTTCGTTAACAGAGAACAGTTTTCGTTTATTTGCTGACAAGCTGTTGCGGCCCGTTGGGCCGCTATAGCTTGATTTAGTAAAGGTCGAGCACTTGATATAGCGCTCAACGTAGACATGGCAACCACAGAGGCGCTCAGGTACATGGCGCGCACCAAGCAGCGTCGCACGTACCTGCCTTATCCGTCCCAGCTGTAGCCGGTACTCATTTACCGACCCCGAGAGGATGGAGGGTTGAGTAAGCCCAGGCCCAGGGTGCAAACAGCAACTGGCCCATGGTTGCTACACGAC
>Ga0056114_1000688_pt1 | contig 12876 bp, 8 predicted proteins | sample WorMetHERISLAND1_FD_77005 | JGI IMG/M metagenome (GOLD analysis project Ga0056114, IMG submission 77005) | Marine gutless worms symbiont microbial communities from Max Planck institute for Marine Microbiology, Germany - Olavius loisae HERON... ...
TTTTATGTAGTGAGAATTTCTAGTTCGTTCAATTGATGGTATTTACTGTATATTGCTTGTATTGCAATGTAAGTGGCCTTGTGGTCCTTTTGTTAAATAAATTTGATTTGATTTGATTTGATCGTCCATTATTGCCTTGTGAGTATTTTTGCTGCAATATTCTATCGTCGGTTGCACTAACCACGCGTATATAGAAGTCGGTCACTGGCAACAAAGAGTAAATGCCTGGCCCAGGAAGATTTTGTTACTTTCTAGAGCAACTTTGGCGACATTGATGCTTGCAGTGTCAGTTGACAGTGTAACTGTCTCGCCGACTAGACTGTTGTAACTCGTCTGTGTGTAGACGTTGCCAGGGTTTCTACTGATCTTCTCAGCTGTATCCGGACGCATTGTCTACGTGTCTGGCAAAGTCTTCGACGAGCTTGGCCACTCCGTCGTAAGTACTAGTCAGTCCAGAGACCAGTTCGCTCTGCAGATGCCAACAGAAACCATAGGCTTAACCTATTATAGGGGATCACGCCAGAGCCCCCTGAACTGTAAAAAAATAAATATACAGAAGCGATGCCTTGAACCATATTCCCGTATAAAATTTCGTCCATTTGCTATGAGGTTTTCTCTCCCGATGTGCGACTTTGCAAGTCCAAAGTGTTCAGCCGACCTGACGTCTTAATAAAGTTATTGTATTGTATTGTATTGTAGCGTAGCGTAGTTCTTTGCTGCGCCAACGGGAAGCATCCCGCGGCGCAGTTTGTAGTAGATGTATAATGTGGTTCATTAGCTGACAGCCTGGCTAGATGGCCAAACCGACCGAGATGCGGTTGTCACGATATTACATCAGACGGGTGATAGGTGAGTTATTGGGAAGGTGTCACAGACTTAGCCGCGTAGCAGACGTATTCTTGCTGAAGGCTTCATCTCCTTGCGCTTTCTTGTATAGTTCTGTACAATCAAAGCTGTGAATCGATTTTTTCGCAAGATACGACAAAGGACGTGGTTTCGCGGAGGGATATTGTTACTGAGGTCAGGAAATTCAACTTTAAGATTTAGCGATCACCAAGTAGCCAAATAAATGGCAAATGGCTCCTGATATTATATAGGGCCTAGCGCTTGAAAGCGTCGGCATAGCATCAGCTTTATCTAGCGCTCTTACCATTTACCCATGCCAGCTCCGAGTCCATCAACGCTGACAGTCTTACAGCTCGGAAGAAGGAGTGGTGGCCGGCCACAGCGGACAGTTTACCCCAGGCGGTTACCTGTCAACTGTGATACACGCTACGTTAGCTGGCGCTACCAGTAGTGCTACCGAGACCACCAGAGTGACGAAAAGGAAGGAACTGAGTGAGTGAAATGTGGAGTGCGGGTGAGGAAATTCAAGAGAGTGTGTTAAGTTTTCCCCTAAACACAGCATAGGCCTAATTATCGCGATATCGTGATGTTTGACGTAGGTCGACATTGTGTGGCAGGTAGACTTCATGACGCAGTTCACGACAGTCCACGACCTGCTGTCAGAAGACGATCAGCTGGCGATGCAAGAACTACTGGACGATGGTTGCTCGGCGTCAGATGACGGTGCTGGACGCTATGAGTTGTTCCTCGTCTGTCACATGAAGGCCGCCTGCTCCTTGCGTCGAGTCTCGTCAGTCGCCGTCAGAGATTATGTACTTAAGGTCGGTGCGCGCATCACGTGGGGGTGAACGTGGATCTGACTGTTCACTCAGACGCTCAGACGCGGTCCACTCCACGTGAAGCGACCTTTTGTAAAGTGCTAAAGACGTCAGTATACTGCGGTCAAATGGGTCTCGGTATCCCGCACTGCAGTCTGATATGAAAAACGTCCAGATTCTCGTGTAATAACAAAACAACACAAAAGGAATAATATGATAAAAATTTAACGTTGAATAAAATTACGTCGAGGCTAACCGCACTATCTGCTTGTTGCATGTGTAGTTCAATGCTGGTAAAGGTCATCATAAGTATTTATAAAGCGGACAAGAAGCCAAGTTGTCGCTAGGATAGCCGACCGTACTGCCTCACAGCACCTTCGGGATCACGTGGCGTCATCGGGGGTCACGTGACGTCATTGGTCACGTGACCATTTGCTAGTCCATGTGTCATTTCCTATTGGTGGTCCTTTGGAACCAAGCCTCTATCTCTAACGGTTTCCGAGACATTCAACGTCGAATGTCACGCAATGGTTGACATCACCTTGATACGACCTCTAAACGAAGGTCAAGGTCATTCATTTTGGTACCAATCGATTTTTCATATACGACATATAGGCTCTCAATAGTAACTTTTGCTCTATGACGCACCATTTAGCCACAATACATTCCGTACAGACGACAGACGACGGACGCAACAGTGTACCAATAGCGCGACCATTAGTATGGTCGGCTAAAAATGAAGAAAACTTTAGATTTTTCTACGATTTTTTCGTAATTTCGTATTTATGCTTGCTTAATTATTGTTGTCAACTTTTTTATAAAAAAATATTTAAGAACTGAAAACAATAAAAATGTTTTCGTTAAAAATAACAACGTGAAAATAAAAACGTGACAAACGTTTTTTCGTTTAGCTTTTGTTGACGATGACGTAGCGGATTACAATGTTACATGTATCTTAGAACATAATAATTAAAATGTATAATAGAAAAAAATTGCAGTTTATCACACTTTTAACGGTGATCCTGCATTGTTTCACACATCGAAAACAGCGAAAATGATAAAGGTTATATTATTTAGAGCACCTTGTCAGAATGTCAACGTGCTGCCGGTCACGTGCCGTCATCAGTCACGTGACCATTCGACTCGCGATGGGTCATTTCCTATTGGCGGACCTTTGGAACCAAGTCTCTATCTCTAACGGTTTCCGAGATATTCCGCCCCAAACGTCGTGTGCTCATAGACACAATGCTGAATCGTCATTGCGGATGCGATATCACGTGATGTGTACCCCTAGGCAAAATTTAAGTACATATTTCAATTTCTTACCCCACTTTGCCTATTCACTATGCCACTTTCATTGGGCTCCGATGAAGAATAAGGGGTGTTCTCATCGGGACCTCTAATGTTAAAGGCTAAATCGGGCGAAAATTTTCTAAGTCCAAAAATTTGCATTTTGACCTTTTAGGGACCCTGGAGATCGAGGTATGAAAAGTTGTGATTTTTACTGCAAAAGGCACATCCTTGCGCGAATCCACGTCGTTTGAGCCATTTTGCGTGAAAATCGGTTGGGGGAGTCAGAAAGTCACGCGAGGCTCCCATAGGGCTCAACACAGGGCTTGCGCTACCGCAAAGCCTGCGATGTCTTTTTCTACGAATAAAACATTATCTTCGAAAATAACTGCACCTGCGGACCTGCGATCCATTTGCGATAGCTGGCTTTCTTGTTGTTTTTAGTTGTATGTGTTGAAATTCTGCGTTGTTCTAATGGCGTCATTAAGTCCGTTTCAGTGAATATTAGTGAATCAATAAGTGCGCAATATAGCTGCTTTTTTGTTATCTGATTAACACAGCCGCGTCGTGCGTCAAAAGTGACACCACGGAACATCGTGTAGCTGAAATATAATCAGAAATTAATTGTGAGCCAATCACAGAAGACAGAACTCTGCGCACAAGTGGGAATCATGTTCTTGTCGGTACACTGGCACAGACCTTACTCTCGTGGGCTGCCCCATACGTGAGTGGCGGAAAAAAATTGGAGAGGCATTGTGTGGCACCACGGAACATCGTGTAGCTGAAATATAATCAGAAATTAATTGTGAGCCAATCACAGGCGGCAGAATTCTGTGCACAAGTGGGAATCATGTTCTTATCCGTACATTGAGACAGTCCTTGAGTCAGGACATAACTGGAAGGGATTTGCATAGCACCACAGTACGTTGAGTACCTGAAATACAATCAGAAAGTAATTGTTAGCCAATGACAGGCGCCAGAACTCTGCGCACAAGTGAGAATCATGTTCTTATCTGTACACTGGGACAGACCTTTCTCGAATGGGCTACCCCGTATTTGAGTGGCGGAAAAAATTGGAGAGGCATTGCATGGCACCACGGAACATCGTGTAGCTGAAATATAATCAGAAATTAATTGTGAGCCAATCACAGAAGACAGAACTCTGTACAGTTTGTTGTTGTGTACTAGACGATCTCAGTGCGTGGTCGACTAATGAAGCGTCGCGTGGCGCCCTCTGGTGAATGTGAATGCGATTGGTTGCGTCATCCGATCATTCTGGCGCACTGTCGCTCACAGATTGACATCAGTGATGTCGTCGACCCCCTCTGTCGGCCTGTCGACACCCTGGTGTTCCGCAGTACACACGACCTTGCAATGAGGCTCATCGACATCGACCACATGTAAGCCACTTTCACAACGCACACGAGTGGCCTGCTACCCACAACCAGTAGAGCTGTTACTCCTACTCTCCGACTACGATTTGTTGTCACCTGTCTTAAATCAAATTGAACTAATGTGTCTACGGGGCTCGATAAATAAACAGCTTGTGACCTCTGCTAATATTTGGCAATAAGCTTAGGCCTACATTACTTTTGGGGCTTGCAAAAGATTTTTACAAGGTGTTTTTGGCAGTCGCATAACGGTAACACATTTCAACAGTGCTGACTTTATTTTCTTTTTCGCACCTAAGGTCTTTCGACGCTTTGTTGCTCCGCTGTTCTCAGAACTGCATGAAGTTCAGAAATTTGACCAAGTCACCCCTAACGGAAGCCTTACATGTCGTTTGGACATAGATACTTTAAGAAAGGCACCCATTCGTATCGTAGGTCCCTAGGGATTCTTAAAGAATGTGCTTTTCATTCGACAGGCCTAGATAAGACTAGTGCTACCAATAAGCAATAACAACTCTGCGGCGCTGTGATACAGAAATCACACAACGCTTACGTCAGCATCGCGCGTTTTGTCAGCGACGACAGCTGAGCTTTCGTGTATGATTTACATGCTGTATGGATGTATGTTGCAGAGGTCGACATCATCTTGGGTTCGGGTTGCAGCAACAAGTGCGTGGATGTTCCTGGTATCATATCATTCATCCGCTCGATGTTGACATTGCTCGACTTAAACATCGTTCACGTGAGCCTAACCAAGTTCATAATAAGAACCTAAGATAGGCAGGCTAGCTCTACATATTAAACCTGCGCGCGCCGCTTGTGCGAACTCAGAGAAAAGGCCGGGCCCACTATAGCTGCAAGTTGCCCCGTCCTTCCATCTCCCTTTTACTCTTCCAAACTGTCAAGTATCAGATTGCCTCAACTTTTTAGACTCGTGTGGTCTCTGATCTCACCAGTTTACCTAGGCCCTACTTCAAAAATTCAGCGGTCGACACGGACTAGTTTGAGCCTTTTTATGGCATCGATTGCGATTTGCTACGGTACCATTTTCACTTTACCTGGGCCGCTGTAGCCTATACTGCGTAGAACTATAGCAAGATAAAAACCTAACAAGTATTAACAATGAGCATTGCAATGGAATGCGTAGGCGCGACGTGCGTGAAAAATCGCGTCAGGGAATACTCTGCAAGTCGTGTATGTATACGATTGTAAAAGTCTAAAGCAGGGCTGGAAAACTTTAGTAGCTTATTAGAAATCACTTCCAGGGATGTTAACAAGGCCTGAAGCTCAATTGGCCGTTGCCACGACCAATGACTCCGATTTTGACCTTAAGCACTACCAAGGACCAATGCCAAGAACAACATCCCTGCCCCCATCACTTCTACAGTCCAGCCGAATGGAACAGTATACATTAACTTAGTGCCAGAACGTCAAGTGAACATAGACTACACCGTAGTCACGCAGTTTGTCGTAGTTTCATGTGACCGATCAAAAGACCCACAATTTAAGACGTCCTTCCACACAATCTGGCGCTATGCACTGCCCGACTCATTGTGCTCAAGTAGCTAGCCTCCGCTCCCGAAGCAGAGTTAGTACACTGACTCACAATGTGGTTATCGACGATCTGCAGTTGCCAGTTCCGATGTATGAATACAAATTTAAGTCACAATGTCGGCATTGGCTACGAGCTTAGTCGTATCAAAATATGATCGTTTTAAACTGCTGAGTATTAATATCACTGTTTATCGTCAGTGCGTTGTGGTGCGCAGTGCTTGAGCAGAGCGAGTGTGGTCGCTCCGAGGCTCACCGCTCGCTCTGCATCCGCTTCCTGTCATGTGACGATGACGTCATCTGGTCGCAGGTGGTGATGCGCGTCGCCTGTCGAGACGGCGCGACCGACGCGCGGATCGTCTGCTGGAACCACGTCCTGGACCGGATGGAGGCGATGGATCTACGTCAGAGAGACGATGAGACGGACACGGGAGACACGGACAACAGCACGAGCAGCGGACCAGCTCTGCCGAGCACCGTCGTCGAGATCATAGAGCCGCAACGTCGAAGAAACAGAGCAAGGAAGAAGCGGTCGACACAGCCGGACGACGACAACCGACCGTCGTCATTAAACAAACCGTCAAGTGGAATTCGAGACGAGGAAGAGGAGAATCTGGCACTGTTCGACGACGGACCAGCAGTTGTGACGAGTCCTTCTCCGCCGATTCACCCCGAACGACGTCATCCGTGTCCGCCGGCTAGTTCACCGCCGCGCTACTGGTTCGACCCGTCAGCCAAGCTGGCCTGCACTCGTGGCAATCATCACATCCGGGCACTTGGCGCACCTGTTTCACCGCCGCCGGCATTGTCTCACCGTACGACGCCGAGGTCGGCGGACTTCTACGTGTTGCCAGTGCTCGACGCCCAGGAAGTGGAGGATGCGCTGAATTAACGCCGACCAATCAGAGACGCCAGTGCATAGCGAGACAATCAGTTTTAACGCAAGCATCGCGCGCAATATCAGCGATAGCGGAGCTTTTTACTTACGGACATATTTGTACTCAACTCTTTGAAGCCCACTGTTGCCATATGGGTACCGCTATAAGGCATCTTGTGCCAGACCGGGTTAAGCCGTCATTTGTAATTTTTGACATCCGGGCCCTCTGACGCTCACTCTTGAGCGTCAGACTGCCCGCATGTCAAAAATTACAAATGACGACATAACCCGGTCTGGCACAGGGTACTTTATATAGCTGTAATTTTAACAACAGTGGGCATCAAAGGGTTAAAGTTGCCTTTTCATGCAGCTAATATAAATGTTACATCGTAAAAATCTTTAGCGTCAGATAGTTCAGCAGCTGGTCTGTTGTTTTATGGCATTTTTATTCGTCGGTTGTTGACTTCTATGCATCTGTTTATCCCGGTGTTGCATGGCAAAATGTGCTTTAAGCGTATTAACACAGCCTGCGTGCTTTCAATAACACAGTGCATTAGCATTATTAATCCGATGCTTTGTTTACATGCATATATTTTATTTACATGTCGTATGCATCTCCGTTTTGTCGCTTGTTAACAATTGTAATATTTTGAAAATATTTTAATAAAGCGCATAGTTACTTACACTCTTTTGCAAAAAAAAACTTTTTTGTTATTTATCTATATTTACCAGAAATGTCGAACCGTTCCTCAAACCTTTGTTGTATTATCTGGACACGTCCGTACGGTATTTTCGAAGACTTCAAATTTGTCCATTCTAGGGCTGTTATGGATTTTAAAAAAATAATTAGCATTATCTTTGTGATTATCTGTCTTTTTGTATTTGTATTTGTATTTTTGCATGTACTGGACTACCTTCGTGGTGAATAAACTTATATATATATATATATTAATGCGGAAATTGCAAGTCTGATCTACGGCTTAATTTTACACGAGGGTACGCCCAATTTACCAAACCAAACCATGTACAGGGCAGGCCAAAAAACTAAAGTAATCCCTAGGAAAAATCCCATATCTCTGGAATTGTAGCATATATATTCAGACTTGCAGACAAGGGTTCATTCCACATATCCTGCAAATTTTATTAAAATAACAAATAAACAAATGGTTCAATAGATACAAACAGTTCCTAAACTTTAAAGTTCACTTTTCAAGTGAACATGCAGTCGCGTCCTGAAGTAATAATTAGCTTAAACGAATCAAAATTTGCACAACTTTTTCGTCAACAGTTTAACCTTTCAGTAATAAATGTCAGCTGCCCTAGCTGGGTATAAAATGTGTGTTCAAAGTGTCCGCCAGCTGCAGCAACTGAACACACGATCGAAGTCTCTTTCGAAGAGACAGGATTGTCTTATCAATAAACTCCTTTGGCAAATCATTCTAGGTCGATAGCAAAGCGATCTTTTTATTTAGCTCGGCAATGTTGGTCGTTTTAGCGTGTATAGCACGATATGCTGTGATGCTAATAGCATCACAGCATATCGCACTCCAATGGACAGATCTGGCGACTTAAATATCAGCGAGGTTAATTTAAAGTCAGAAGTCGTGTGGGGGAAATAACAAGAAGCAATCTGTCGCTAGGATAGCCGCCCGTACTGCCCCACAGCAGACTATAATCTAGTAATTAGCGATTGTTGCTAAATAGAATACCTCCAACTATTTTCGAGATATTGCGCCAAAAGCATCTTGGGATCACGAGTTTCACATTTCGGGTTCACGTGACGTAACGTCATTTGATAGCCCATTAGCCGAGATATTCAGTGGCAAATGTGACGCAGTGGTTAACATGACCCATGACCTTAATACGTACGACCTCTAAACAAAGGTCAAGGTCATTCATTTTGGTATCAATCAATTTATCATATGCGACTTAATATAGGCTGTCAATAGTAACTTATTTTGCTCTAGTACACACCGTTTAGTCACAATACATCACTTTACAGACCACGACAGACGACACATAGACGCAATACTGTAGCATCAGCGCGACCGGCGTTAGTACGGTTGGCTAAAATGATTGATTACGATTTACGAGTTGCTTTAAAAGTTTGGCGATATGTTTAGCTGCTTTGGCAGAATACCGGCGTGTGACAGACAGACGACAGACAGAGACACAGCATAGCAGTAGTGTGCACAGTGCACTGTGTAGTCTGTGCGCTATGCATGGTGGTTGAGCGTTTCAGTGATTACGTTACGTTTAATGGTGGTTAGATGCTTGTTTGTTTACAAACATACAGGAGGGGCGTGTCTGTCATTAAAGTGTTTTAAAGTTTTAAAGTGTTATTTGCTAATAAACCATGAGTGCCAGCGGTAGAAAGACGGCTTCAGAAGGCAGCGTCGATTATCGAGCCTGTATCTACCCAGTTCCATATGTTCCGCTTAGAATTAACGACGAACAACCACTTGACGTGGGCGTGAGACAGCTGCTTAAACGCATTCGAGCCGAGTGGCCGACTGAACGCATTCAGTTCAAGGTCAACATATATGAAGTCATCAGTATTTAATTAAAAAACGAAGTGGACCAATAATGAAATAAAAATGGTATTTCTACAAATAAAAACAACAAAAAATTAAAGCGAGCAGATAAGATAACGGCTAGACGAGATAGCCGTTCATTCAGATAACAGCCATTAAATGTTTCTATAGTTTTGCGTACGTTATTTATAAACAAATTTCAGGACAAATCCGTCCGTCTTAAAATAAACTGATAAGTGTGCCAGATTGCTTGATGTATCGAAAAAGGTGCGTTTTATTGTTTTTCGGTGGGCCACTTATCAAACGTAGCTAGAATCAACCATTATAACATTTAATTGCAAGATAGAGCTACTGCCACTAACGAAAAGTAACTGAATATGCTGATAAAAGCAAATAAACATTCTGTGAATGGCTGCCATGACATGATTGCAATTGTGATAGAATCAGTAGTCCTACTTAATGACATTTACTGTATCAAACATTTTGTTACAAATACAAAGGTAAATGATGAAAAATGAAGTAATGTCATATTTACAGTATGCGAAAAGTATGTATAATTTAAATGATAATGTCAAAATTTAGACAGAGGACTGATACGGAGGTCAAGCCTAATTTGGAAAGACTTCTATTCCTCTAGAACATAGTCGGCAGTTCTGGTCTCATAAATATGGTTTTACTAACCGCTTTCTTATACTGTTAATGAGCTCTTAACCACATCTGCTGCTAAGTTGTACCAGAAAGCATAATTTCCCACTCATTATTAGCATGCATCACCGTTATTAGCATGCATCGAGACTTTCCTCAAACCTATAATGCCCTCAGTTGTCATTCATAACATCAGAACATGCACATAAATAATTAATTTGCTTTAAGTAAGTAAGTAAAAGTAAGCAAGTAAAACGTGGATTTATATAGCGCATAACATTTAAAAACCTCTAATGCACTGGTCACATTAGTAAAGACTGAACAGGATTGTCTTAAGAAACTGCTTAAAACTGTCAGAACCACACGCAGGATCTCTAAGCTCGCCAGACCGTCGGACCGGCGATTGAAAACGCCCGACGGTCATATGCGTTGAGACAACAGTGAGGTACAATGAGCTGGTGAAGGTTTGCAGAACGTAGATGAAGCCGAGAAGCGACGTCGGACGACGTGGTGAAATGGTCGGCGAGGTACCGAGGTGCCTGACCATGAAGACTGCAGTACGTGACACCCATCTTGTAAGTAACCCTCTCTGGCACATCCAGCCCATGAAGCTCATTGTGGAGGAGTGACATCAGGCCACTATCAAACTTTCGTGTGTCACTGACCACACGACCACATTGAGCACTCGTTGCAGCTTGTCAGTAACCGTCTTTGGCGCCTCTGCATAGACTGCGTTACATTTACAATAGTTGACGCGAGACGTAACGAAAGCATGCACGAGGGTTGCCGCAGATCCATCGTCGAGTGACTTCCGGATATGACGAAGTTGACGAAGCCAATGGAAGCTGGCTGCACACGTCTTGGAGACATGCTTCTCAAGACTCGGGTCAGACGAGAACGTTACTCCAAGCACCCGTACATGATCACTAGCGGTCACGGTGTCCGAGCCGAGCTGGAGGGCCGGGGCTTGGCTACCCAACGTCGCGATGTTGTGTTTGGAGCCGGCGCATAGCAACTCAGTCTTAGCAGGATTCATCTGTAAATGATTTTCTGCCATCCGATGGCCGATGTCGTCGACGCAATGTTCAAGGCGTGCAATAGTAGATGCCGTGTCACGACGCTGATAGTGCACATACATCGTACAACTGAGAATCGTAGCTTACGAATGGAGGTTTACGTTGTGCTGGTCAGTCACGTCTTCAAGATCCGCCGTGTACAGAGCAAATAATTGCGGACCGAGGACTGAACCTTGTGGAACTGAGCACATAACATAAACCACGGAAGACATATACCATTGTACGAGACCCTGAAGGACTTTCATTTAGTTGCTTTCATTTATGGTAGTGCTTTCATTTGGTGCAGCATTTTCCCAGCACTGAGCACATGCTGGCCTGCTGCAAAGGTAGAGAACCAGTAACTGAAACATGCAGCAGCAGACTGTATCAAAGTGTGGTTGCTATGACAAAGTTCACTCATTTGCAGCTTTTGTTTGAAGTCAAACTCTGTTTTTTGTCACTTGGAAATTTCTCTCTGCAAATTTCACATATGGCTGTATGGTGAACAGACTGTGTTTGTAGCAGTCATACAATTTTGCCATCTCATGTCCAACATTTCCTTCTCCCTTTCAGCAGATCAACAGTTTCAATGTGCAGTCCTTCTATGCATGATGAAACAGCATTTGCACATATGCAAAGTGACAGGTGCATCTCACCAAAGGCACTTGTCTGTAATGCCAGTGGGCACTCTGAAACTCATCCTGATACTGTGAAGTGTAGTTATCTGTGCTGAAGACCTGCAATATTTAAACGCAGCACTTTGTTTTCCTTTTTATGAATCATTGTATCAGAAATGGCTACAGCTGTTCATTGAGTGCATCACTGAGTCATTGAGTGCATCAGAACTGCCCCTTCATGCTTGTGCAACTGCTTTTAATGTCAGTAGCCACTGCCAGTAATGTGATTGGAAAACTAAATACTGAACTAAAAATCATTTACTGGTGTGGTTCAGTTATCACCAAATGTAATACAGTATCCTTTGTCTCTGTTGTTGAAGTTTGTATGGTTAGAAAATACAAGACTTTGCATGTGGTGTACAGACGTTTACAGATGGTTACACAAACAAACTGATTGCTTGTTCGGTGAGTCCAGATGACGTGATTCTCGTTCGAGTTTATGGCAAGAGAAGTGATCTTCTGATCGATCGTGAACATGAAATCCAGGTGATGGTGATATTGAACGGCATTGGAGCAGCCGCACCAATCTACTGTCGATTTGAGAATGGCATGGCGTATGGTTTTGTGCCTGGTGTTATGGTTAATCCGGATTTAGCACGTGAGCCCTCTGTGCAAAGGTATTGTTGTGCTAGTTTGACTACAGTGTTCAATCATGTGTGGTTACAGTTGTCTGTCTACCCATGCACAAAAATTACGATTTCAACGAAATTTGATATGTGGATAGAGTTTAAAAAAAAGTTAAAGCCATGATAAGTTCTTAATGGGAATCCATCTCAGAACTACAGGGTGTCGCTTGCCATATGGGATCACACAGTATTACCTGCCACCCGACACAAGCGAACTCACCCCTATGTCTATAACTCATCAACAGAGGTTGAGTTATAGACATTTGTATGCCATACCAAATTTAAGGTCTGAAAGTTGCAAAAATGACTGATTTCAAAGTCTATCGCCTCTGTTGGTGTGCATGCTATCCAACGAATAATGATCTATTATGATACTCCAAGACTATATCTAAATTTCAACCGGACAGATTTTAGATATTCAACCTCATTCAGCATCACGTGACATAACATAACATAACATAACATAACATAACATAACATAGCGGATGTTATGGGCGTAAGCGAAGTGCTTCTGTGCCCATATCGTTGTTTAGAATATAAAATGGAAAGACTCGAAAAACTCAAAA
>Ga0056114_1000689_pt1 | contig 12872 bp, 7 predicted proteins | sample WorMetHERISLAND1_FD_77005 | JGI IMG/M metagenome (GOLD analysis project Ga0056114, IMG submission 77005) | Marine gutless worms symbiont microbial communities from Max Planck institute for Marine Microbiology, Germany - Olavius loisae HERON... ...
TGAAGAAGACGGAGATCCTTCCATCTAATCATGAACGTATACAGTGACTGTAACAGTACATGTATCCAACGCGATGGTGAACTAAGAAACCCATTTTGGAGTTGTGTTTTCACTCTCTGAGGGCTATAGAAACTAAACATGTTTGGTTAGTTTGATAGGAATGTCATTTTCTTATATTATGTCAACTTTTAACTAGGGATCGTGGAATTATGCGCCAAAATTTTGCAAATTATGCGCAACGATTTTAAAGATTATGCACACACTTTTTGTCAATTATGCGCACATTATGCGCACCTTTATAGGCTTTGTATTACACACATTTGGCATTCGGCAATGAGAAGAACATCTATTCTAAATCAACTCACGTAACTGGAGTGTGGAGGTGATTATTCTGCAAATATTACAGTCAAAAGTCAACATTCATGTTAAAAAATATAGCAATAAAATAGATCCCACGTACGGTTAGCGCCTGGGCCCTGGGCCTAGGAACTAGTCCTAGGACCTATGACTAAGTGTTCAAATTCCAATACAAAAACTCCAACATGCGCAATGTTTCTGCGGCCAACCGGGTACGCTGTGGCGTCAGTAACTGATTGTACTTTGAAAATGAACGCTCGGCATCAGCGCTAGTTGTGACTGAAAAGATGTACATCTGTGCCAGTCTTGACAATCCCGGCAGCCTGTCTGATGTGCTTTTCCAGAATGTGGTAATGTCTGTCAGTGTCACAGTTGCCACTGGAGAGCTTCTCACCGCTTCCAGTCCAATGACATCAACGTATTTAACAAATTCAGCAACTTCAATGTCAGACATGCCAGGGATAGCATGGTAGTCCTCTTTGTTTCTGGACAACAAAACAGTATTTTGTGGTTTTAATATGCGACAAGCCTTCACAAACTTTATACCGGGTTGTCCACCATCAATATACTTTTCGACTTTCTCTGCAGAAAGACGAAATGCTGCCTGAAATTCTTGCATGATAACAGTCTTGGTAACCGTGTCCATGTCTGTAGCTGATGCAAAGAATTGTGCACAAGCTTCGTCTGGGAGCTGACAGTTGGTTTCTAGCAGGATGCGCAAGTCTTCGAGTTTCTCATAGGCATCAAGTACACAAGGAACACGACTCTCAAACGACGCCAATAGGTCAAGAAATGGTACTGACTTGTTGGTCAGAAATGCCACTTTCACCTTTAGACTCTGGACATTTGCTGTTACGTCAAAATGTTCACTCAACCATTTTAGAGCAGACGATGAAGATTGGCCAGTCAGTTTCATTGCGTCTTTGATGAATTCACTGTAGTAATCGATATGATTATTATGGTATGCCACAGCTTCGTACCAAGAGTTCCATCTAGTTGCAACAAGATCGGGAGGCAGTGTTTGCAGTCCGACTGCAGCACCTTTCTCTCGCAGGTGCTTCAAATATCTTGCCTTCCTTTGTCCAGGCTGTGCAAAAATGTTCTCGAATTTCATGCAAAATTTATGAACGTCCTTAAACGGCTGGCGAAAGGTTTCACACACAAGGTTCATAATGTGAGCGAAGCATGTAATATCGACACAGTTCGGAAAGACAACACTGAGTGTGTCCTTGAATGCCTTTAACATATATGCGGCATTGTCGGTGCAAAAAATTCGAATACTGTTGAAATCCAACCCGTAATCTGTTACAGTTCGTATTACAGCCTGTGACACAGTTGTGTTGTTTGTCTGTTGCAAGAAAATCGTGTCCGCCAGAAAACATTTGTTGGATACAACGGGATCACCAGTTTGAAACAGCTCCATTTTGGACAACAATATATTCAGTACAAATCTGCCTTGATCGTCACTGGTTTCGTCTACAATTACAGCTACGGATGCACTGTCCATAAAATAATGCTTCAGCTTGCTCTTCTCACTTTCATACAGATCAGGCAGATATGCATCTGTAAGCTGGTGACTATGTGGAATCGCGCCGCCGTTTGTAACCTTCGTCCGCAGAAATTCTCGCACATTTGGATGATCAGTTTTTGACAGTGGAATATTTGCAGAGACTAACATGGCCAGCCACTCGCGGCAGACGGCAACACGGGACTCCGCTGCAACAGTGGCAACATTGAGCGTTGTGTCTAGCGTTTTTTGTTTCTTTCAGGAAGCTCAGCATGTCGCAAATGAGTGGAAGACTTCAAGTGGTTATCCACGGTGGATTTTCTTTGGTGGTTTAATACGACATTACAGGATCTACAAAACAGCTTACCGCCGTCTTCAAAAACTTCGGACTTTTTGTACTGCTTGGCCCGATCAGCTGCACTAACATTAGCCGAGTGATCCTTACTTCTTTCTGCTTCTTTCAAGTACTTATCCATTGATGAAACGCATCGAGGAACGCCGATGTTAAATGATTAATTTTAATTTGAAACAAAATTCAGACAATCAATAACGGAAATATTTTGTCAACAATGACGTCAGCAGCGAGTTGTCAACAATTAGTAAGTGAGAAAAATATGACAGCAACCGGAAATATATTATGAATTTTTCGGGGAAACAGTATTTGTTGTTAGAATATAGCGTACATTCGTGACTATAATAAGCAAAATTCCTGATGTCTAACAATGTCATTCATAAATGAGAGATTATGCGGAGCTCGTTCAATTATGCGGGATTTGCCCAATTATGCGCAAGGTCAGCCATTATGCGCAAAATTATGCGCGCGCATAATCGCATAATTCCACGATCCCTACTTTTAACAGTGATATATAGTGCTTTTGACTTGTATACCAAAGTGTTACAGTGGTTTGTGGTTAGCGCGATCACAGAATTCAGCATGGTTTGGGGCTCAAATTTAAATGTCCCAGAAAAGTATAAGGTAATACACCAAAAAATGGCAACATCCCTTTTTGGCAAGCTAAAGACTCCCAGAAGACCGCCCAACTAGTAATCAAAAATTAACATCTGACTTTGACGGGAAGACATTGGCCCCTCCACTAATATGGGTACAGCTGTAAAGCATCCTATGCCAGACTGGGTTTAGCCGTCGTTTGTAATTTTTGACATCTGGGCACTCTGTACCCATATGGCAACAGTGGGCATCAAAGAGTTAAGGAAGTTATCTGCAGAAGAGACGCCGATCTTGTTATCTGGTGAACAGTGTAAAAGCTTTGAAGGTGTTGTCTTGTGCAGTGTAGCTGACTGTGCTCGTTGTCTGTGACCTGATTCCAACGATCACCAGTCTGATCACTGGTCTGATCCAGCAGTCTTGCTCAGTTTGTAATGATGTAACTGGCGCTTTAGGGGTTTCTTCATGAAACTGCACGTGCTATATAAATTCATGTTTTACTTACTTATGTCTTCGTATGGCCTTCTTTTCCATCATTACGGCCACTCGAGAAGTTCATCTGGGAACAACTATGGAAATTTATTAGCCCTCTGATGCCCACTGTCGCTATATTGGTACAACTATAAAGCATCGTATGTCAGACCGTATTAAGCCATCAGGTATAATTTTTGACATCTGGGCACTCTGTACCGAGATGGCAATATTGGGCATCAAAGGGTTAAGGAAGTTATCTGCAGAAGAGATGCCGATCTTGTTATCTGGTGAACAGTGTGAAAGCTTTGAAGGTAATGTCTTGTGCAGTGTAGCTGACTGTGCTCGTTGTCTGTGACCTGATTCCAACGATCACTGGTCTGATCACCAGTCTGATCACTAGTCTGATCATCGGTCTGATCACCGGACTGATCACTGATCACCGGTCTGATCACCGGACTGATCACCAGTCTGATCACTGACCGCCGGTCTGATCGCCGGACTGATCCTCTGTCTGATCACCGGACTGATCACCAGTCTGATCACTGACCGCCGGTCTGATCGCCGGACTGATCCTCTGTCTGATCACCGGACTGATCACCAGTCCTATCACTGATCACCTGTCTGATTACCGGACTGATCACTGGAGTGATCACCTCTGATTACAGGTCTATCTGATCGTCGGACTGATCATTGGACTGATTACTGGTCTGATCACTGGTCTGATGTTGAGCAGGGAACTCGTCACATGTTCATTCCGTCTGAGAGACGTATTCCAAAGGTGCGTATTCAGACTCGTCAGGCCGATGCTCTGGTCAAGAAGAGAATCATCGTTGCGATCGACAGCTGGCCTCGAAACAGCTACTATCCACTGGTAAGCTGTGCGTGTTCTCACATTTCATGACATGGCTTAGCGGTAGCGCGTTGGTCTCGATCAACGTAGTTACTCTACGTCGGGCCCAGTTAGTACTTGGATGGGTGACCATTCAAGCAGATCATTAAACAATCTCAGTATGTTGCCAGCCACCTAGGTCGACTCAGCCTTCCATCCCTCCGGGTAGGATAATCGAGTAGCATTGGTAGGGAGCACAGTTTTCCGCTGAAAATTTTGCCAAATTCCGAGGGCCAGCTCGCGTAATTTCGCAGCTCAATGTGGCAAAATCGTCCAAATTCCGCGGCTCGCCACGGCCCACCATTTACAACTGAAACTGAGAGAGCTGTTCAGAAACTTCTGTTATTGAAGGCTGGCATTGTACTAAAGGCCGATACGCACTAGCTGTCAGTGTCAGCACGGCAGTGTGTGTCAGCCTTAATATTTGTTAGCAACGTAAAAAGAAAATCTTTTTTTTCTTTTTAAAAGTGCAATGAAACTCGTGAATCATGATGTGAGTTGACTGAAATGAGTGACTGATGAGTCAGTCATCACTCATCATGCCAAAGATTGTACTAATCGTTGGTCATTTCTCAAATTCCTCGGAAATATTGAAATTCTGCGGCAAAGGGCAAATTCTATGGCTCGGCTCAAAATTCCGCAGCCCACAGACAACTGTGGGCCCTAAGCATTGGTTTTGGTTTACTTGTTAAGGAAATTCTGTAAGTAAATCTACATTGTATTTTATCTTTGATGTTCAGTAAAGCTACTGATATGTTTATGTTAGGTGGGCATTGCAGCTTACAGCGTCTTGTTTAGCCAGTCGTGAGGTCCGAAATGGTAGTAAAATGGTCCTGAATTTGTGGCATCTCGTGTCGTGAAAAAGTCCTGACCTTTTCAGGACTTAATTGGGAATCTTCATCATGAAGGATGAACTTGAGTATTTGTTTGTCTGGAACTCTCCCAATGTGGATCTGTCTGTGTATATGAGGGAATACACTGGCAGGTGCATGGTACCAGAAGTCGTCCATTCTGTAGCGTGCTTTAACTGCCTCATGGCCAGCTAGATGTGCCTCGGCTTTAGCTGTCAACCCTAGAGGATGTTCATTCATTCGTGCTGCCTGCTGCCATGTGGAACAGTCTGCCTGATTCACTCAAAGACTCCGACATCAGCTTGCTCTTAGAATCCATCTTAAAACCAGGGTGCTTACAATTCTGGAAAACCTGGAAATCCTGGGGAATTTGTTATTTCTGGAAACTCTTGGAATTTAAAATTTGCTCTGGGAATTTATTAGATTCTGCACATAATTGTCAGTGACAGTTGCATAATTTGGTTGCGTGACACAGTGACTGGCGTGGATGGAGCCAGTCACCATGCTCCTTAAATAAAATATTCTGTAATAATTGTGCAAGAAAGCTGCTGAACTGATTGCTAAGGTGATGTGTTAGATTGCATTTACACTTCCTAGTTGTCCGGGAAAACCGTTTAGAGGGTCTGGAAAATCTGGAAAACTCGGGGGAATTTTATTATCCAAAATTTGTGAGCACTTTGTAAAACAGTTCTCTTCTCTTGTTACCACCGACACATTTGCATGCCAGAAGTTAAACTATGTTATCTATGTTATCTATGTTTTACCTATTTATTTACTTACTGTATCCTGTATAGGGTCATTATGTCCGTACGCTCGGTGACATTGGTGACAAAGATACAGAGAATGAAGTCCTGCTGCTTGAGCACGATATTCCACACGCTCGTTTCTCAGATGACGTCCTTGCCTGTCTGCCTCAGTTGCCGTGGACCATCACTGACGAGGTCGGTGACCCCGCCCACGTAGTGTTGACGTCGTGTCATATCCAACATGTTTGTTGAGATTATAAAAGCAGCAGATCTGGGATGACTTGCCACATACAACGATCAACAAAGCTATCAACAATTTTCGCAAACGTCTGCACGCGTGCGTTTTGGCCGATGGTGGACATTTTGAGCATATTATGTGAACTAGGCAGTCGCGCTTAATATGGCATAACTTTGTTAAAGTTGGAGATAATTGAATAAAAATGTGTAATCTAGTATAGATAGGAACGTATAATAGGCATGTAAAGAATTGATTTAAAATTATCAACCGTTTGTGAAAAAATGTTAGAAAATCACAGGCCACAGGGGGGAGGGATTTTTTTTGACTCACACTGTATATACAAGAATTCTGTGATATTTTCGTTAACAGTAAGTGGAAGTGGAACTAAATTAAAACATTTTAGTTAAGTGGAAGTGGAAGAGGAAGTATAAAAAAGTTAGGAACGATAATGAATAAGAATGAAAATAGAAGAATAGTATTGATACATGAATAAAAATAATGAATGCCAGAACGGAATAGGAATAATAATTAGGAACGAGAAGTGAAATACAGAACTGTACTGCAAGCACGTTTCACGACAACAGCAGACATCCGCGAGTGCACTCACACTGCATTTTAGCAAAAATTTTAGGGTTAGGCAGCCTGCCAGTGCCATATAGTTATGGGTCCATATAAAACACACATCGGCCCATCGGCAGCGATGTAAACGGGCCCCCGTGGGCCTGGTGTTAACTCCAACCCTGACCCTAACTGTAATTCCCTAACCCTAACCATCCGAGCAGGCTACCACACAACGGCACTGATGTGCCGATGTGCACCGATGCATGGACCTTGTAGTTATGGTTATCGATTTAGTTTGTATTTTAGTCGTTGTGTGACTTTGTGTGTGGTTAATGAAATTTTTTATCTCTCAGTCTCTCTCTGTCATAGTGATAGTTACATAGTGTGGTGTAGAACCTCAATACTCTCGTGATGATCTGCCTTTTATCCACAGTGGCTTAGTTTTACTTATTTGCATTTTAAAGACTACAAATCACATTATTTGCAAGTCCGAAATTACAGGAAGTGGAAAAGAATTGGAATAGGAGTGGAGAAGTGGAACTAAAATAAATGCAGGGAAGTGGAAGTAGAACTAGAAAAAAATACAGAAGGAATTGGAATTGGAATTGAAATAAAATACAGAATAGAATTGGAAGTGGAACAGTAATAGTATTATTAGGAATAGAATAAAATAAGAATTAAAATAAATTGTGGCAGTAAAACATCACTGCACGAATTGACTTTCTGAGAAACTGTAAATAGCTGTGTTTAGATAAACGTAGAATGGATGGATGCTGTTGTGTGGTCTTGTGCTGGCCCGGTAGCTGTAGAATAGGCCTGATCCATTTCTTGGCCGGGTGGCATCACAGTCCCATTAACCAGGCTTTAGTTTTATTTTCTTTAGTTTGTGCATATGTTAGTAGTTTCTTGCATGATTATTGAGGTTTTTGTATTGTTCTATATTGTAGTTATGTTTAGTTTTGTCAACATCAGTCAAGTGATTGGTTGAGAAGGCTGGGTGTTATGCACCAGTCAAGAGATTGGCTAGCAAGATCGTCTCTAAAATATCCCATAATGTGTGAAGTGGGAAATTAGCGTATCATAACCCTTTGACGCCCACTGTTGCCATATGGGTACAGCTATAAAGCATCCTGTGCCAGACTGGGTTAAGCCGTCAAGTTTTACTAAGCTCAGGGCTGAGCATCAAGAGTGCCCGGATGTCAAAAATTACAAATGACGGCTTAACCCATTCAGGATGGTTTATAGCTGTACCCATATGACAACAGTGGGTGTCAATGGATTAAACCCTGCTCTGCTCAACTCAACTCAACTCATCTGCTACTGTGTGGCTAGGAGCTTGGACGTCGTCTGGACTTGAGAGACGTCTGTGTCTGCAGTGTTGATCCTCCAGGTTGTACAGACATCGACGATGCACTCCACTGCCGAGTTCTCCCGTCAGACAACTTTGAGGTTCAGTCCACACTACTCGCCCGTATTCCATACCATGTTACTCACACGTAGAAATATACGTTGTATTTGGGTGCAAATTACTCTTTCTTGTTCCACCTTCAGATCAGGTGTTTTGTGATTGTTTGATACTTTTCCAGTAATTTTACACCTCTGGTTTATGTTGGCTTTCTGCAATATGTTAAGTTGTTCTGTATTATATCAGAATCGTCCACTCTGGAGACTGACGTCTGTGTATGGTGCTACGCAGTCCTAGTTGTGCATGCCACACAAGAAGAACAAGATATTATATCCCTCTACTCACAGCTCAAAGATGCTGTTCACAATCAAACACTGACACACAAAATCTCAAATAATATTAATTAAGATGCTTATCGGCAATAGTTACCATAGGTTTTACCACTGAAAGAATTAAAAGTCCTTTAGCTATGGTGGTTCACTGATTCTGAGTAGCAGTGACCTATGTGTCTGTAGCCCTCAGCCACAGATCAATCACCTTGCACTGTGAGAATATGGGGATGTGACTGTTGAGCACCCACCACAGAGCAATGAGGGAGGTCTGTTGTCGTGCAGGTGAGTGAGAATGAGTGAGTGAGTTAGTGGGTAAGAAATTAACCAGCACCGGAACGCAAGACTTTGGTAAGCCATGGACACTGGACAGTGTCACGCTCTTAGAGTTGGTATACCAAAAGCAGTTTTCTACTCCTCTTCCCACCCATCCTCTCCTATACCCTCCTTTTTCTCATCCTTTTCCTGTCACCTGCCCCTCACTCTCCCCTCATCACCTTCCCTTAAAAGTAGGCCCGTTTAATCCAGCTATATTTCTGGGGATTCAGTGGGTCCTGTGCAGAGCCCCAGCCAGTATCTATTTTGGTGCATTTTAGCCTTTAAATCTAGACATCTGGTGGCGTAATTTTAATGATTTTCCAGAGAATCGACTGACCAGATTTCAGAATTTCTGCCAAAACATGGCATGACTCAACACTGCTTTGCCATACTTGCCTTACAACGGCTCCACCCATGCTGCCTAGTCAGTTCCTGCTGACCTAACCACCAGGGCCAACCTGTTTGCTTGTAGTATACAAAATGGCACTGTCATGATACGCATCGGTCCCACTGGACCCTCAGCATCGTCAGATGCTGAGGGTCCAGTGGGACCGATATGTATCATACTCCTACGCTACGCTGTATGGTATGATACTCACTGCCATAAAACCTCTACTGTGAAGCGTTAGTTATCGTTGACTGCGCCCTGTTGGTGGCATTATCGGCGTCTGTATCTGTGTTTGTATGTACAAGGCATGGGTTGGCACTCTCTGAGTGCACCTCTAGTTAGTAGTGGAGTAATGTTGCTGTTGTGTTGAGAGCTTGTTGTTGTGTGGTCAGGTCGGTGTGCACATTGCTGACGTGTCCCACTTCATTCGGCCTGGAACTGCACTGGACAAGGAGGCGGCAAGTCGTGGCACCACCGTCTACCTCATTGATAAGGTTAGTTAGATAGTTAGTTAGTGAGGACATTTGTAAGGTGCCATTAAGCCTTTGACGCCCACTGTTGCCGTATGGGTACAGCTGTATAGCATCCTCTGCTAGACCGGGTTAAGCCGTCATTTGTAATCTTTGACATCCAGTCACTCTGACGCTCAGCCCTGAGTACATTAGTTTCATTAGAGTAGAAGCATCGGAAACTTTAATTTTTGTCAGATGTTGCTGTCGAAAATGACAACCAGTCTTGTTGGTTCTCGAGACTTGAGTCTCGGTCTCAAGATTTGTTTTAAGTCTTGGTCTTGGTTTTGAATATGTGATACTTGGTCGTGGTCTTTTCAGTGTTTATTTTGGTTACAAAATTAGTGTTTGTAACGCCTTGTGTATCAGTCTTTGTCGTGTGTTGATTGTTGAATCATTGAATGGTGACCAGTTATATCTTGATCAGTAGATCATCATTTTCATGGCTGCGCATCACTCTATTACGTGGGTAATGATTTTTAGCCGACCGTACTAATGGTCGTGCTATTGGTACAGTGTTGCGTCTGTCTGTCGTCTGACGTCTGTCGTCTGTGACATTATGTATTGTGGCTAAACGGTGCGTCCTAGAGCAAAAGTTACTATTGAGAGCCTATAGGAAGTCGTATGTAAGAAATCGATTGGTACCAAAATGAATGAGCTTGACCTTTGTTTAGAGGTCGTATCAAGGTCACGTCAACTGTTGCGTTACATTTGACGTTGAATATCTCGGAAACCGTTAGAGATAGAGGTTTGGTTCCAAGGACTACCAATAGGAAATGGCATATGGGTTATCGAATGGTCACGTGACCGATGACCTCACGTGACCTTGAAAGGTCAAACTTGTGACCCCAATACGCTTAGAGCGCAATATCTCGAAAACTACTTGAGCTAGAGACTTCAAATTTAGTAGGAGGCTTTGTATTGGGAATGCCGAGCAGGCGCACAAATTATTTCCCTGAAAGTGGGCGTGGCTTAGGTCACGTGACCCCTACAATCTTTGGCAGTACGGTCGGCTATCCTAGCGACAGCTTGGCTTCTTGTTTTTCAACCAATCAGTTCTGGAGTTGTGCTTTTGGTTTTTGGACTTACGAGTCTTGGTCCTGGAACTCACAAAGTCTTGATCTTGGTCTGGAACATCTGAGTCTTGACAACATTAGTGTGGTCTGACCTGTTTCACATGCTACTAGGCTAGTGTTTAATGTCAGCTGTTGTTCTGTGTGCAGAGAATTGACATGGTCCCTGAGCTGTTGAGTTCCAATCTCTGCTCATTGAGAGGCGGTGAAGAGAGGTAAGCATCGTGTCAGCTGTGGTGTTGTTAGCCGCCACAACTTTAGAGAAACAACAGTCGAGTTCATGTTTCGATTAGAAAAGAGATTAACGCTACAGTTCACACTTTTTCTAACAAGAAATATCGAGTTAATCGTCAACATGAACCAACGATATAATTGATGCTAACTTTCGTGTTAAGTGCCAACATTTCAGTATCAGGGGCGATTGGTTAGCTGGTGGAGGTCAGTGAACTGCTGCTATACTCATAACTCTTTCTTGTGTTGATTTCTGAGGCATTTTGACACCTCAGAGCCCACCACTATCAAAACTGGCTTTGCTGCTTGTGATTTTTCCTCATTTGGCAACTGATGTCTGAAACTCACTTCTTATAGAACAGTTTGGACTCACAGACCCGTCTCTGACAGTAGCTTAATCCACACTCAAAACTCGCCTGTTTCACACTGCTTATTGTAGTGAACAGTGATAGACTTCAGCTGCCTTGACCTCTGAAGTTAGATCCTCTGGCAGGCTGTAAGTGTCCATAGCATCTTTGATATTATTATCATTTTTTGCGCCCATGAGCAGAAAGCTGCAGGCTTCTAAAGGTGTAAATGAATGCAACGACTGGCTAATCCTCAGCTTTTGAGTCCACGTTAAACTCTTTTATCATATCGTATCGTAATCCTGTGGGAAAGTGCCTAAGAATGAGACTGCATTTCCCGTCTGCAGAGCCACGGACCATCTTTGAAACAGGAAGGTGGTTTCTCTGCTGTCCTCTGTGATGACAGTGGTGCGTCTCCCGATTTCTTACACCAGTTCTATTGGCTTGCTGTCTTCATGATCATGCTGTCTTGATGGCAACTGGGAAAAAGATGTGTGTTTTGGTATTATTACGTACTAAATGTAACAGTAAAGTATCTGTGGTGCTCGCAGTGTTGTTACTATATGGCTGAGGTCGATGATGTTTGGTGCAGACTGGCATTCTCTGTGATATGGGAGATGACGCCGGATGCAAACGTCATCGATGTGAAATACTGCAAGACGGTCATTAAGTCACAGGTTGTTAACCTCATCCTGTTCACTGTCCTTTGTCTAGCACACATCACCTCATCACATTCCCACCTTCACTTTCATCACCTATCACTCCCTCGACCTTTCACTCCAGACTTAAAACTCATCTGTTTCACAAATCCTTCCCTCCATGGTCTTCTCGTTTCCTCGGGACTACCTTTCAGGACTCATTACTTACTAGAGCTGTCATTGGCGACTATTGTAGAAGTCAACAAGTTGTCAACTGTGGTTGAGTGATCAGCTGACCAGTGACCACATTGTGATTGAGACGCGACTGAGACGATATATGATAAGAAATCTTCCACTATTTGTCGTCCGGCAACTTGTCAACTACGGAACTATTAGTCGACCAGTTTTATTTGTCAACAAGTCGCTGACAGTCTTACTACTTGTCAACTTTTAATTTTAATATTCCTTTCCATGTTTTATTCTGGTTAGGTGCATTAGACTAATTTGACTGCTTGTGTTAGAGATTATTTGGGTCATGACCTCTGCCATTTGATCTATGCATTTCGCCATCTGTACAGTAAGCTGTGCCTTTGTTTTGCCTACAAAATAAATGCGTATTAAAACCTCACCACATGGGATGACACGTGTCCTCCACACGGGCTAGTGCTGAGGCCTGTATCATGTATTGGCCCAATGTGCTGTCCCAAAGGTGGGCATCTGTCATGTTGTGCTACAGTGACTGACTGAGCCACTGACAGCAATGCACCAGTACAGCTAGTGTATGGCCATCCACTGACCAATCCTCCACGTGTGTATTTGTGTTGTGCTATCTTTAGCCTTGAAATCAGACCACGCGTCCCTCCATTGTCCCTGAACTTGATAGCAGAGTTCACAGGTCCTTAGATAGACAGATGTGTCTGGGACTACGGGTCGGGGAAGCAAAATGGAGTTACAGCTGACGGAAAGGTGGAAAGGTTTTTGTGGGGGGGGGGGGGGGAACGGTGTATTTGCTGGTTCCAGTTTTCTTCTTGTTTTGGTTTTTGTCGCTTACTTTCATGGTGGCAA
>Ga0056114_1000690_pt1 | contig 12871 bp, 5 predicted proteins | sample WorMetHERISLAND1_FD_77005 | JGI IMG/M metagenome (GOLD analysis project Ga0056114, IMG submission 77005) | Marine gutless worms symbiont microbial communities from Max Planck institute for Marine Microbiology, Germany - Olavius loisae HERON... ...
TATTAATGACTAATATGAAGTCACATATGGGCTTTCCATTGACACCAAGATCGATGACCTTGGATGACCTTGAACTCCATAAGTTTGAATTTTCAGTGAATTTCTCCGGATTTCGCAGATTTCAGACGCAACAACAACTAAACGAATGAAGATAGGCCAGTATTGTCAGCGACAACGTTGTAAGCACGTCGATTTGGAGCAATTTTTGGCCAGGCTTTCGCGTCGCGCGGGTTTGTCAGCGATAGCTGGGCTTTCTTGTTATTCTCTAGGCTAGGCTGAGTCTCCAGCTTCATCAACAACCAGGAAAGTCATTTCTGAGGTAGCTAAAAAAAGTGACACAAAGACCGTTAATTTCAATCCGTTTTGTAGCTTGTTTGAGATTTAGCGAACTTGTTAATTGATTGACATGCACATACGTCAATATTAACGACTGTCAAAGTGCCAATCAAACTCTCGACAACTTAACTTTAGGCAAACAGATCCACATTTTTACACATAGTCTAAGCTATACCGCTATATTGTTAATGTTTCTGGTAATTCAGTTTTGATGTTTATTATTCCACCAATGAAGGGGATTATTCGATGGTTTCTGCGAATGTGTGTATAAGTGTCTGTAAAGGGAATGACAAATTGTGAGCCTGTGACAAGTCGATCAGATTTTGAGCACCGCATCCAAGCGGGATGGCCTCAGGGGTTCAAAGTTTTCACCACATCCTGTGCCTATTTTTTAAACCAAAATTAGCACGCTTATCTAACCTAGTAACTTACGGATTGGAACATTTCCACGGGATGAAATACACCCCCTTCTTGCCAAAAGGGAAAGAACATCCACAGTTAGCCATTGTGTAGGCTGTATTAACTGCTATTATTATTAACTGCAGTCAACGACACCCGTGAAACGTATCGTCGCTCGCTGAGTGAAGTTCTGAACGGCACGTACCTAGCGGTTCAGACGACGTCTTCCTCGACGTTCTTTGTCGAAGACCACATCTCCTTCCACTACGCCGTCGGTCGGTACATCAACGCGTTCAGCTACCAGCTGCAGATCGGCAGCGGCTCTGAGATGCGAACATTGACACTGAGTGACTTTGACGAGCTCGCTTCCAGCACGACCTCGGTCACTTGGCTGTCTGACATACCTACCAGCGCAGTCGGCGGCGTCGCTGTTCACCAGTTTCCGCAGCCTGGAGTCTATCCAGTGATTTTCGTCGTCCGTGGCAATATGACCCGCAATGGAACTGAAGAAAGCGTTCGAGTGGAGGAAAACATCACAGTGTCCCGCAGACTAACACTACAGGTGCAGCATGTGAATCATTGTAGAATAATAGCTGTACGGCTACTGTACTATAGGTGTCCGACTTGAGAAACGGCGGCAGAATTGTAGCTTATCTCTGTCTGTCAGTCTCCAAGCTGTTACTAAGCAAACGAAGCCAATAGGTGATGCAGACAATATGATCACTAGCACACCAGGGCTAATCGTGAATGACCCACGATAAATCTAAAGTTAATAGGATGCAAGTTCACTTGATTCAATAATCTGTCTTGACTACCGGATTGGATGCTGCAGCAAGCAGTGGCGCAGGTTAATACTGTGATAATAAGTAAGTAAATAAATAAATAATGGATTTATAATGCGCCAAAAACTAGAAGGTATCAGAGGCGGTTTAGGCCTAGTTAAAAATTGTATGCTGTACTCACAAATTCCATTATATTTCAAATTGCCTTAGTGACAAAAAAGTAGCACACTCTGATACTACAGTCTTGTCTGCCAAGATGCCCTACATATTTTTCAGCTTTTATGGCAAGTAAATATCAGACTGATGAAACGTCAATGTCGATTGATCCCCAAGATGCCAAGTTATTGGCCGGCATGGCGCTGTTTAGTGTTTAGCAGTATGTTAGTGGAAATCGAGTGTAACTAAGGAAACGTTATGACGCTGATATAAGCCCAGACGTTTATTTAACCCATACCAGTTATGAAGACGTCCTCCGTCCTTCATGACAGGATAGATAAAGGCAAAGTCTGTCGACGGTGTACAGGAAATATGGCGTCCGATGCTGTTTCTGTGCGGTTGGCCTGCCTACCGTGGCGTCCCAGTGACGCTAATCTACGCCTTGTCAAAGACGCCTGACCAGCAGCTTCAACAGAGCGTTCGGTTTGGCGCCGACGGGCAGCTACAGCGACTGACGAAGATTCAGACAGAGATGACGTCTGACTGGCTGGCAGCGAATAACATCACTGCCTCCGAGTGTATCACGTCTGACAATACTGACCTTGCCTCTGTTCAACGCCAGCAGCCAGTCTGTGGCAACTTTACGCAGCATACCTTCAACCGCGCCGGCACTTACGAAGTACAGTTTTGACTTAATGTCACTACTACTATTATGAAGTGGAAAGTCTGTGCAGCGTACACGTTTGTTTGTATGTTCGCCCGCATCTCTTCATTGAATACTGCCAGTTTGTATGCACAATAACCGGTCATGGAGACGAAGGATCCGTGAGGGTTTCAAGGAACACAAAAACTCCTGAACCAGAGCTAAGGCTTTCTATTCCAATGGAATAGGGCTTTTGTTTCACAGGCGTCCGCCAGATGGCATTCATTAAATGTCATTCGGCAAATAGCGTCATGTCGAGCGGTTGACTTTCGGACGTAGTCGGAAATTAGAACGGCAACTACTAAATAAACAGCGAAGTGGACTATACCTGTAGCAAACTGACAAGTGGGCTGTTGTAACACACAACGTTGAATCTTATTGGTTGTGAGTGCACAGCGGCCTTCGACATTCTAGCGTAAGTGGTAACTTCACGAAAGAAATATAAACTTTTACTACCACGTTCCATATGGGCTATTGAATGGTCACGTGACCGATGACGTCACGTGACCTTGAAAGGTCAAACTCGTGACCCCAATGCGCTTAGAGCACAATCTCGAAAACGGCTGGATTTAGAGACTCCGTTCCAAAGGACCACCAATAGGAAACGACATATGGGGTATCAAATGGTCACGTGACCGATAACGTCACATGACCTCAAAAGGTGCTGTGAGGCAGTACGGTCGGCTATCCTAGCGACAGCTTGGCTTCTTGTCATGTTTCGGACGGGGTGCAACGCTCAATGCGGCACCTAGGAAGGGCCGCGTAATAAGTAGGCTACGAGCGTAATTGAAGCCGTCGATATAGAACAAATTGTCGAAAGACGCAACACAGATTATTAACACGTACGTACATTTGTGAATGTGACTTGCTTTCGTTTTGTCGAGGTGGAATACAGCGTGATCGACGGCGAGAGCAAGACGATTGCGAACGCTAGCCTCGGCGTCACCGTTCTTCGCAGAGTGAAAGATCTCATTAGTCCAGCTGTTTTTGCTGGTGAACCGGCGACTTACGTCAATGAACCGATGCACTTCGTCTTCCTGGCTGCGCGACATCATTCGACCATGGAGTATGAAGTCGATTACGGAGACAGCACACCGCCGACAACGTTCGAGGCTTCGGGACAGATTTCGATCCCGGACTGGGCTGGCGCAGCTGCGGCCACAGCGTTCGGGAAAGACGTTCCCCGGTGTAGCGGCGGCGTATTCCAGCACGTTTACAAGACTGTCGGGACGTACACGGCACGAGTTCGTGTGTCGCAGGCGCACCAGTCGCCCGGCGGACGATATGACGAGGTTCGCTTTACGACGGCAGTCAATGCGACGGAAAGACAGCGGACACTGGCGCAACTGATGTCGTCAGCTCGCGTCTACCGCCGTCTTTCCGTCTTCGACGACGAGTATGTCGAAATGTTGTTTCGCGCCGACGAATTTTCGCAGTCGCTGTCGCTGAGCGTCAACTTCGGCGACGCCGAGGAGCCGCTGGATGTCGAGAAAATGTCCGGCGACAGCGTTCCTTCGTGGTTTACCCAGGAACTGTACAAAGACATCACCGTGAGGAAGTCGACGGCGACCGTCGGCGCCGTCAACGCGACGTCCTCCCACCGCAACCCGTTCTTTGGAGTCGAGATCGGAAGAACATTCGCGCGACCGGGAACATACGACGTCGAGTTTGTTGTGAGCGGGACTCTGCCGGACACCGACGCGCCGCAGCGGGCGTTGATCGTGGCCCGTGTGGACGTCAGACAGACGCTGATGATGAGCCAGCTGGCCGGCGGTCCCCTCATCTTCGCGCACCTGCCCGTCTACAGCGGAACGACCGCCGACCTGCTCGTCGTCGTGCGTCGAATGATCCGTGGAGTCGAATTCTCTGTCGACTTCGGTGACGGTACGTCAGAGCCGGTGTCGGTCGAGTTGCTTCCATCGACTGATCTGCCCATATGGCTGCTCACTGACACGTTCAGCTCGCCGGAGCCTTTCACGTTGACCGGTCGTACCACTACGTACTACGGCTCTATGGTACGGCATCCTTATCACGAGCCTGGCATTTACTCGGCGTTGGTGAAGATTTCCGTGTTGCCGCCTGGCCCCTGCGATACATTCACGTCACAGCCAACTATCATCCATGTCATCGACCGGTCCGTACCTTCTCTGTCTGAGCTGCTAGGCGACGACGCCCTGGTCGTGTCTACGCCGCTTCTGACCAAGATCGGCTTCCAGGCGTTCTACGTGGCCGAGCGCGAGGTCGCAGGTGCCCGCTACACGTTCAGCTTCGGCGACGGCACGAAGGACAGGGAGAGTCGCAGCTGTACTGAGTGGCCTCACATTGACGACTCACCGCACGGTATCGCCGGCCGGCTGTCGCTGAAGGAAGCGCGGAATGGAAGCGCAGCGGTGGCCGTCTGCATCAGCCACGTCTACTCGTGGCCGGGAAACTACACCGTCCGAGTCAGAGTGATGGCACCTCCTCTGAACGGCGTCGCACAGAAGACGTGGAACCTCGCCGGTCAAGTCACCGTGCTACAAGGTGAGACCAGGCCAACTAACAGGACAACGATCACGCCGACTACGCCGGTAAGTGTCCTCTGTCGTGTCTTTCATTGGCGTCACTAATTATAATAATAATAATAACAACAACAACAACAACAACAACAATAAATTAGGAGGGGGGGACTTCACAGTAAATTTTGAATACAGTATCACACTACTATTATCAATATATTTACAAGCATTGCAGTTCCGATATGCCTTCACGGATCTTAACCTGTACTGAATTCAAGGGGCACTGGCGTTTTTTGTTTTAATTTCTTCTTTTTATATTTTTTCGGTTACATTTATTGATTTTACCTAACCTCTGCGTCTACTCATTGTAGCATGTGCGTTTGTCATATGTCATTAAAGGATTTGCTTACTTACATGTGCTAGATTAAGCTGAATACTCAGCTTTCGCGTCCACGTTAAACTCTTCTATCGTATCGTATCGTATCGTATCGTATTATGTTACAAACCTGAACATAATCTACAGAACAAGTTGTCAGTATTGTCAAATTTTCAAATTTTAGATAAAATGTGCTGACGCGCTCGGCCCAAAGTTGCCTACACAGTGATTTGTTCGTAACTGAATCAGTAATTGTTCAGTTTGTTCCACAGTGAATTTATTTCTGTTTGTTTCAGTCGACCAGAACGGTCGAGGTGACGTCACGGGAACCATCAACGTCTCCGACGAGCTCTACAACGACGACTTCATCGACAACGACTACGACACCATCTCCGACGTCATCAGAGTTGACGACAACAACGATCGATGAGTCGAGTGTAGCAGCGACCAGCGAGGTTACAGCAACGACGACATCACCGTCGTCAACGACGACAGTAACAACAACAACAACAACAATGTCGTCGTCGTCGCCCTCAGTAACGACTACGGACAGCTCAACAACATCCGAGGCTCCGGCGACGACAACAACGCTTCTGTCACCTGCAACGACTACAGAATTGGTCGATGAGCCGAATATTACTACGACAACTTTCAGCGTTCTGCCGGAGAGCAGTATCAATACGACAGACTCAACAACGACAACACAGGCCGTGACGACGACGACGACGCCACTGCCGCAGGCGACTACAACAGCACTGGCAACGACCACAACGGCAGAAAATCTGACAACAGTTGCGCACTCGCGGCCACCTCCTCGCCGTGAGTTCATTTGTCTCATGCTGTAGTCGTATAGTCGTATATGGTTACTTTGTCATTAATTAGCGAGACCTAAAGGACGAAGTTTTTGTCTCTATGCAAATATTATTAGAGGTGTATTTATGATAACCAGTATTCTATGCCGTTGTTGTGTATTACTGTTTGATAATTTTAATTTAAAATGTATTTTGTACAGTGGCATGCTTTTAATCGAAGAAAAAACTGTTTACAGTTTCAATTAACTTATTGGCTTACGCCGCCTTAATCATGCTTGTTCCAAAATAATAAAAATCATTTCTTGGGGAATGCTAGCTAGCTTCCGTCTGGTCGCCTGGTGAGTGATATTATATGCATGAATGCGCGAACCGACTCACGGACGGAATTCTCCGATTTTCTGCAAAACTACTACTACTACTACCTACTACTAAGTTAATAAGTTCACGTTTTACTTACTTACTTACTAAAGAAAATTATTTGTTGTTGTGGCTGCTGCAGCTGATCCGAAGTGCTTTCTGATGCCTACGATGCTTATCAGCGGCGGTGGAATGAGCAACATGACTCCAGCGTCCTATTTTTCTCACAGCAGTTTCACGCTGCAGATCACCATCATCCAGGTCTCGTGTTCTTCTTGGATGAATGATCGTAGTGAGAACGCGTCAGAGCGCATATCCCGTGACAACGACCAAAAAAGTTGACCTGGAACAAAGCCGCTCAGGAAGGGTTGCGTTCCGTTTGACCCACGGAAACGTCTCTCTTCCCCCAAATGGTTACTTGTTACTTGTTACTTGTGTTTTATGGACTTTAGTAGGCTGAGCCTTTATTGTCCATATCCGATGGCCTTCCAGTGAGCATAGAGGCGGTTCTTGAAGTTGTTAACCGAGGTGGCGTCGACGACATGCTCATGCTGAGGAAGACTGTTCCAAGAACTCATGACCCTTTGACTGAAGAAGTTTTTCCTGAGATCAAGACGGGATCTGTTGAAGGATAGCTTGAGACTGTGTCTGCGAAGACCATGCGAGTTATCTGAGAGATGGAAGAACTGATGTGGGTCGATGTTCTCCTTTCCTGTCAATATCTTGTAGCACTCGATGAGATCACCTCGTTGCCTCCTCACCTCTAATGTTGTTACCCCGGTTGAACGTAGTCTTTGCTCGTAGTATAAATTTGTCTAAATCTACGTCAAATATTTTGTTCGTAGATAAACTGAAGAGCGAAATTTGGCACATACTGGCCACCACTTTCTGACCTCCTTTAGGCTTACTGATTTGTTTCTGGTCGAAACTGTCATCGACCCTGAAAATTTAATGCCAACCATTTTTCACGAATTTTTTGTGTTGTTTTACCTGTAGAAGGTAAGGATGATATAATTCTCTTTGTTGTCCTGGATAATAATGGACTGTCGGGCAGCGTGAATAACACGTGCTTCGCAGTCCACTGGAACTCCGACGAAAACACATAAAACACATCACCGCTATTGTTTTTTTACGTGATTGTATACATTTTGTCGACATTATATACAGTGTTGCACAGCGCGTTCACACTGGGGCTGTTTCGGTGTGTAGTACTGCGAAATAGAGTTTTCTCCAGTCGTCTGGTCGGTCTTCGGACGTCGTCCAGCTGCGACGACCAACTTACCCGAAGAGCAGCGACTTTTCAAGTGGAAGCCGGAGAAGATTGGAAAGTACCAGATCTTGGTGACAGCGTCCAGCTTGGAGCCTGGAGACTACCGCTTTGAGGCGATGGTAAAAACAATAAACCGCTAACAGAATAGTGCATGGTAGATTAAGTAGGAGCTGTTTGGTTGACAACTACCGTCGGTGTAGGCCTACTACCGAATCACATGGATGTCTCAGACAACTTACGCGTCGTCAATACACTTCGATCGTAATTAGTCACTGTCATCCTAAAAGCGCCTGAGCCAAAAGATCATTTGCAATTTTAGTAGCCGTCACTTGTGAATGTAATAATAAAATATTCTGTATTATGTTATCAACAACTATGTAAAGGGAAAGAGCGAAGAAACCCCAATTTTGAGAATCACCCGAAATGTTACTGATTATTCCAATTCCAAAAATACCATGTAAGTACTATAAGTACTGTAAGTAAGTTAGTAAGTCTTTTAATTCAAAACTGACTTAACGCAGCAATGTGACGATGTAGAAGCGTAATAAAATGGATCTGCATGCACACGCAACCGAAAATGATGCATAGGTCAAAACAGTGGCAAATAAATAATTGTCTTCCGAGTCAGCTGCAAGTGCGGCGATGGCGGGGTCTTGCGCAAATTTCATAAAAGTCGATTTGCGCAATTCAGAAATGACACCGACACGCTGATCATAGAGTGAATGATACACATTCAAGTCAATTGAACACATTTTTGTAGAGGTCACCTAAATGGTTGATACGTATTCCACTATTCTAGCGTAGCGTTCAAAATGAAACTGTAGCAGGTATAAACTGTCCGAAAAAAATGAGCAGATTAGCACGAGTGGACATCAGAATTTAAGTATTTTTATCCGATGTTTGTGTGTGGTTTAGATAACGCGACGAGGAATCAATTACAAAGCCGACTCATTCGTAACTATCGTTGAGAAAGCGCTCTTCGTGCGTCTCACGTCCGACAGCGGCGTCATCGTCGGTCAGTGTTCTCTGCTGCTATGATCAACGCCAGAATCAACATATCAATATTTTAACCGCTGCAGCTTCTCGTGTGCTGCGAGGTTTTTTTCTGTGCGACTGACTGACGGACATTTGAATCGCTTTGCTAACAAAGAGAATTAGGATAATATAGCGAGTAGAATATAACTGTACTAATATTGAAGCTAATGTCGACAAGCAGCGCACGTGAGTGTTTGTCTGTCTGTCTAGTAGTCTTGAGTAATTCGTTGTGTCAACGTAGAGATATCGTCGAAGGTCAGCCTGACGGCGGTCGTCGTGTCCAACACTGACGGTGATGATGAGGACGAGTACAATGAAGTTCTACGTGATGACGAGGAACAGAGCATGGTCTTCGACTGGGCCTGTACCACGACGAACAACAGGACAAGCTCACAGTCGCCGGTCTTTCCGACCAGAGGTGCGACGTGATCTGTTGGTTTGATAAATAACTGAAAAATACTAACAGTAGTAATAATAATCAGAGCTTGTTGCTGCCACGGAAAAGAGAATATGCGAACGCAGACGGTCGTTACACCATCGAACCTGTTGCGATCAAGTCTTTGAGCCGATTTCCCAGAACTGAGGCGCAGTCACGAACTTTCTCTTCCACATAATATTATACTCTGTGCTGATGCAGCGTTTCAACGACTTTTTATCGCAAGACAGTTTATTATATGACTCATATCCTGCTTAGTTCTCAATTTATGAACTCCTTTAAAATAATATTTACAGGGAGTAAAATATAGTTATAATTATAATAATCCGCCCAATATGCAGAGAACTTAAATTATACATATTATGTATAATATTACATAATATTTTTCTTAAAAAATTACGACAGACTTTAATATACAGTAGAAGACTATAGTGTGACGTCGGTCAGAATACTGCTGGCTGATCAATGTGATAACTAATCGTAATATATCCATGTCGTTTAGACACAGACAGCTCGTCAAAGGACGAGTCCAACCGCGAAGACGTCATCTACCGCTACGAGTACGATGACTACAAATACAACGGTTAGCATTGTCTGGTGTTACAGATATTTACAGAGGATAAAATAGAATTATAATTATAATCATCCGCGCTAGATACAGAGAACTTAAAAAGAATATACATAATAAACCTTTCTGGTTTACTAACTGTTTCAGCTACAGACGAGAAAAGTGACGTAATTATTATTATTATTATATTTACCACAAAGCAGCACTAGTCACTGAATCGATAGAATATACTCTATATGTCACTGTGCACCAGCAGCAATAATGAAACTGCTGACCCCAACAAAGGGCCACGGGTAGCCGCGCACTCACTTGAATTAAATACCAAATAGGATTTAAAATTAAACGATGGTAACTAAATGGTAAAAAAATCAAATGATATACAGTACCAGAGTATTTCGGAAAGGCTTGCACTGGCTGGGATGACCGTTAAAGTTCACTCGGGGTCATAAAACATTGGACGGGACCGGACAAACGCTACTCAGTCTACACTACAGTGGTTAAGAACGCGACATAAACAGTATATTTGTTGTAGATCTTGGTCACAACTTTAAAATAGCTGAAGTGACCCTGAGAGTTCATCCAAGGTCATCGGAGACCACGTGGTTAGATAGACAACATACGATTGCCCATTAGTCGTCAATTGGTAACTATATCTCTGGCTCGCGCCGTTTCCGAGATGGAGCGACTTATTGGCCAAAAATCACGCAATTTTCGTACGGCATTGGGTGTATTTGAAGCTACCGTTATGGGGTGATGCGTCCAAATTTCGATATGATTTTTAGAACCAAGAAAACCAGATAGTTGGGGCTATATTAGGCACTGATGTAACTTACACGTTTAGCCATTTTAAAATATACCGGCGTATCACTGACCGACAGACAGACGGACTCGCCACACAATATCACGTGTTACATTCATGAATGAATGCAGACGCGCGATAAGAACAGTATATCGATAACGACCATAACGACCAGCAACTGCGAGAATCAGGAATAAGCCGCAAAGCACGACAGTTGCTGAAGATGGAAGGCAATCTACGGAGTTAAGCACCCCTGTGTCTCACATCTACATGTACGCCACTGTTTTGCCAATAAAATATTACGACAGACTAAAATGAACCGTAGAAGACTGGTATACTGTGATGTCGGTCAGATGATTAATCTGATAACTGATCGTTTATGTCGATGTCGTTTGGACACAGATAGCTCGTCAGAGGACGTGACCAACAACGAAGACGACAGCGTCACTGACTACGACCACGACGGTTAGCATTATCTGGTGTTCATGAATCCACGAAGAAAGTCGACAGAATATCTTATCTTATGTCAGTACGAACTCGTACTACTCTAACAGTGGCGGAGAATTTCTTATCTGTTTCCTGTGTTATCACGCCTCTCCCCTCTTTACTTCTTCTCTGAAACATTTCTTCATCGATTTCACCAGTGATGTTCATTTGTGCAAAAGAATAACAGGCTAGCCGTTATTGTGTGACCGAACATGTTAATATTGCATCAGTCAGAAAGCCTTCGTTTCGTATCTAAGCAGAGTACACAAAGTTAAATTGGTAGTATATATATATATATATATATATATATATATATTCATCTGTATTCACCACACAGTGGTAGAAACAAATAACGTAACATAACAATAAATTTGGAAAACTTAACTATAGAATTCTAATACAGCTCACACTAGGCTTACTGTTGTCAATGCGTTTACGAATACAGTAATGTGAATATCATGTTACAAACGTGAACACAACCTACAGAACAAGTTATCGGTATTGTCAAATTTCAGATTAAATGCACTGACACGCTTATTATTATTATTATTATTATTATTATTAGAAAAGACAGATTTATCCTGCCGTATGCCTAAGCTTCAAGGACAGGTTACAAAGTCAATAAAACAATATAATAATAGACTTAGACCAAAGTACACTGGGCAGATCAAATGAAAATTGTTGCTGACAATGAGCAATAATTTCCATGTTATTAGACTTAAATAGTTTCACGAAAAATCGGTTTATTGTAAAATCAAGCGATGACAAGTCAGACTTCAGTAATGGGCAAGCTTCTAAACCATAAAGTAAGAGTGGGATGCATTTAGTAGTAATTAATTGCAGAACAACCTATCTGATGCAGTTCGCCCTACTTTTCCAAATATGGAGTTAGCAGAACGATAGAAGGATTTCTTAGCATGATCAAAAGAGCATTTGAAAGTACGGGATCGCACAATCGTAACACCAAGATAACGTGTTTTCTGTCCATGCAATTGAGATACCTGAACAAGTAGATATAGGGGCACAAGCAATGTTATATCTAGGACCAATTCTCATACAGCATGATTTTCGTTCGTTGATAACCATATCAAATGACTGCTTCGTTAAGCTACTGCGCCACGTAGTGTGAAGGGGCTTTAAATGATGACGATATCTGTCTGTGAGTCTGTCCGTCTGTCGCCAGTCACTACATGCATGGCGCTACCGCCGCTAATCTATCGCTGGCATCATATGTGAGTGGACTGCGGACTATCAATTTATGGACGCTGATCTGCGAGCATTTTGTGATCGTTGGCTTTGCCTCGAAACGTTACCGTTACGGATTGATGTGGATCTTTCTTCAAGTACGGGCATTGTTGAGGCGTATTATTAATTCACTAACAACTCTTATTACGTGCGTTAATTTTTCAGTCGTCTTGAGCATACTGAAATCGTGTTCGTATTGTCTTTGATTCGTGCCTGCTGTGGCTATACAGACGAGAAGACGGACACGGTCAGTGGATGTGCTGGCATGAGGTCGTCTGGTAAAGGCGGTAGAAAAGTCGAGATCGAAGTTCGCCATTTGCCACGTGACCGTCTGCCAAGTGTTCACACAGTGCACGTGCGAGCCACATCGAAGTCACGGCGGCCACTTCGAGCTTCAATGACCTTCGTAGTCGTCGATGAGCCGCTCGTCCTCACCATACGGTCGGTGGGCAGTCAGTGGTTGCGTTTTTTTTCTCTCTCCGAGAAGAGACGGAGAGAGAAAAAACGCTACCATCGCCGTGTCTAGGACCAACAGGTGCCCGAGAGAGCCTGCACGGAGTGACGGGGACTGTTGACAACACTGAACAGAAACAATGTGCAAACGGATAAGGCA
>Ga0056114_1000691_pt1 | contig 12869 bp, 6 predicted proteins | sample WorMetHERISLAND1_FD_77005 | JGI IMG/M metagenome (GOLD analysis project Ga0056114, IMG submission 77005) | Marine gutless worms symbiont microbial communities from Max Planck institute for Marine Microbiology, Germany - Olavius loisae HERON... ...
CACAAAACAGACATGCATAGACAATAATGAACACGAATAACGATATACATATATAAAGCACAGCAAGTCCCCTAGTCTACAATACTATGGGGCGACTAGGGGACAGCTCCCACAGAGGGCAGGATTGCTAGGCCTGACGGCGGTGGGGCTGCCGCCGCGGTACCCCCACACTGGACGGCGCAGAGCAGACATAAATGTAGCATATTTTCTTAATTTTGGCCAATGACAAGTTTAAAATAGCTAAAATGACCTTGAAAGAACACTCAAGGTCATACAGTTTAGTGCTGGCCAATGAATACATTCTGTAACCATGGAGACAGCTGTAGGGCTGGCCACAAGTCAGATAAAACAAAATTTCCAACACGGTGTTGACATTTTTGGATTCATCACATTTTGTTGTATTTTGTCGGTCTGCATATGAAGTGCCAAATCACGCTCATTTTCACGTTTTTGAGTAATTTTAACCCCGAAATTTAAATGTCTATTCTAACCCCACATGGCATATCCGTGTGTGAAAACAAGTCATTTGAGCCATCCATCAATCATTAAATTTATCCACCGAAATGACTTGGGAATATGCCTAAAAAGTAACCAACCAACCAACCACGACAGACAAAGAAGGTCATATCTAACGAGCATACTGCTTAATATGTGTGTGGAGAAGTCCTTCCCAATCCCTGCAGAAAATACTGTAGTCAAATTTGACACATTGGTAGATGTCAGTTGTTGAATAAACAGCTGTACCATATATCACATCAGAGAATGTCTGTATTTGACAGAACACAGCATATGCCTGTTCACAGTGACTAGTGTCTGGGTTTATACATGTTCTCAACCACAGTCAACTCTCCCTGATCCCTATGTACAACAGATGAACACAATAAAATATACTCTCTCTGAAGCCACATAACAACTTCGCAATACGATAAAACACAAAAATTTCTTAATGTACACGCACAAATATATCCCTGTTACTAGACAATTCCGCAGACACAAACAAAACATTAATGGAATACCGTACCTGACAAGTTCAAAACGACATGTTGACTAGTTCACAGATATGCAGCAAACCATCAACAGTGTAACGATGTAAACCACATTTATGAGAGAATATTACAGCAACACCGAGACACCATCAAGTATATACATGGCGTGCAAAACATATCAACATGTAAGCAACGACCGAACAAAGTACGTCTGTCGATATGACCAAGAATCAGGTATACAGTAAGACGCGTTATAATAGAAACTGATCAGAGAACTCACTCTACAGAGCCCGAAGAAATGCATTAGGAGAAATAATTAATTATTCGTCTGGTAGTTTAACAGTTTAGCTTTACAAGATTCGATGTACCTGGCCGCTTACTGGGGCAGGCGTGGGTCGCATCAGATAATGTGGATTAAGACTTCTTACGAATATCCTTTGAGATTAATTTCTCAATCAGACAAAGAGGGTTCAAGCGTGTTGAACAAAACTCAGACTATTTGATAATCTCATGTTATCAAAAATGCTCTATAGGGCTGAATCATTGCCAATCGATGCACAGATGACCAAACTCATCAGTTCGTTTGGGACTAGTGCTTATCACATTATGACAGGAGTCAAGCGATTAGACAAGGTGCACAATACTACAGTCCTTGCCACAGTCTCCAGGAATGAACTTATTCACACAGCATATGATCATCAACTCCGCTTTCTTGGACACATGCTTCGAGTCACATATTCTCTACATGCAAGAACCTATGCGTTATACCAGCCAACGCATGGCAGTACCCCAAGATGCGGTCGGCCTGGAACAAACTACATGGATTACATCCGGTCTGAAAAGCAATGAACTCGTGGAGTCATCTAAAGACTGAGAGACCTGGCGTAAACTGGTGGACACGTGTGTTGATCCACAACCACCCGACAACAGAGACAGAGAGAGACTGCCGCAACTAATACCACAGTTTACCAAGGCTTGCCAATAGTCCTGCTCGGGTAGTGGGGACAATCTCACAGTATCCTCGCTTTGAATACATAAGTTAAATGCCTTCAGTGATCAACAAAAAACTCCCTAAAACTACTTAAGTAAGTGAAAAGAAATGATAACCAGTGTCCAGTTATAACATAACAACAGAAAATGTATCACACAAGAAACCTGCACGGTACAAGGTCAACTATGTTACAAGAATAAATAATATCGACAAGAATTCGTTAACTCAGGGCTGCATCATTTGAAACATCATCCAATCTCTAGCTGATTAAATTTTGCTAGTATGCTTTGAATATATTATACAACAACAACCTCAGTTTCTTGTGAATGTTTATTTAGTTCATCCAGGTATACAGATAATGAGCTGAAAATGCCGCATGATGGTCTGCTTAAAATACCGACCGAAGTCACTGACTGTAATGTATTTATTTCACAGTGATCTATTATAATGTTACGTACCGGTATACTGCTTTCAGATTTCATTAAGTTGCATTATGGCACTACGTTTTCATTTAATAAAACATTAAGCAATTAATTACCGATTAAATGTCTTGATTTACCGATTAAAATTTTTAATCAACAGCAGCCCTAAATTAACTAATAATGTCATGCAATGTTCAGAAAATGGAGTTTGTTGTCTCAGTGATCTGATGCATGTGATGTCTCAATAATCAGCCTATCAGTAGCTCAGGACACAATAATACTGCGATTAGACACATCACGTGATCGAGATGGAATTCCAAATAATCCCAGTAGTGCAGTGAACAGTGTTAAGTCTTGCAACACAGCCGTTGTGTCGTCAGTTAGTACGCCGTGCGGCTTGTGACAGTCTGAGCCAGTTCAATAGCACTAAACACACAACACAAGTACACACACACACACGTTACATCACCTGTAGCATAGATGCACTACAGAAATGCAACACGCAGGGAAATTGACCGCAATATACAACTCAATAGATTGACTCGCTAATCTCAAGAGAATCAAAATTAAGCATTTTTTGTTGCTTCACAATTTGTAAAGTCCAATCAAAACACAGTAAATTAACGGCATTAATACAGTCATTAGTCTTAAAATGGCAATCAATCCAGTAATGTGCGCAGTGATAAATTAGAAATCTTTATATTAGACCTGTTGATCGATTAATTTTCTTGATCTCGTTAATGCATGTGATCAATTATTCTAATTGCGCGTTAACGCGTGAATTCGACAGGTTTGTTTATGGCGTAGGTTGCCGTCAGCAAACGACTACACGTCTCCGTTTTATAGTGGTGCTGCAACAGCGACACAGTAATTCATTAATATTATTCGATCGTCAAATACCTGCAGTTTAATTGAATATTGGAATTCTTGCTTCACACAATTTGTGTATGTGCGTTAATTTTTTAACGGCGTTAATTTTTTTAATTGCGATTAATTCTGCAACGAATTAACGCGCTAAGTTAACGCGTTAATTTGACAGCTCTACTGTATATCAGACAAGCTTGTTCATAAGTTCAATGAATGCACTTCCCAGCACTTTTATAGGTCTTGAATTTTGAATACGTCAACACAACACAGTTATAATGATATAATTTACTTCATTAGAAGCTGTTTTTGCATGGATTCTACACAACTGGAGGCACATTCATGCAATGCAATGCTGGAAGTTTCAGTTGTGTATCACAATGCCAGACCAAGCAGAGCATATCATGTTCACAGCAATAGTGTCTGTCTGTCTGTCTGTCTGTCTACTCTATCAGTCTGAAGCACTACAGCATTCTGTCAATACCACAAAATATATCATCATAATTCTCCTCAGAACTAAAGCGACTACATAATGCCGACTGGATCTTCGTTTATTGTGCTGATAAAATTTCAGTCTGGTTGAGAAATCTGAAGAATTATTCTGAAGAATTACTGAGCTTGTCAGCATTATTGACACCCTTGACTGACAACATTGTAAACAATGTAACGGTTTACAGCACAATTGACAATGCAGCTGGAGGGCAGTGGTTGCTTTCCATCCACTGTGACTGAAACCATGCTATACAACTGTGGCATTCAATACATCGTTGCAAGGGGATAAAATACAGATTTTTGAAACTAAAAACTTCTCCATAAAACTGAGTGCACCTGTGTACAAGTAACCTGACAGCGCCCAGTATAACACTGCACATCATTGTCTGGACAATACTTCTGATAACTGTTATGAGTCACGGAGGCAACATGTATGCACTATTTTTTTCAGATTTTTTGAGGTCTCCTATAGCCAAAATAATCTTCAATGGCCATTCCAGATCATTTCAGTGTGATAGACTTCTTAGCAACATATGTAACTATAGCCTAGCTAAAGAAACTATGCCAATACTGCACAATTTATGAGATATGGTCGCTTACTAGATGAAAACTGCACATTATAAAATGTCCTGTATTTAAGACCTCAACTGATATACGGGGCTGAGTCATGGCCACTCAGTGTACAAAAGAACCAACTCATCAACTCCTTTGTGACAAGCACATACAGCATTATGACACAAGTTAAACGACTAGACAAAGTGTGTAATACCATATTCCTCGTATCAGTCTCCAGCAATGTACACACAGTACATGATTGATAACTGCACTTTCTTGGTCACATGCTCCGAAACACACACCAGTATCTATGCTCTATACCAGCCAGCTCAAGGCCCAACCAGAGACATGGCCGTCATCGACAAAACTATGTGAACTACATCGAGAAGCTGACTGAAATGGAGACCGATGAACTCGGAGAGGTGTCACAAGACCGTGAAGCCTGGCGTGAACTTGTTAGTTAGTTAATTATTTAGTTTGTTAGTTAGTTAAGAATGTCAAATTTAACGTGTCATAAGCGACAACTTCAAAAACACGTAACAGTTGGTTAAAAACAATTAAACAGTTAAAACAAAACATCAGCAGCTGTATGACGACTGGAAGAGATGTGTCTTGAGATGTTTCTTGAAGGTGTTCAAAGAAGTCGCAGAGCGGACGGCAAGTGGCAGATTGTTCCATACACGAGCTGCAGAGACACCAAACGCTCAGTCGCCAACGGTGCGGCATCGTGTACATGGCATGATCAGCTTGTGGGTGGCTGATGATCGCAGATGCCGTCAGGAGTTAATAATAATAATAACGCTGACAATTTCTAATGCGCCATAACATGATAGAGTCATTACAAGGGTGCGGCATGCCGGGACAATTTGGGCTTAGTCAACGAAGCGGAAATGTGTCTTTAGTGCCGTCTTGAAGGAGCCAACTGACTCCCGTGCTCGTATGTGCATCAGCAGTTGATTCCAGGCCTTGGGACCCACCATAGAATAGCAAATGCACAGGTGTCAAAGTGCGTGAAGACAACGAGGTCGCCACGACTAGTGGATCGGAGTCTTTGTCTGCTACCGACGGTTGTGACTGGTCGACAGAGGCCAGAGATGTACTACGGTGCCAGTCCATGCAGCGCCTTGTATGTCAGCAGACACAGTTTGAACTGGACGCGCTGCAGGACGGTAAACCAGTGGAGGCAGTCAATTGGCCCAGTGCAGGTCTCTTGCAGCAAGGCGTCTTTCTCTGTTCGGCCATATTGCAAGAATGCCAGACGAGACAGATGCAAGGAATATCATAACTGCTTCCCCTTCGGAGAACTGGAGGAAACCACCAGGACGTCCTCGAACTACGTGGATGAAGACTATCCAGCAAGACCGGAGATCAAACAATCTCTCTCACTGGATGAGGCGATAACTGTGGCTCAGAATCGTCCACTCTGGAGACTGATGTCTGCATTTGGTGCTATACACCCCTAGTGGTGCATGCCACACAAGAAGAAGAAGAAGGTCTCTTGGCAGGTATGCCAGCACAGCGTGACTACGACAGCAGACGCAGACAACGAGTATGGCCAGTCGCAATTACATTCCTGGGCACTCAGCCAATACAGGTCCTGGAGCAAGTCATGATAGTCATATGCGATGATCCACAACCACCTGACTAGAGAGAGAGAGATTTAAGACCTAACAAATTAAAAATAACGGAAGTATTAACACTTCAGAATAATAAATAAACATACAGACTGCAAGTAACCATTAGGCAAACTGATTCAAATAAAAAAAACATAAAGATACATACACAAGAAACTGAGAAAGAGTGACGAACAGGAAACACGTGCAAGCGCAGTTTGGCACATCAGCTGTGCACAGCATGGTATCAGTGACAATGAAAGCTGTCGCGTGAATAATAAAAATTATTATTTTCATATTCACCGAACACTGCTGACAGTGCTGTCAGAGGCCATGCTGCTATTGCATGCAACACACCATACAGTTGGTCTCATACACAGACAATTCACACAACATCAAGAGATGCCAATGTTTTGGCTCTGATGTAGGCTACATGCATTTTTACAAACACTGTGATACAAATATATGCCACATTGCACGCAATATGATGCATATCAAGGAGCTGTCTACACAAGGCAGGATTATGGTCGACAGAAGAACGATGTAACATAGCCGACCTATTAGAAATATTCATAATTGTTAAGGGATTTTCAGCTGTTCAATGTATTCACTTGTCCGTTCAACTGGATAACTCTGTTACTAGTGGATGTAACTGGAGACCGCTTAAGAACAGAAGTCGGCATGATTTACAATGGTATTTCTACGTCACTCAATGATCTGTTAAATGGTAAAACAGTCTGATGCAGGAGAAAGTGGCTGTGGCTTCAATTAATTCACTCAAGAGTCAGCCGGAGAAGTGCCAACCTCAACAGTGGGTCTTCTTCCTCTGCTGTACAACAGAACGGTGGAAATTGTTTCTAGACGCAGCCGCATGTGGTGAGCAGTAACTATTCATGTATCATCTTGTTCACGGATTCCAATTGATATGATGCAAACTGTTTAACACTAAATCAATCCATTAACTGATAACAGTTTGTGGACTGACATTACATGGCCTTTGTAACATTCATGTGCATCAGTCTAAGAACAGTGACAGCACCAGCAAAAACACTTTGCAACAATTGTATATAAATGTAGACGGTTTTGATGTTTCACAAAAAATTTTCACCATATTTTGGAAGTATGCAATATAAACCACATTTATTTCTAGCTGAAAACAGGGCAGACATCAGTTAATCTCATATTATGCTAGTTTGTTTTCATATGCATGGTCAATACATTACCATAGTGGTTTTGTCAAACTGTAGACTGTAAACAATGATGTAGACAATGTGGTCTGAGGATCACATCTCTACAATGACACTACGACAACAGTCAGTGAGTGAAATCAAATAACAGACACATCTTTTACCTTTTACCAACTTTGATGTGTATTATGAGAAAGATAACACCGAGAACTATGCAGATTGATCCGACGACGAGGTAACCTATCCCAAGAAATGGATTCTTTCCACCGAGCCATGAAGTCGTCGTTAGTACCATCCGCTTTCTTCCATTGAACGACGACACTGGATACGCTGCAGTCACCAGACACAACACACCGAGGCTCAGCAGGTTCGGCTTAAAGGCACAGATACTAAGACTAAACCAAATAGCAAATTAGGCTCTGACCAACTTCTTGACATTTGGATCTGGATGAATAGCTAAACTCTGCCAAACAGTGACAGACTGTATAGCGACCTGGTCACTCCACTGCTTTGTTGTAAATACAGTGAGTTTCCAATTATATTGTATATTTGTTTGTGATTAAGGCAGTAATAAAGTTCATTGTCATACGACAACAAAGAACCACAACAAACACAGCAAACGTAATCTCTGATAATTCACCAGTTTATCGGTGGCTTCAGTGCAAACCCTACTTTTCCATACCATTCCATCTCCAGCTTTCACTCCAGCTTAACAGTTTGACAGATTTCCAGCACTTAGACGCATAGTTAAAATTGCATTAAGCACAGCCCTAATGTATATTGGTCTTTTCTGTTCAATTCCAAAAAGTTGAATTAGCAACATGTAGAAAAATTTGTCCAGCATATGAAAACCTGTTACAAAAATCTTCAAGATTCATTTTGAAGACAAACTTCTTAACCGAATATATAATCTAGAAGACAACGCCAGTTCAACAAAACAGAAAACTGACAAATTTAATCAACAATTCTACTACTTATACGAGGGGCGATCAAAAAGTTCTCGGCCTCACCCAGTTCTGTTCCGAATAAAATTAAAATATTATTTGCCTCTTATAGTAGCAAGGCTTAGAACACGATATACGCAATATGACTTTTGAGCTATAAATATTTTGTGCATTTTAGTGTATGAACACAGTGTCTCTAAGATGGGTGTCAAGAATGCTAACACTAAACTGTCCACAAGCTTCCGAAGAACTTCTCAAACGATAGCGACGTGACCCAGCAAAAATTTATTTCGCAACTCGTATTCAGGATGAAACGTGCATCCACAACATTGATTCTGAGTCAGAACGACAAAGTATGCAACAGAACGAACGAATCAGTCAAAATTGTCATTTCATTACACTGTGTAACTCCGTTTTTTTCCATGTCGAATGCAAACAACCGACGACCGCTAAAATGCATAAAATATTTATAGCCCAAAAGTCAAATTGTGCATGTCGTGTTCTGAGCGTTGATACCATAAGAAGCAAATTCTACTTTAATTTTATTCTGAACACAACTAGGTCAGGCTGAGAACTTTTTGATTGCCCCTCCTATTATGATTTATGTAACGTTGTGTAATACAATAAAGAAACCCAAGGTCAAGCAGACATGTCTTTTACAGTTGACGTCACTCACAACTAAGACAAATTTAGATACTTCCAGCTGTTCTGAGAGTATACAAATCAATTACCGGGTATTTTGGGCAAATACACACAGAAAAGCTTACACTGCTACGTAGGTTACAATTCTCTAAGAATACTGAAGTGCTGCTGTTAAACGTGACTGACTGTAGTCAATGTAGAGAGTGTAGTTTCCACGTGGCAGTCCGTCCTCAAACAATCCGGTGTGGTTGATGCGTCGGTAGAGTTTGCGAAAATTCGGAAGAGCAGCAGTGCGCATCCAGACAATGAGATCTTCGTTCTCATAACCATTGTTCTCTGGATCATCTGGGTCGAGTTCATACACCGGCTTCTGCCAGTTCGGTGGATGTGTCGTTCCGTTGAATGCTGAACAACAAGACACAGCGGCACATCATCACCACCTGTGTGGGTCAACCTTCATACCAGCTCACTTTCTCATGAGTTGCACTTGTTTTTAAACTGTTGTACAATGTTTTCTGGCAGCTTTCACTGTAATAAAGTATGATATTTTAAGACAAAGTTTTATCAATACACAACGTTACTGCAGAAGTACAACCATAAATTAAGCCTAAACATCAATTTTTGCACAGTATCGGACAAAATATCAACATGTTTGTGCAGTATTTCTAGAAATTGCACGAGTGACTGGGCTAGTTTGGTTCACTCATCATTTTCTGTTATAATAACCTTGTAATTTGATAAAACTGTGTTGTTTTTGTTTTAAAAATGCTGATATGTACGGTCTTTCTGAAAACTGAAACTAAAACTGATATTTTGCAAAGAAAAGATCGAAAACAGTTTTTTAAAGCGAAAATCGTCGCAGCACTAAAACACCTTGTGTTTTGTTATACACATAAAACAATACAATTAGTACATGGCAGCATTGAATAGATGCTTCACACATGATCCAACTGCAGTGAGTACTGTAATGAGAAATCACACGTATAACTTAGCACTATTAGAGCCGATCACTTGAAGTTTTTATTCTAATAAATATGGAACATCATTTAGGCTGCTTAAAAACTAGAATTGTTTCAAACACCAGCGGTACTGAATGTTACCTTTACGCCTGTTAGTGTCAAAGCCTTGTGGATTTCCAAACTTTGATCTCTTGTCAGTTGTCCAAGCAATGTCAGTCTTTATGAGGCCAACTGGCTCTGACGGGTTTCCTTCCGATTCATAGCTGATCGTCAGTGTGTCTGAAGTACATTACATAATAAACATAAGACTGCACTAGTCATCCAGAAATATATATCTGACACTCGATACTCTATTAATAGTTACAAGCATCAAAAGCAAATGCTTAGTTAGACAGTTAGTAAAATATAAACAATACACTAATACACATACTGCCATAATGTCGTAACTTCACAAGCTGCAAATAAAAAAAGTCCTAGCTAGCTGGTTCCCACTGAAACTTACATAAATCACTGGTAATTCATGGCAGTCATTTAGCCAATAACTGTCCCAATGCTCCAGTAAACGTTACGTCTTACAGCTGAGCATATAACATCCAAGCCAACAGAGAGGAGACATCAAGTACTGAAGGTTGTCATTTGATAACCACCAACCTCATAGAAGTTACAAACAAAAGAATAAAGTGTTTGAATGTCAATTTCAGAGTATTTGGTGAGAAGATGACAATGACATTGAGTGCCTTAAACAGCTCTGTATTATTATTAGTATTCTTATTATTTTTTAAACCCACATAAAAACAAAGTATGAGAAAGAAACTAGAGAAGATCATGAAAAGTTGGAAAGACCATTCATCCATTAACAAAAAACTATAACAGAGCAGAATAATTAAAACGAAAATTATTACGGTATTATTATTATTACCATTATCATAATTAAATGTTTACAAGTCCCAAATCTAAGCAAAATATAAAACACGCATCATTGACCATATGTAGGAATCATGTTTTTTGGAAGAAAACATTGCATGCAAAATGTAATCAAAAAACTAACAACAACGTGTAGAAAAAGCTTGGAGAACTCAAACCTTTAAAAGAAAGATATAAATTCACTGACATAAGATCGTTCAATTCATACATGTCCACGTTACATTATCTAGCAATAACACATATTTGGCAAAGTCCAGAGTAAAACTGGTTAAGTACCCTGCATAATGCATACTGAGCCGTAATCTTAATGGTCTCGGTCTCAGTGGTGGTGCCATCCTGCAGGCAACATTTCTGTCTGACATCACAATGTCACCGTGCATGTCATGGGAAGCAATGCCCGAAGACACAAAACTCACGGCAACACTGGAACAGAGTCAGTAGTCTGGTGCCAGCCTGAAATGACAGGACAAAATGAATCCACATATCTTACTAACCATTAAACAGACTGTTTGCAATAGCTCCACAGGGAGCATACGGCACTCCACCGCCAGGCAGGGAACTGTTTCCAATACCACGATACGGTTCACAGTCAGTAGTTAGAGCGGAATAGCTCCACGATGCACCAAGCAGCTGGTAGTCGTCGCGCGACTTCACATAGCGTCGGTGATTCTGGTAAAAGTTTGTCAAACTGTAGTACATGTAGACTTGACCCTGTAACAGACATTCAACCTCGGCTTTATCAACAGGCCGACTCCTGCCTTATATCATCAAATATTTCAACAGACATCACTAATACTGCGACCAACAAGTATCAAAAACTAACACATACATGTAATTTGTCAGTTGTTACTGTAAACATGGCATGAATGGACAGCAAGCCTAAATTCGTCTCAGCTTTAAAATTCTAGATTTATACTTAACAATCAAAAAAGCTCTGTTTCAATGTACTGGTTTCTATGCAGACTAAAGGTACCTCCTGCAAGTTTGGTGGAAATCCATGTAGATGTAGGTCTGAAATAAGCTCAGCATTAGCACAGAAGAGCAAGTACAAAAGACCAAAACGGCATGTAGGAAAGACTATTACCACTTGCAGCTTGCAGAACCCATTCACGGTGTGCATTCAGCTATATAAGACAAGGGCCGAAGTAATATGGCAAAAGACAACATCGCTCGGCGAGATATCTTGTCGATATCTTCTATCATATTCGCCAGGTGGCAGCAAGTGCCATGAAGTTGGTCACAGGGGGCATTTAGCACTTCCATTTTGGGGAAGGGGAGGTTATAGGAGGTCAGTGATGGCACCATTCGAAAGAGTGGTGGTGGTTTCCTATAGACTCTCCATTGTGACCACTTCACTCTCTCTAACCACTCGACCACAATTTACCATCAAACATCTCCGACGCTCAAATCAACAGGGGCGGGTCACTTTATAGGCAAAATTTGGATAAGAAGAGGTAGACTGATGTAAGCCAAATTTTAACGCAATCTGTGACAGACATGGGGCTGTCGTATGCAAAACAAATTGTGTCTATATCTTCGGCCATTTGAGCACAATGCACAATCGTAAAAGACAGTCAAACAGACAGACCAGGGAACTGTAACAATGATACCAATAGGCAATGTAGCCTAAAATGGTAAGTAACATCTTGCAGTATCACAAAATCATTGATAAAAATTACAGAATGACAGCTAACAGCTCAGCTGGTACACAGACCTCAAAGTTCTCTGTCAGATTAAATCGTATTTGACAAAAGCAGTGACCGCCAGTGTTATTTTTCAGAAAGTCTGAACACTTGCTGAAAGGAAACTGTGCCTGTTTGCATTCTTCAGTATAGTCAATTGTCTTCTCCTTGATCTGCAATGAAAACAATGTAAGCAGGGCTGCAGATTAACATGTAGTATTTTAATTGTGATTACAATTTTTATCACAAAAAACAAATGCATACCTAAACAAGTTTATAACAAAATTCCAAACCTTTGCAGTTTTAGGACCATAATGATCCCAACCCAGGGCTGCATAATATTGCTAAAATATTTCTACTGGCAGGACTATTGTTTGTACTCGTGTAGCTCATCTGGCTTTACGCCTCACAAGGGTGAAATATAGAATGATTCACTGTGGAACTGCCACACAATTTTAACTTAGCACAGACATATTTGTTTTTATACAAATTATTTTTAAGCAATTAAAAACCAATAACTATGGACGTAACTATGGACGAGAGTACAGAACACTGACATTGTTAGAAGTGATCAGAAGAGCAACTCCAAGTGGAATAAATGCGACTCC
>Ga0056114_1000693_pt1 | contig 12864 bp, 8 predicted proteins | sample WorMetHERISLAND1_FD_77005 | JGI IMG/M metagenome (GOLD analysis project Ga0056114, IMG submission 77005) | Marine gutless worms symbiont microbial communities from Max Planck institute for Marine Microbiology, Germany - Olavius loisae HERON... ...
ACTTAAGAGTCTATACTGTAAGTCAACTCTGGATGGAGATTAACTCCATTAAGACTCGTGTTTCGTGTTTTCACAACTGTGATGAGTCAATTCTATCCGGATATGCATAGTAGCAATAACAATACCTTTTATTATTTTTACTCCTCGTGCCTCCTTGGCACACTATTGCTGCACAGCACGCGCAGTTGTTGGGTGAGCGGAGAGCTTGAAAGAGTCAACAACGATGCAACAGAAGCGAAAGGATAAGGCCACAAGGTCAGTAAACATGACACTAACGACAGACTGTTAGCACAGATGCAACGACTAATACAGGTGTACAGCGACAAGCTGCCCAGGTGTTCCACTGTAAGTAAGTAAGTAAGTAAGGGTATTTATATAGCACAATTAACAAAAGTCTCATTGCGCCCCGGAAGCAACAGTAAAACAAAACGTTTTGAGTTCACGCCTGAAACTGCCGTATGTAATGTCCTCGTCGCGGAAGTGGGCCGGCAGACTGTTCCAAAGATGATAAGCCCTGCCCCTAGCAGTTGATTGTGGCATGCCTGAGGATCAGCTTCCACTATACAAACATCCACAGCACACACACATCTTGTTGCCAGCTTGGCTCTAGCATCACGCGTTGCACACAGTGAAACAGGTAGCTGGTTGCACGAATGGCGACTGACAGATGGACGGACGCATTTCGTCAGTGCTTAAAGGCTCCCATTTCCTACTATGCGAGGCGGATGGGGCTTAGAAGTTGATATCGTACCGTCGACGTGCACGCCAAGCTCGCGCAGAGCATGCTGCGCTGCTATCGTCTGTGCCTTGTCGATGCTTGGAGCCAGCTTGTTGGACATAAACACTGCTCCAAGACCTCCAACCATCACCTACACAACACCAACATTCATATTGCACATAATACACTGGCCAGTTAACTGCAACCACTCACTACCAGTTCTTCTAGCAATACTCTTCTGGAACTCCTCCGGGATGGTGTGGGCTCCATGAGAACTTCAAGGATGAATATAGCAGATTACTTCTACACTACTTCTTCTCCTTCCGGACTGACTTCACGGATCTTAACCTGTACTGTATTAAAGGGGCACTGGCGTTGTTTGTTTTAGTTTCTTTTTCTGCCTACGTGTGCTAGATAAAGCTGAATACTCAGCTTTCGAGTCCACGTTAAACTCTATCTATCGTATCGTAAAACCCAAATCAGAAAAATTAAAAAAAGTTGCCAGGGCGCGCCATCTCAGAACTACGTCACCAAAAGCTAAGACACAATCTTTGTCTTGACTTATCACAGCAGGGGCATAGCCGGAATTATGCTGGGGGTACCAAGGGCCACGAGGGATGTGGTGTGGGGAAGGGTGTAGTTCCCCCCATACTGGATATGGGTCCCGAAGGGGTATTGCCCCCCCCTAGAGAAAATTTTGAGGTTTTTCTGTGACAAATGATGCAATTTGTGTTTCATTGCTTACTAATATTTCCATACGCCTGACCAGGGACATTCACCTTGTCTCCTTCTCTGGCTATGCCCCTGACCTGTAAATTATCTGTTAAAAAATAACAGACAACAGAAACTTTCTTTTTATTTTCAAATAAACTTTTAACAATCTGTACTAAGAAACAACAACAGCGTGTATGTGCATTGCAAATGGCAGTCAAAATCCATTACAGCGCTCCACATGCTTTGAACAGTTATCTCACGGTCGTACGTCTACGACAAGCTTCGTCTGCTATGTTTCAGTTTTTCCTTAGATCTTTATTTTCTGGCTGAGCGCGGCAGACTAAACTGGCTGCACGTCCACATTTCAGCACACATTAAACGTTTTCCATCAAGTTATATCGTTGTGCTCACAACAGATTAGCAAAACCATAATATTCAATATTAAATGTTTACTAAAAATACAATTAAATATCTCTACAGCGAGGTGAAGTCTAGAGAGATGACAATACAGGATGAAGAACAAGTGAATCTAAAAGACGGGTGATTACACGTCGCTGTAAGAGAGAACAGTAGAATGCCATAAGAAATGACTATCATATAAGTGTTTTTCAACAGAGACACATACCGCATGGTTTTCATAACCATTTCCCACACGTCTACAGTATGTGACTTAGTGGCTTGGCTTATCCCAAAAGTTGTCCGAATCAATAAACCTTTCGAGTGACAGAGGACTAGCCCCGGAACGACCTGTAACAATCTATCGAGTGGGACCTTAAACGTTACTCAATCTTAACCTCAAACCGTCAACACTGACATTGCAGTCAGTGCGTGCCAGTGAAGGTCAGAAGATCCACAGACACATTGGTGGGCAGAAAGCAAGAATGATTACTAGACGACGACGTCTGATAGTTACCTTGTAGGCATAGAGCTTGCTGTCAATGCCAAGGGCCTCATGTAGCTCGTAGGTTGGAGTTCCCCAGCCATTCTTCACACATATCTCTTCCAACATCTGCTGCCAACCACGCCACACACACACACACACGCACAACAGTTCTTTTACAAAACACAGACCTGACAACACAGCAGTCTCCAACTGATTCACACAACAGAATTCACTCAATTATAGTCAGTGGACTGTGTTACAGCACCATGGTCACCGCTGCCATTTTGTTACCAAGAAGTGTTGAACAACTACAAACCATTAATCCACCAAATCCACCCAGTTCAATACATGCACAGTATAACCCTTTGACACCCACTGTTGCCATATGGGTACAGCTATAAAGCATCCTGTGTCAGACGAGGTTAAGCCGTCATTTGTAATATTTGACATCCGGGCACAGCGTCAGAGTGACCGGATGTCAAAAATTACAAATGAAGGCTTCACCCGGTCTGGCACAGGATGCTTCATAGATATGCCAACACTGAGCATCAAAGGGATAATTTATAAGGATATAGCTGCTTTGTTCCACTATATAACTACAGTAGACGATATGGACACTGACATGGAAAAGACCTGATCATCATGACGTCAGACACGTGTGTCTAAAAGGAAAAAACTACCATACACTGTAGTTACAATTTGTGTAAATTACCACAACAGGTGCTTTTGGCAGCAGACGCGGCAGCTGTCTGTGAAAAGACGGCGTCAGCTCCATTCCAGGGAGGAAGTCGTACAAACGCTCCCCCTGCACCAACAACTAGTCACTCTCAGTAACAACACGGCGTCATTAATGTTGAGAAGACCCCTCACACAGTCCACTACAACCCCTCCCCAGTCCCCACTTAAAGGCCAACACTGTATACACACTGCAGCAGCAGCCCCGGAGTCAAGCAGATCTCAGAGAGAACTCAACGAAGGTCATCCAGCTCATCGGCACAAAAATTTAAAATTCAAATTGAAATTATCTTACGACAGCATTCTAAAGCTCTTAGCTATACAGCCATTTTGCGTAATCTAACGCACTCAATCAGTTAAGCCGTTAAATCGGTCCAGTCCAAAAACTCCCTTCGTAGTACCCCAGTTTCTTGGAGCTGAGAAGACTAGGGAGGCAATGTGAGTAAACAACTCGTACAAGGACGCGAACGCAGGACCTCTGGGTCCGAGTGCCAGCCTGTTAACCACTACACCACTGAGTCTCGTCAGCCTAAACCAAGTTGAATAGCAGGGACTTTGGAGTAGGGGACACAAATGCAAACGACCACCTCAGTTGATATCTTTCTAAACAGCAGCAGTAAAAATACAGTCTGTTGTAACAAGCTTGTTAAAATTTGACGAAATAACATTATTTTTACATTACAAAATTAATAAGGCTGCTCAAAAACTGGAGATCAGAATGCAAAATTGCTTCAGCTTCTGGGAGACTATTTTGTCTCACAGACCAACTGCACTGAACGATCACGTGGAATCCGTAGCAGGTTTACGTCCGTGATCAGGTAAAGGTACAGGCAGCACAATATGTGCCCACAGTGAGTCGGTGGCATTACTGGAAGTGGAAGGTTGTGGGTTCGAAGCCTACTAAAATAGTATGTCTCACAGTGTTGACAGGTAACCGCCTGGGGTGAACTGTCCGCTGTGGCCGGCCGCCACTCCTTCTTCCGAGCTGTAGGAAGTTGGAGTTTAGACTGTCAGCGTTTGATGGACTCGGATCTGGCATGGGTAAATGGTAAGAGCGGTAGACAAAGCTGATGCTATGCTGACGCTTTCCAGTGCTCTATAATATTGGGAGCCATTTACCATTTTTATTTATTTCACAGTGGTCGCCGTCATCGCAAGCACGAGGTATAGTGCATCATCCATGGTCCATGACAATTATACCAACTGCACTCGAGTTATCACGTAAAGGATGGATGGACAGTGAGAGTTTTACGGCATTTTAATCACACAAATAGCGGCTATATCATGCCTGAAATGGTATATTAGTAAGGCCAATGGCATGAATAAAAGAAATTATTCCTTTAAGATGGATATTACGGATTTTAGAATGTAAACTATGAATAAATTGACACAGCTGTTGAACATACATCGGTTGGTTTGGGGAAGTGAGTGGGAGGAATGAAGGTGGAGCTGGTAGGCAGGCCAAAGTCTCCATGACCGAGAGGCTCCAAAGATGTTGTCGGCATTGGACTGTAGCAGCGACCACGCACCGGCAGTCTCATCAGGAGTGGATTGTGCATCGGAGGAACGGACCTGTACGTCAGCACATCACAGACTCACAGACTCACAGTGCACGGCACAGCCAGGACCACACACATAGTTCGAGAATACGTTTTTTACGTTTTTTTTTCAAAATCCAAAAAAACGTGACCTTTTACCTTTTTGAAGTGTCATTTCAAAAAACGTAAAAAACGTAGAAAACGTTGTACGGGTTTTCACTCTTCTCCACTTTGAAATTGCTAACTGACGCTTTTGCTGTAAAACATTACACACACGTCATGTTATACATGCAACATTATATCGAAATTGTTTACTTTTTGATTAAAATATAATGGCTTTGGTATGTGCGAAGGACAACAAAATTGATTGAGGGTGGTCACCGCGTTCTTCAGGCCTATTACTGTTATTACTTCTACGTTTTTTAACGTTTTTCAAAATCCAAAAAGTCGTGACTTTTTAGTTTTTACGTTTTTTTGCTGTGTCTCGTACGTTTTCTCGAACTATGACCACACAGGCCATGTGGTCCTTGGAGGATTGGAGTGGACTGTCCCGTCCGACTGACTCAGATTACCAACTGAGAAAAAACATTAAAACAGCAAAGAAAAAAAAACCTATGAGTTTAGAGGCAAAACAGTCTGAACATAAAATTACCACAATGACAACTAGACTGAGCCAATGCCGACGTTTGCTAAGATTCTGTCAGAGATCTGCCAGCTCTGGGTTTGTCTAGGATCAGATCCTACAGTGAGATGTTACAAGTAAGTGTGATAGCCAATAGGATATTACAGTGGCTTTCACGTCATCGCAATACATATACATATTTACTGCACGTTTTTCTCACAAAACGACGTACAGATCATCCTGAAATCTGATCAAAATATGCTGCTTCCAAAGCATTCGTAAAAATTAATCTTATCACACCATTCTGACCTGTAAAAACCGTCGCCTGTATAACCTATAATGTGTTGGTAGAGACGTTAAACCATGCACTATCACTATCATTCTGACTTTTTCTGCTCAGAGATTAAGCTGTCCACGAACTGAGGCAGTAAAACGACGACGTCACGTCCCAGCCCCGTGGCCGACGTAGCGTGACACGAGCTGGTCTACCTGGCAGTGAAGTCATCGACGCCGAAGAGACCGTTCGGCGGAGGACCAAGGACTGGAGCGGCAGAAGATGGCACTGGTGCACCGCCGTTCATGCTCAGCTGCTGTATCTGTTCCAGCATCTGAGGATAAACAGGACTCATCGGCGTCTGTACACATCAGTCATCATAACATTGAACTGCGACAAACAGGCAACGAACAGAGAGAACTCTCTCTCTCTCTCTCTCAGTCGGGCCGGAGAACGCCGTCACGATAAGTATAAAGTGCACAGAGTGTTACAATGGGTGTGACTAAATACTGCTTTGGCTGCTCCTCCCCCCCCCTCCGGAACGGTGTTGCACACAGTGTAAAGCAGTCCACAGCACTGCTCCGGCCCTCTGCAGAACTGTTGAGGCGCATAAATTAGTGTATAGCAATCCAATCCATAGGCCTAATGGGTAGTTTGGCGAAGAAGTCCTGTGACACCTGAGGCATACGTAATTAGGTGATGTGTAACTATGAACAGACCGCTCGGAACGAGGCTTGTTTACTTGCTCCAATTAAATATTTTTGTTTGCGACAAAGACATTTCCTCAACTCCGTATTTTAAAACCATAGTCATTTGAAAACTGTTCATATGTAACGTAAAGTTAAAGCTAACACACAATAAACATTTCAATTATAAATGCCCGCAACTCAGCACATGTAAACCGCTTTGGCAGCGAAGTTGCTTCCGTTAAAAGCTATTTAGGAGGCCGGAACAGCCGCAGCAGCCGGATCAGTATTCCTTTGAAGACTACTTTATGGTCGGCATTTACATACGCCGTGCGACTGCTGTGCCTGTGTGAAATTGTTCCCCTAAAAAACTACTTGGACAGGAGCAGCCGGGAGCAGTATTTATTTAGTCATACCGTGCTGCAATGGCATTCGTTCAACTGCAAGAGTCGTCAATGGCACTGCAACACTGACTATCCGTCAGTGGAAATGTGTTGGCATTCTCATATCTACAGTAGGCCTAAGTGAAGTCCTCTCCACCTCGACTGACTGTCAATCCAGCAGTGTGTCGAGTTGACAGTGACACTGAGTTTTATTGCACACTTGCGGCTGAGTAGCCGAATAGCTGAATAACAAATTAGCAATACAAAATTAGAAACAAGTGTAAATAAAGACAGTGACAACAATAACGATAACACAATAATAACAAATAAAAAACTTGAGCGATATTTAGAGAGGTGGTTGGTAATTATTGAGAGTGAAATTTAGAAATGATTGAAACTTCGGTTCGTGGGATTGGACGAGGGAGAGATGCGGAAGAACGTAGTCTGGAAATGACGGAAGTGTCACGGGAAGGTGGAAGAAGGTGATGGAGACGGGAATCCGGTTTGCATATGAGTGGCTGTGTGACTCTCGTGTACAACAGCCTGCATTACATGTCATCGAGTCTCTCGATCTGTCAGCTAAACCATGGAGAACTCGTCATCACAGACACGATAACAGTTGCAGATAACGTGACTCGCAGCTTTCACGTGTGCAACCGTTCCACAAAGTCAAACCATTTCCCGCTACACCATCCTTCGTAGGCTAACTATGTAGCAGGGCAAGTGACTCCCTCTTTTAACACACTTGTGACTGACTGAATCAGTTTACTGTCAAAGTGGGGCAAACAATACTTCAACGTAACTTGAACTATTACAACTTCTAATGCTGCTGCTAGATGACGGTACTGCAGGAAAACCAAACAAAAGATGATGAAAACACTAACGTACAATACACACATGTAGGGGCCTACATTCCGGTACACACATGTAGATAAACCTAGATTTTAATGTCAAACTTTGCACAAAACGGATGAATCTGTTTAAGACATGCAGTTTTCCTACTGAATTAATTAAGCAGCAACTGACCGCTGGTGAGAGTTTTCCACTTGCAGGAGATCGTGTCAAGCGTACAAGGCTGCCCTTCTCAACAGGTTTAGCGAGGCACACCTCAACCGTTGAACCATCAATGTTCTTACCTGTCCAAACAGTCACAACGTATCTCAATGCCTGCATTACATACGTACTGTTTAAGAGCGTTTTGACGAAAGAAAGTACAGTCATCAAAGTGCTTAGGTATCACTCAAATAAGCACCAGCAATTGACAGCCAATAGCAGGCTGCGATGTCATCAATACAATCCTGTTTGTGTTCGAACATATGCCATCTACAACTTGGTGCGTCCTCATGAAATACGAACCCTTTAAAGCCTACTGTTGCCATATGGGTACAGCTATAAAGCATCCCGTGCCAGACCGGGTTAAGCCGTCATTTGTAATTTTTGACATCCGGGCACTCTGACGCTCAGTCTTGAGCGTCAGAGTGCCCGGATGTCAAAAATTACTAATGACGGCTTAACCCAGTCTGGCACAGGATGCTTTATATAGCTGTACCCATATGGCAACAGTAGGCTTTAAAGGGTTAACTTCACGCTGAATGACTGGCTGTCTCACAGGTATGCACGGGCTGTACTACAGTGAAAGTACCTACATGTATATGGCCAACAGTTAGGAGATGACTGATAGGGGTCGTTACCCCTCTTGGTTTATATCATTTTGGCCTCGACTCGGCCGCTGGCCTCCAATACTTACGTGACCCACACCACAGTAAAGCACCTTGCTGACCTCGGCGTGTGCTCAATCAAATCAGTGTAAGATCAAGTCAGACGAGACGACGTTGTCTGCAGACTACAAAATGCGAGATATCTGGCTAATGTTTAGTCGCATGTATAACTGATTTTGTGTAATCTCAATTGTGTGCTCAATAACTGCGTGCTTGTTGCATTCACGAGATTGCATTGCATTTAACGCAAAATATAAAATACGTCAGCTCAGATTACAATAAATAAGCAAACAAACTGCACGACTAGCTAATCAAAATGCTTTTTTTTTACAAAATTGCGACTGAGTGATTATGGAGGAGTTCTCTGATATACGCTACAGCAGTGTGACACAAGCAAGCACTGCATATCTCCAGCATCTGATGGTAACGAAACGTTACAGGTTAGAGTTAGACAGACTGTTAAAACGCAGAAAATAATGGAAAAAAGAAACGGTTAACTCCAGTTACAGTTAGTGTGAACACGTCGAGTGCACAACAGTTAAGCACCGGTTACACTATACAATAAGCACATGCAGAACTCAACGCCATGTCACAGCGATGTGTGATTAACACGGTTAAACAAACACCATCACTTCATACAACAGCAACTGATACCGATCTGTCCACTTTGCAGCGATATAATACAGTCGACAGGTCTAGAAAGCTGAAAGAAGTGAAGTATTTTAGCATGCATCATGATTACAGAATTCTACAGATTTGCACTGCCACTGCGAGGCTGCTGCCCACACCTTAACATAAGACTTTAGTTGTAGATAAACGGAAATGAGGTCCATTGCTTTACTCGACCGCGGAGTGTGTTATTAGAGTAACAGCAACAATGCTTTAAAAAGCTTGGTTAGCTGTGTTATAATACTGTTATCAACAAGAAGTAAGCCAGAAAAACGGCATCAAATGATGAACAATTTGATTAGCACAGTGAATAATTTGTTAGTTCGTGTTTCTGTGAATCTGAACTGTCACAGTACCGGTAGGTTTGCTGAATGCTGAATATACAAATCAACGTTTTACTTACTTACTTAGTCTATAATCCAGAGTTATTATTATACAGAGTCAAAACGATCAAACTCTTCCCGTGTCTATATAATATACACTACACAGTAAGTTATACGACGATGCCTCAAGCAAATACACGTGTTGTGATTTTGTTGACGGTTTAACCGCCGAATTCCGTGCCAATTCAAAGACATTACTGTAGCTTTTAGTTGGTTTTAACGCGACGCAGAACCGGTTAGCTGAACAAGAACTACAGATCACAGTGCGTTCATCAGCGTGTAGCGCAGACTGATACAGACCGTTCATTTCAAGTAGCGCCCACACGCGTGGGTTTAGCCGGCCTGTGTGCAGCCACAAGAACCATTCCATGATTCAACAACAACAACAAGCCGTTTGGTTTTTATAACCCTTTGACACCCACTGTTGCTATTATGGGTACAGCTATAAAAGCATCCTGTGCCAGACCGGGTTAAGCCGTAATTTGTAATAATTTTTGACATCCAGGCACTCTGACGCTCAGCCCTGAGCGTCAGAGTGCCCGGATGTCAAAAATTACAAATTACGGCTTAACCTGGTCTGGCACAGGATGCTTTTATAGCTCTGTACCCATATAGCAGCAGTGGGTGTCAAAGGGTTAAGCATTGTTTAATCTAGACAATGACATATAGCTGGGGAGGAATCCGTGCCCTTGAAAATATGTTAAATGTTCTGGTTTCGTCCGTTTTATGAGAAATAATTAATAAATACAATGAACGGGACGACTGATTGCCTGATCGTTTAATAATGATATAAAATTAAATTGGAAATTATCGACAGTAAACTACACAATAAACGGCATGAACTTAACATGCAAAGCGTCAAATCAAAGACGATCTCAAATAACAAAAAATGTGTACTTAACCATAATCAACGATCGACTTCATAATTCCATAATAATTCATAATTCCAATTAAAGGCTGACAAACTGATTGAGTGACTATAATTAAGAAGTATAATCATAATGACAAAAAAAAATCAAATCACATTCTAAAGCGGAACAAGGTAACAATGACAGAATAATATCACTAACGTAATGTAACTACACTGCAACAGTAGTGCAGTAATCAATATGAATTGACATGTTCTACTTGAGAGAAGATAAGTGGCATGATTAACTGCAGAAATAGTACAAATGAATAGAACATGAAATTTGTCGTGTTTTCTTACATCACTCTCTTGACAATGCTTTTCTTGTCAAAGCCGCTACTGCCAAAATAATTTCCTATCAATTGACGACCACTCCAGTAAACAGAAACACCATGCCACTGATAGCTATCTCAAGGCTGGAGAGAGAGAGAGCTAGATAAGACGTACTGTTGAGGACGTGCAGAGCGCGCATGGCGTCGTCTCGGTCGTGAAAGTGTACGAAGGCGTAGTCCTTGATCTTCTTGACTCGTTCCACAGCGCTGCAGTGCCCTGCCGCCTGGTTGAATATGTTCTCGAGCGTCTCCTCTGACGTCGACAACAGCAGGTTCCTCACGTATAGTATCTTCACCTGTCCAACACCAGTCCACCATCAGCGTCTGACAGTGATCCAGCCACCAGACAGACAGACAGGACTGAGGGTCTGTGATGGACAGGCAGCATAGTAATAACTCGATATCCCACTTGTAAGGAAAATCCTGCTTAGAAAAATTCCCATGGTATGCATATGTTGCGTGTTTTCGTGTTTTCTTGGTCTTTGTTTCTCCGCTTTTAGCCGCCCGAACCAATGGTCGCGCTTATGGCACCGTGTTGTGTCCGTCTGTCTGTCTGTCGTCTGTAACGTATGTATTGTGGCTGAACGGTGCGTCGTACTGAAAAACTGTCTGACGAAGCAAATAGGAAATGGCCTATGGGGAATCGGCCCAATATCTCAAAACAGCTGGCGATGCTATTTAGCAACAATCGCTATTACGAGATAGTCTGCCGTGAGGCAGTACGGTCTGCTATCCTAGTAACAGCTCGGCTTCTTATCTTTCAGCTTGTTCCACTTCCACTGTCTATTTGACTGAAACATGATGCCACAGAGCTATAGCTTATGTGGCGTCAATACAATGCGAGAACTGAAAGAAGAAGTGGCAAATCAGTAAAAAAAGAAAAACTTATTAGCGATGCCTCCAGATTTTCTGTTTTCAGTTTGTTTCACACTTGACAACAGCCATCAAACGTCACACTATAAACGAGTAATAATAACGACAATAATTTATTATTATTATTATTATATTATTATTATTCTCTTTAATAATGATACCATTATAATCTTTATGGTGCTGTCATCAGTCATCACGCTCAAAATAAATCATAGCGAGAGTTCACGCGGTTCATGCAATGAAAGCAGCACAGCGCCAGGTGACTGCCGACCTTTGGACCAAGCCGAGCCATAAGCCCGCCTGTAGGCTGCCAGTAAGCTACATTCACCATTGCGATTTGTTATTACTCAGCCCGAAACCCTCATTTTACCGTCCCACGGTAAAGTGGCTGAGTGGAAGGTTGAGTCGACCAAAGTGGCTGTCTACATACCGAGATGGTGTACCCGCCCGCAGACAGTCACCCATCCAAGTACTAACCGGGCCCGACGTAGAGTAACTACGTTGATCGAGACCAAGGCGCTACCGCTAAGCCACGCCACCAACAGAGTAAACAGACGCTAGACGCACGCGTACCCTCGACATGACGTCATCGTCGACTTCCTGTTCCGGCTCGGCCCAGTCGACAGCGATCTGGTGATTCCACAGCTGTATTCGTCCAGGGATGAGCTTGCGGCGAGCCATGGCCGCTGCTCGATGACTCTCGTACTCGACGAACGCAAAGCCGCGATTCTTGGTCTTGTCGGCGGCGTTCGGGTAGACGATCACGTCCGTCACTCCGTCTGTCACTTTCTTCATCTCCTCCAGTATCTCATCCTACAATCAGACCACATCACACAAACTGACCACGGACATCAGAGGCGTAGACAACGGGAAGTATTTAACCGTTTGACGGCCACTGTTGCCATACGGGTACAGCTATAAAGCATCATGTGCCAGACCGGGTTAAGCCGTCATTTGTAATTTTTGACATCCGGGCACACTGACGCTCAGCCCTGAGCGTCAGAGTGCCCGGATGTAAAAAATTACAAATGACGGCTTAACCCGGTCTGGCACAGGATGCTTTATAGCTATACCCAATCCATGTGGCAACAGTGGGCGTCAAAGGGTAAAATGGGTCCTGAGGCTGATGGTATTAGGCGACATGGCTGGCAAGTGCAATCGATTATTGCAATTATTGCAAAATTATTGCAATCAATGTTACCGTTCCGTGGTCTGTCTGTCGCGGTCGTGCTGCTCAAACAGCTGAAGATATCGACACGATTTCTTTTGCGTACGACAGCCCATGTCTCTCTCTCTCCCAGACTGTGTTAAAATTTGGCTTACATCGGTCAACACCTTCCTTCCCAAAATTTGCTCCAGAGTTATCCACCCCTCTCTTGATTTGAGTGTCGTAGACATTCGACGGCAAATTGCGGCCATGGTTAGATAT
>Ga0056114_1000694_pt1 | contig 12863 bp, 8 predicted proteins | sample WorMetHERISLAND1_FD_77005 | JGI IMG/M metagenome (GOLD analysis project Ga0056114, IMG submission 77005) | Marine gutless worms symbiont microbial communities from Max Planck institute for Marine Microbiology, Germany - Olavius loisae HERON... ...
AAACTCTGGCACGATGTTCAGAATGAAGAGACTTTGATTTGTGCCAAATTTGGTAAAGATCTGTTCAATATTTCTAAAGTTATAGGCCGTAAAAAGTGGCCCAGTTTTTTGACTCACAGTGTATTTATTTTATTTTGCATCGTATCGTACTTATTTATTTATTGTCTATTTGATTTGTTTTATTGTTTTTTCTTTTATTTAATTCTAATATTTATTTGTTTCAGTTTATTAGTCATAATATATATTTTAATTTTAATGTTTATTCTTGTATTCTATTTCATTTTTATTTATTTTACTAATATTTTCATTATTTTCTCTGTTACGAGTTATTTATTTTCGTGGAAGTTTATTTTATTTCATTTTTCATTTTCTTATTTATTTTAGTATTGTTTAGTGTTATTTTATTTATTTGGTTTTTAGTTCATTTCATATTTATTTAGTTACTGTTTACTTTAAGTTTAATGTAGATAGTACTTCATGCATGCAGCAACGGAACTTGCAACGAGTTCCTTCATAATAAAATATCGTTTCGTTGAATGTCAATGTGAAAATGCAGTTTGTGATAAATTTAACGACTTTTGCAATGAATTTAACAAAACGTAGCAAACTTCCTCTAATTTTACTGTCTGCACTAGTATGATAACACAAGAACAATGCCAAATGATGATTAACTATACTATATTTCTACAAAATATATTCTGTTACTGTCATAACGTTGATGAGAGCATCTAGAAAACAGCCGAGAGACTATCGAACAATAACTACAGCAGCATAATTATAAGTACGCCTACTCAATATCTACACATCACAATATATTCATCTACTACAGCCTTCCTATACACGCGCGTCAGTTTAATATCATACGAACTTATCGACTGTTATTTGATTAGAAATTCAGTCAGCTAGCCTATTGCGGCAAGTGTACTGTTTTAAGATCATTAAATTGTCTTGTATTTTCTCGTAACCATTTCAACCATTTGTATTCTTCTTGCAATACAGACTACGCCTACATACATACGAAGCTGTTAATAAAAATACGGCAGAATATCACTACATTGGCCATTTACTCTATGATTAGTAATATGATTAGTTTGCAACAAAATTATGAATTCAACACTTCATCTAGTCGTTAGTTCGGTGAAGACAATAGTCATCTACTGCAGTTACCCGGTAACATTGAATTGAAATTTTGAACTAATCTGTCATAACGTCTAATTACATCGCAACACGTCGAGATACTGTGAGTCTCGATGTAGCTGTTACACGACTAGTAGACGGCTCTATACACAATTCATGCGAGCTTACCACGATGACTACCAGTGGCCTACAAGTGGTCTCGAAAAACTGAAGTACGACTAAAACTTGCCATTAAAATAACCGGATAACAACTAGGATTTGCAGTTAATAAACACATAAACACCACGTTTTTCGCTTAAAAGCGACAATGATCATACATAAAATCCACATTGAGATTAGGCTCCCGAGCCCGTTCTAAACCGATCAATAGTTATGGTATCTAGTCCGGTTCAGTGACCAGTCTCAATGCGACTCTCTTGATCTAAGCGAATGATGCAAAATATCATCGAAAAAGACACTTATTGAACCTCACGAACGGTCATTGGAATCAAAATGAACTGCCTCCTTTGATTTCCTTAATTTTAAAATAAGCTTAACTTGACATTGCGATTTTGAAATCTCATCGTGGTCCAAAAACAAAACTTCATTTCCTTTTCTTTAACAAACTCCCAGGTTCATTCTCTACGTATATGTGGGCCTATGCGCGAAAAAATTGCAAATCTAACAATAGTCTTGGAACAGTGAAATGCATTGCTTCTTCTAAGTAACCTACGGCGTGATGCAAATCCGAAAGCGACTCTCATACTACCTCGTTATTGCTCAGCTGTTTGTCCACTGCACGACAGTTTGACAATTGCTTGATACAATGACACAGCACAATAACGCCAAAAATCATTCGTTCAAGTTCGTAGCTCAGAAAACAATAAAAACACGTCGAATTGATAACACAACGCTGTGGATTACCATCACAGAACGTTCACGTTAACAGACAACACCATACAATGTACATTCATCAGAACTCGTCTGTCTACAACTCTACATTACATAATTAGTAAGCCTAATAACCGTATACTCAATGGGGCGATCACACCGCGGATCGGAGTCGATACCCATTTGGTATTCGGCATCTTTTCGAATCGCGTTATGATGACATGGCCATCGCGTAAAACGTGAAATTAAGCCAGATACATGAATGACGCTGTGAAACTATGGCCGCGTTGCTGCCTCATCAGCAGCTCCTGTAAATCATTTAACCTTTTAACGCCCACTGTTGCCATATGGGTAGTGGGGTACAGCTATAAAGCATCCCGTGCCAGACCTGGTTAAGCCGCCATTTGTAATTTTTGACATCCGGGCACTCTGACGCTCAGGACTGAGCGTCAGAGTGCCCGGATGTCAAAAATTACAAATGACGGCTTAACCAGGTCTGGCACGGGATGCTTTATAGCTGTACCCGTATGGCAACAGTGGGCGTTAAAGGGTTAATCCATGAGCTTCGTAGTTCTAGTAAAATACGGGCTTCGCCGCCCCACCAGTGAATCGATCGCCAATACAACACGTCATTTTGAGCAACGGCGTAACATGATAATTTGCAAAATAACATGTAACCTATGCCCAGCTAATGTGAACCGGTCTCGTACAATATCAGTCAAAAACGTCTACCGCCTACTAATAACAGCTACAATATCTAAAACATAATAACTAACATCTTATATAAACTCATAACGTTTAGACCTTTACATCCTATTATACATATATTATATACGTTCGGAACGTATAATAACATTCTAAAATATAAATGCACTAAGCTAAGTCTAAATTATATAACAATGTACATAGTGAACCTTTGAAGTATCTACTCGAATATTGCAAAAAGTAGTAGAAAATGATATACAAAACGAAAATGCCAGTATCACATGTAACGTAAAGTTTTATTTGGCAACTGCATTTTGTCCACACAATTAGTGAAAAATGTGAAATGTGAAAGATGCCTGCGTAACAAATGGCTTATTTGAACACAAGTTCAAATTTGCCTGTGAAATTGACGCCAAAATAGTCTTCCTATTAATGAGCAAATAAATATCACCGCCTCCACGGAATCGAAACCGTTCGCAGTAAACGTAGAGATTGCAAAACTGATAGAAAACTGAAATTGGTCGTGAGTCGCCACGTGTCAGGGCCTATGAATGAGCAAGACACACGCGCAGGGTACTGTAAGTCGACTAAAATAGTCTCAACAAATTCACGCTACGACACAATACCGTCTGTACAGCAGACGACCGATCTACGCTGGGACAGTTTTCTACTGGAAATGAATCTACGAGTACGGGATAACGCGTTACCGAGATCAGACTGTGACAGCCGGTGTATGCAGTAACAATTTCTCGCTATGAACAAACAAAATCGACCGACAACCAAGCACGCGTCGCAGCACTAAACAGGAGGTAAAGTTGATCATCATTATTGATACCACACTAGCAGAGACTTTTACAAGTCACTCGTGAACTATAACTATCAGTCACGAACAGAAGTGGGGACGGTTAAGGAAGTAATAATCAACAATTTGCAGGGAAAACTTTTCGAGTTGTCAGCCGCACTTGTAAACAGTTTTTTTTATTATTAGTCGATTTTTAAGCTTCTAAAGTACGTCTGGTATTTTTAATCGAACTCTTAACTCACTGTGCAATATTTGTCATTACACTATTAAATTTTCCTTGTTTCTTGTGACGTTTAAAGAGTGCCAAAGCTCCTTGAATTTGGACTTCTCTCTGAACCTCCCACACTACCCTCCCCTCCCCACACTCTCTAGTTGGCTGAACACAGACTGCGATGTGCAACTTATGATCAAACAGCTTGTAGCTTGCAGCAGTCGTTAATGCGTCATTGTTATCAGTAACTATTGTTTTCCTACAAAAACCTACTGGTAACATTATTCCGGAAAAATTTCTGACGGCTATTCAATCATATAATTGGGAAAGCGGAGTTAACGTTCTAACAAGTTATTGGGATGTAGGCACCTAGTCAATGACACCACGGACAAAGAAAGCTGCCGGAAACTCAGCGACTTTGTGACGTTGTATCGTGTTATATCACTGTAGCGTAATTTGGTCTAAGCCGATCTATAACATGTCTATAATGTGAATTAATGTTCTAGCTAAGGCTACAATACTGATCTACGGGTGTTTGCGGTTGATCGATGATCGATGGTCTCCGGTTATCGCCGGCTTGCCTGGTTGCTGGCCGTCCTTCTCCGGGACCTCGCCGCCGCCGGATGTGGCTGTCTCCCCGGCTCCTTCCGGCTCAGACTCGGCGCTGCTCTGGTCGCCGGTCGTCGACTCTGCAGCGGCGGCGGCGGCAGCAGCAGCGGCTACGGCGGCGTCCACCTCGGCCGACGAGGCGATGACGCGGCTGGCGTGCTCGGGCAGCGGCGATGGACTACGCGACTCGACCAGGCGCTGGTAGTCAGCCGACGGTAACAACAATAGATCTTCACGATTGATCTTCAGGTGTGGGTTGATGTGTCCTCCAGGCGCGTTATGCTTGACAAGACCAGGCATCGGGATGGGAGGAACTCCACCGCCGGCACCCGGAACCACTATCGCTCCAGGTGGAATGCCATTGGTCAGCCGCAGTCCTTCGGTGGCTTCCTTCAAGACAATCATCTCGTCGGGAAAGTTGACGACACACTGGAACACGTCCCACTTTTTGGTCAAGATGTTACTCTCAAAAACGTACTTGGTGACGTACGACACGATGATGACCGTGGCAAAGCTCAGAACCATCGTCAAAGTCTTGTACGGAAATCTGCCAACAAGTGAACAACGAATAATGATTGTTATTACAAAGCAAAGTACCACCTCGAAGGCAATGCAAAGTTGGCAGGACTGCTGCACACTGCGAAATGTTCATTGTTGCGACATTATTTTGTATCGCATTCTATCACACGAAAAAATTTTGCTTATTAAAAGGCAAAAATATAAGAGCTAAAAATCAATCCCGAAAATCGCACGTTTAACGCTATTTTACAATAAGCGGTAACGCCACGTAGAGTGAGTGACATAGGTCAACGGGTCACTCAAAGACAACAGAGATAAGATTCTGTTGGAAAATTCCTTGGCATATTTTTTCGCTTTGTAGCCCTTCTCTTGTTGAAACACTTTAATTAAAATTGTGTTTTCTTCGGCAGAAACCACGTTTAATGACGTCAATCGCACTTGCTCGTACGTAGAGCTGTTTGAAAACTTCTTTTTAAAACCGATACTTTTAAAGATTCATTTCTTCATTTGTGCTACAAAACTTCGCGCAGATAGTTTGCATATTTCCTTAAAAATTGCTGAGCATTACTGTGCATTAAGCTTTTTACTACCCGCGCCCGTTCAACGCAGTTATTGATAACGTTCTATCCGGTTTCTATCAGAACACTGTGCAGTATGTTATTATTAATAATTTCCGTTTAATGCACTGCATTTACTGGAGGTAAGAACTAAATAGTCAGTTCTCTCTGGCAGGGTTATGGATGTTTGTATCTTTTCTTTCGTTTTGTCTCATGTTTTACGACTAATAAAATGACTCGTCTGTGGCTGTCGAACTAAATGTAATAATCACCGAATTTAGTAAAATTAATGTTGTTCTTACTTCTTGCTTCACTTATCTCTTCATTTAAAACTTCTGAGACTACCGATACCTCCTAGATAAATTCTGACAATTTTTTTTCATATTATTTCAGCACAGCTCACCAGTGCTGTACCCTAGCCACTGCCAGCATATCTGATTACGTCGATATCGTGCGCGTCACAATTCGTACAATTATTCCATAATATTCCATAATCCTCTTTTCTAGACAAAATTAAAAGCCATTGTCGTCATTTTTATACACACTCGGTATTGATATTATTATTATTATAGATATCAACTTGGCATTAATGACTTGATCACAGGAAGGGTATTCAGTCTGTAAAAGAATAATTCTCTCTAACAAATCATGAAAGGTCACCTCTGGGAGACACTTAGCGAACTTTCCTGATATGGAGCAACTCCTGCTGGGAAAAATGGCCGTTTTAATCGGAGATTGTGACGAAGGAGTACGTACCTCTGTTCCTCCAGAGTCCACAGCACTTCGCCAGTCTCTTCGTCCGTATAGTTCTTTGGTGGAACGTATCCCGGGTAGTGGATCGTCGCGCTCAGCCGGACGGCGTTCTCGCCACCGAGCAGGCGGAACAATAGGCCGACGACGTAGCCTGCCAGCGAGCCGTACGTGTTGGTCCAGCTGAGGTAGATGACCGAGACCAGCTGAGGGAACAGTATGACGTAGACGAGGTCGCCGCACAGGAACCACAGCTCGTAGATGGAGTCGATCATTATGCCCATTATCATCGCCAGCACACCGACGCCAAATATACCCAACCTCATCACCCAGATTATCTCACGCTCCGAAGCCTAGACAACAGCAACGGTATCGTCATTACTGTCGCCTCAGTCCTGCTCTATACATCAGTGAGCACATCCTTTCCCCCATCATGGTGAGCAGAAGAAATGGTGGCGTGTCTTAGCGGTAGCGCGTTGGTCTCGATCAGCATAGTTACTCTACGTCGTACCCGGTTATTACTTGGATGGGTGACTGTCTGCGGGCGGGTGAACCATCTCGGTATGTAGCCAGCCACTCAGGTCAACTCAGCCTTCTATTCCTCCGGGGTAGGTATATCTAGTAGTGAGTACCAGCTTACTTGACTGGAGTTAAGGCGGGCGCGTTTACTTGAGTCGGATGGCAGGTGTGAGCCCTTACGTCATGCTATAAGACGGGTTTCCTCACGAAGAGCCATCCGCTCCTTTAACCTTCAACGTTTAGATCACTGAGTCGCTGCTGTTGTGTCGTCGTTGGTGACTGCTCGGTCTATTTATTTTACTTACTTATTAGCCAACTAACTGACAAGGGCAGACTCTAGGATTTGGACATAGGAAACTTCAACTTTAATTTCAACTTTTATTAAAAACATTTAGCAAACATACATGATCAGAACAAAAACAGTTAAAACAAAAGTAAACAAGTAAAACGGTGAAACAACGAAATATCGACAGAAAAATAAACACATAAAATGGAGCTGAGGTTAATATTGTAATATTGGAATCAGCAGTGCGGACTGATAATATATTTGTTCAATTCACAAAGTATCCAGTTGTGAGTGACTTCAGAGAGAATGATCGAGCGAAACCTTCTGTCTGAAGATGAGTTTGTAGATGTTACGAGCGAACATGGCGCTGGCGGAAAGAACAGAAGAATCAGCTGATGACATGACGGCTGCTGAGACGGCTCCGAGACCGATGAAAGTGACCCAAGCCGGACACAGGTACTGCATTACGATCGGCAATATCATCTTCTCCTCACCAGCTGGAATTGGATTGCGATCTGGCGGCAGATCGGTCTTGTCCCAGTCTGCCAGATTAACAAGCGCACGACATTAGTGAGTAGTCCTAAAGTGTAACACCTATTTCTTCTTTTATCTTCACGTTACTCTTCTAAGTACTGAGGAAATAATACACAGAGCAGGCGACTAATCACCGGATGAACTGATTAACAGGCATTGTACCACCACCACCACCACTACCACCATCATTATCATCACAGTGAGAGTTATCAGCGACGCCGGAGGCCAGAAGGGCGCAAGGGCTGAGTTCACCTACTGTGAAGTCTGAGGTAGCGTTGTGAGTCATAAACATTACTGCGAGCAAGGTATAGCTATCTCCTCGGCTCCTCCGGGCGTGGAGAGGAGGGCGAAAATTTTAAGAGCAAGGGGCTAACAAGGCAGCAAAGTGTTCAGTTCCATCAATCTTCCGTCAACTGGAACCACGATCACCATCATAATCATCAAGAGCTTTCTGAATACCGTTTGCACTCTGCAAACTTAAAGAATACTTACACTGCGGGTGGTTAGGTGACCGTGCCCCTCACCTCCCTCCTCCTCCTCTCACCATCTCTCCGTTCTATTACGACACACCCTTGCGCCGATAGACACAGATTTAGACAACAGAGAAATGTGACGTTCTAACCGGCCGCTTTGGCGATTGCTCCGATGATGATGGGAGGAATGGCGAGAACAACGCAGCCGACAGCAGCCGCGTACGACATGATCTGAGCTCGACCAGGCGACTTAGCTGACAAAACTCTCTGAAAGTAGACCTACAACGTTCCACACACATGAAACAACAGTAAGCTAGTAAAATAGTAAAACACAGAAATAAACACAAAAAATAGAATGGAATTTAGGTCAATAATATTGGAATAAGCAAAATGTTGTCCTGTAAAATAATTTGGGGTCTGCTAGATAATATACATATGAAAATCCTTTGCAGTGGCACAAGAGACTGACTGCCATCACCAAGGGACCAGCATGCATCACCACGTCTCTGGAATCAGTTTTCTTTTCCACTTTAGCAGTAGCAGCCTCGTCCTAATCACTCTTACGATACACTTCAGTCAGCGCATGTCACAGTCAGATCGTCACATATAGCATTGTTACTTACCACACGCACGCAACATCCATCATATCTTCACACTTCCACTCTCAGCTTAAAACGCATCTGTTCACTAAATCTTTTCCAACACATCTTTTCCACTGAAACTCGAGCAGGACTATCTGAACTCATTGCTTTTCTGTTTTAGATTCTTTCGTTAATTTTTTACAAGTTTGTGGCCACGCGCAATTAAACCCAGTGGGCAATATGTCAGTTTCGTGAGCGCACTTTTAATATTTCGTATGCTATCGATCGTATCGTCAAATACCGACCTGCCACGGTATTCCTCCGAACACGAGAAGCAGTCCGGAGTCGATCCAGACACCGGTCTGTGCTGGGTCGAAAGTACCGAGCCACGAGATCTCAAAACCGGTTCCGTGAGTATTGTTCTTGCTGGTGGTGTCTGGAGACACGGTACTGCTGCCGTTTTCAGGCGACTTTGAAGACTCCGGGATTCTAGAGAAGATGTTGCGACCAGTCATCGCATCGTGGCTGGCAGCGAAAGGAACGGCGATCCACTGTTAACACACGACGACGACGGACGTCGTAAATCGTAATGTAAGACTTAATTAGAACTAGCGAGTTCATACAGCCTCGTTCCTCCGTATTAGCCAAGTGTGAATTTGTGGTAAGGTCAAAACTTGCAGCTTCCTAGTCCAGCCTCCAGGTCTCCACAGCGACAATGCGGCTGGAATAATTATCCTCTCTAGAAAATTGACTCTCATCGTAGTTGATAGTTCGTTGATTTTTTCTAAAATTGACTCACTGATGTAAAATGGTTCAACCTGCAGCCACTGAAGTAATAATCTGTTTTTTTTGCAAATTTACTGGGAAGTTTAGCCATGTATCCCAGTCTTCGGGGTCCTTTGTCCAAGATCTCTCCCGACAACTTCACTAACAGCATAAAAAACCTTGTCATCAGCAGTATAAGAATGGCAGTCAGACACGAATTAACGGATGAGTGACTTGGCGTCTGTCTTTATTTACTGGGAGATGTGAGCCCCGAGTGTGGAGGAAGGGATGGTCGTAGGGGATTGGAGATTGGTCCCTGAGTAGCCCGTGGTGACTTCCTATAGGCTTCCCATAGTAATCATAGGCCAGTCTCACCGTTTTCGCAGTGTTCCGACTTGTCACGGACAGACAGACAGACAGACGGAATTGGTCTAGCAAAAGGCGGCAGAAACGACAAATGCAACTTATTTAAAAGTAAGTAAGTACGTATAGTTAGTTAGTAGGCGGGTGTCGTTACCAGGCCGAAGAAAATGCAGAAGAGTTGAACAACGTCTGTGTAGGCGACCGAGTAAAGACCTCCAAACAGTGTGTATGCGACTGCGATGAAAGCCGACACGACAATGGCCGTGTTGCTGTCCATCTCAATGATGACCGCCAGCGTCGAACCTGTCATGAACCATCAACACGTTCAGCTCGTCATCGCCGCCTGGTTCAATCCAGTGATACAATCACCAGCAGTCGACGTGTATTGTGGATTGTTTACGGCGCAGTGAGACTTACGTGTTACGCGGGCCGTCCGATAGGGCCGCATTAAGTGTTGCACCCAGTCCGTCTGTCCGTCTGTCACGTACCTCCGATTTTCTCGAAACAGGAAAGCCGTAGAAACTTCTAAGTTATTGCAAATATAGCGCTGGACAAGAGTAGCTAGTGGAGAGAATTTAAGGTCAATGGCCAAAGGTCACTGAGAACGTAAATGTAAAAATCGTTTTTCGCACACATCTTCGTCAAAAATGGATAGATTTGCATCAAACCAAGACCAAAATGATCATCTGTCCATTTTACACATATTGTTAATACAGCAGAAATGTTTCGTTTTTCTATAAATCTGTAATCAGTAATTATCCACCTGGCCATGCACCTAATTGTTTACATGCTACTCAGTGGTGGTGTAATCGGTAAAATAGTAGCTTCCTGGACTGGAGCGAATCAAGTGTATCGCAGCGTTGCTGCTATAACCACCGCCGGTGCATTAACATTCCGGTCAAAAACTTCTGTCGCAAACTTAATAAGCAATTAGGCCTATACCGTAAGTCTTCTAATAGCAGCCCTGACTCCAATACTGGCCAAGGGTATGCGCCGTTTGTACTAATAGGCGCCGATCGCCTGAAGCCTCTGTTACAGGATTTACGGTACACTACGTAATCAACGGTATATATAGGTCAGGCCTACACGTTAAACCGCGAGCGGTACAGAATGCATATGCATTCTTTTGTGGTTTGTTCTAAAACCCACTTTAATGCAAACAATAACCCTTACCCTAATTGCAAAACCGTAAGCCAATGCGATAATTATATCTTCCGTAAAAATTCACGGAAGTTTCAAAGCTGTTTCGGATCACGAATTTGCGACGTTTAGTCCTGCCAATGGACTAATTAGTAGATTCCGTGGTTTTCGATGTTTAGTACGTCAAACTAGCAATAATGATGGAATGAGCTATACACCGTTGTTGACGGTCTGGTTTTTGGAGTTTTTATGTTGCACAGTTTCGATCGTTTCTTCGTCCGCGTTTTTCACGTATCAGAGAACATTGATACGGACAGACGTGAGTATACCGAGGGCAGCGAGGATTGCCGCAGACCAGAACACCTCTCCCATCAGTGCCGGAATGTACAGTAGGCCTCCCATACGCTCTCCGTACTTCCGCTGAAACGGATCCAGCATCGTCACGTAGCCTTGCGAACGCATTTTATTGGCGAAGAACAGGCCTCCTGTCAACAGCCAACGGACTATCATCAATTCATCATGCACTTTACCGGCAACAGAAATAGTGAAATTAATGAACGCAACAGACCGCAACAGCGTTAGTTAGCGCATTAGAGATTTTTTGAGATTGTGCCACATAAGTTGACACTTTACTTACTTATTTACTTACTGGATGGTTTGACACTCGTCCGTTGGCAGAGTGACAAATGACAATCTAGAGAGTTCTGTGATGTCACAGTCATTTGACGGCTCGCTGAACTGAATCGTACGTCATTGGAGCCACCGGCGAGGCAGGTCGCCGCGCCCGTCCAGCATTTAAGATAAGTATAGCCTACGCCGAATTAGACGGTTCGACGTCGATGTGCTTTCGAAACAACTGGGAGTCTTCAGTTGGTCCTGACATCAGCTTATAATATCTATGATCTCAGCATAATATCCCACATTGGTAGGAAGATCGCTCGGATCTCAGGTGTGGCTGGCTAGAGCTTCTAACGTTTCAGCGTTTTTAGCCGACCGTACTAACGGTCGCGCTCTGTCTGTCTGTTGGCTGTCTGTAACGTATGTATTGTTGCTAAACGGTGCGTCAAGAAGCCTATGGGGAATCGATGGTCCCATGGCCGATGACGTCACGTGACCACGAAAGGTCAACGCCGTGACCTCAATACGCTTAGAGACCAATATCTCGAAAACAGCTGGAGGTACTAATTTAGCAACCATCGCCAGTTACTAGATAGTCTGCTGTGAGACAGTACGGTCGGCTATCCTAGCGACAGCTTGGCTTCTTGTTGATGTTTTGTGTCACTTTTCTGTAAGATAAATCAATGCTGTATAAGACGAAGAGGTAGCATGACAAATACCGAAAACGAGGCTGAGAGCATATCCAAAAGGTGCCTGACACCAGACGAGTCCGCCATCTTTTTTGAATATAATTTCCGCCGTTCCGTTGATGTACGCTCCGCCCACCCACGTCGCTGATAACATACAACAGCCAATCACTGTGCATTGAATTCAAAGTGTTATTAGATCACTGAAATCAACATGAATTTACACGATATAAGGCCCTACATCCCTCAAAGCAGGCAGTTGGGGCTGTGCCGTCATATTGATAACAAGAAAGCCTAGATGTGGCTAACAGACCCGCGCGGTGCTTCAGCAAGCGTCTCACGGTTTGTGTAAGAACAGTGAGAGTTCTTTCTACACTGTGAGTCAAAAAAAAACTGTGCCACTTTTATTTTTACTGTAACTTTGGCAAATGTTGGTCGATTTTTAAAATTCGTCCAATGTCGGAATCAGAAAGAAATGGCTCATAACAAGAATGAAAAATTTCCCACCGTAGCTTAACTTTGTTGCTACATTACCTTGTAAAACTAACACTTGTGTGAATGTTCGCGTGAAACTGTGGAGGTTCTGCATCGAGAAACACCAGACTTCATTTCTCTAGATTTGTGGCCTACAAACAGTCCAGATCTCAATCCAGTTGATTACCAGATCTGGGCTGTCATGCATCAGCGTGGTGTATACCAGAGGAAAATCCACACCATCGACGAACTGAAGCAGAGGCT
>Ga0056114_1000695_pt1 | contig 12859 bp, 12 predicted proteins | sample WorMetHERISLAND1_FD_77005 | JGI IMG/M metagenome (GOLD analysis project Ga0056114, IMG submission 77005) | Marine gutless worms symbiont microbial communities from Max Planck institute for Marine Microbiology, Germany - Olavius loisae HERON... ...
ACTATAGTTACTGTAATTCAACTTAGTTACTTAAAATTAAGCAGTTGCAAATGAACTAGCAGTGAACAATTGAAATAATTGTGATTGTTTTCAAAAAAAGTAAAGAAAACACAACAGACCTTATCTACTGTTACTCAGCCTTATTTCTGCTGTAATATCCATAGCGGTTCTTTACGAAAATAACATATGAGTTGGACCGAAACAAAAATTTTGAATCCGTTGCGATCGGATTTTAAGTATCCGTCGGATTTCGGATTTCTAAAAAACTGTCGGATTCCGTCGGATTCGGATACGGATTCGGAATCCGTCACATCCCTATTGAATAGCAACAAGACGCTCAGCCATTGCTGATATCCTGAGTGTTGCTTGTCCATGTGTTGCACGGTTCCCCATGAACAACGTGACAGCTGTTTCTGATGATAGTACACGACTTTGAGTGGCCTTGAAAGACCATTGTGGCTAATGCAAACCTTTTGATGTCTAATAGTTAGAAAATCTGCATATATTCATGCGCGTCTTTTGTTATGCGGACCTCCCTTGGGGGCCACATTAAGTGTTGCACCCGTCTGTCCGTCCGTCCATCCATCCTGAGCCTCCATTTTTTTTTAAATAGAACTGGACAAGAGTTACTAGGGTACCGGTACCAAATTTTAGGTCTAAATGTGAAAGGTCTAAGTTTACTGGGAATGAAAATATAGCAGGAGGCTTAAGCTGTTGTTAGGAACTTAAAAAAAGCCAACTGTACTGCCTCACAGCAGACTTCTCCCAGATAGTCATTTGCAACTGTTGCTAAATAGCATCTTCAGCTGTTTTCGAGATATTGGGGTATAAGTGTATTGGGGTCACGAGTTTGATCTTTCAGGGTCACGTGACATCATCGGTCACGTGACCATTTGACTCGCCGTAGGCCATTTCCTTTCAGTGGTCATTTGGAACCGAGCCTCCATCTCTCATGGTTTCCGATATATTCAGTGGTCGGCATGATCTTAAACGACCTCTAAACAGTGGGTGTCTTATAGTTAACATAGTGTACTAGATAATGCCACAGTGAATAGCAAGTTTGTTTGTTTCTCCTAGTTTACCCCTACCCTCCTTTTGTGGAAAAATTGACATATAGTTACTGGCATAACAAATTTATGGTGAAATGTGGCTTACGTTCTGAAAAATACGGTAGTTAAGCGGAACGAATAATACATGTACGTGGTCTGTTGAATCTGTGTTATTTCTGGTGATGTCAAATATCCATGTGGGTCATTTCAGCTATTTGAAACCCTTCCAACTAACAGTAATTTCGAGTTGAAATCTGCATGTGTAGAAACGACCGCAATGACCCTCACAGAAGTGGCCGAACTGTTGACGACCAGCTGGAGGAGCTGCACTGGCGGAAGCATAGGTCGTCGTCGAGGACCGGGTCCAGATCACCGCATTCTCATCACCGAGCACGGCGGTCTGGATCGAGAACCAGGCCCGGCATGTCACATATCCGTTCATCCTCCCAGTCTCGGAGATCCGACTCCAGGGCACATATCAGGTCGAGAAGCCGAAGTCGTTCTCGGTCACAGGAGTTGCACGCCTATTCACCGGACGTCGATTACAGGAAGCTTGACAGGAAGACGATGGCGTATGCCACAAGTCTGGCCGCAGAGTTGAGGAAGCGGCGAATGCAGCTGGAGCTGCGGACGCCTGGCGATGTAAGGCCAAGGAGAATGAAGAACTGGAACCAGAGTGTGATGACCGGTAGTGGCAGTGCCGAGGAGCCTGTAATCATTATTGATGACCTCTCATCACCGGAAGACGAAGGACATCCAATTGATGCCAAGTCGACGGAACCGGATGCCAAGAAACAGAAGGTGGAGTCATCCGAGGTGGGAGCTGGTGATCACCAGGCGTTGCCTAGAACAATTGTCGACGATGCGTTGCTGTCCGCTATTCCAATGCCCAGCATACCTGTATGCGCTTCATCTATTCCAATGCCAGCCATGCCTCCCCCTGCTGCAGCAGTCACCGTTGAACGACAGTGTTTACCTGTTGTGGCTGAAGAGAAGCCGTCACCTTTGCCTGCTGTACTCCAGGAACAACATTCCACACCAGTCGATGAACAGAAAACATCTCCTGCCAGCATTGACCAAACTGTCTTCAGTGGTGATGTCTCGTATGCATTCAGGCGCCTTACAGAACTTCCCATGCCGCCGACTGTACCTGACGATGAGTGTGAAAGCCTCTGTGAAAACGTCAGGTAAATCATTTAACTTGATCAATTATATCAGTTTTAATAATAATTGTTTAACTGTTAAAATTTGATTACTGTTATTAGATGCTATTTTACTTCAGTGGTTAAAAATTTGTTGAGGTTGCAAAAAACTGTTGATTGATTGATTGATTGAGCAGTGTTTAACGCCTCCACCAACACCGTATAGGTTATCCGGGAAACAGTTTTACGTTTCAAAAGACCCAACCAACAGTATCAGTGCAAAAGCTGTTATGTCTTATGCAACTGTATTTTGTAATAGGCAATAGTTTTAATATTTTTGACTTTTTAGACACTTTGTATTTAGTTCAGTACCGTTGTCCAAATTTGACAGTAGATTATTAGAAAGCTTGCTTGTTTTTCAATTATGAACAGATTTTCAGTCATTAAGACATTGTTACATTTTCCAAAACCGACGATTAAAGTGTAGTATATATGACAGGGAGATTGTTAGTTATGGAATTAATATCTAGTTAATATTAATATGGTTTGATAAACTGTTTGGATTCTTATGCAGTCGCATCAAATTATTTAAGCCTGTAACCAGAAATTTTGCGCAGGGGAGGGAGTTCGACTGTCGCTAAATTTGGGGATGGTTGAGACCTGTTGAGGGATTGAGCCCCTGCCCAGAAAAAAATGAAATTTTCCTTTTAAAATGATGCATTTTGATGCATTTTAGTGCATGTTTTCCATACATATTTGGACCTGGTGATTGCGTGCAACCACCCGAACGCCCCTAGTTATGGGCCTGTTATTATTTGTAATAATTCATTGACATTGTTGTTAAACAGCACTGTAGATAAGAAGCCGCCAGATGACTGTAGCAGTGACTTTACAAGCGTGGTGAAGTTGCCTGATCCTGCACCAGAAAGGTTGCCTGCCCGTCGGCTGGGTATCCGTGACCTGCCGATGCCTCCGATGGCTTCGGATGCGGACGACGACGTCGACGAGGATGAAAATGATGGCGTCACTGAGCAGGAAACGTGTACGAAAGACGATGATTGGTGTGACAGCATCGTGAAGTCATTTTTCAAAAAGAAGGAATCGTTGTCCAGCCGTACTAAAGACAGCCAACCGACTCAGGAACAGTATGTATTGACTGTGATGAGTTGCTGTCGTTTGATGATGGAACTTAATGCTTTGACGCCCACTGTTGCCATATGGGTACAGCTATAAAGCATCCTGTGCCAGACCGGGTTGAGCCGTCATTTGTAATTTTGACAGCCGGGCACACTGACGCTGCATCAGAGTGCCCAGCTGTCAAAAATTACCAATGACGGCTTAACCCGGTCTGGCACAGGATGCCTTTATAGCTGCACCCTTGTGTCGACAGTGGACGTCAAAGGGTTAAAATTGCTGTGTTTTGGTTCACATATAACGTTGAGCATGGTTCCTTTTGTCATTGGTCGGTTAAAGTGAGGGAATTTAAAGAATTCAGGGAAAACGGAGAAGATCAGGGAAAAGTTCGGGGAATTTCAAAAGTACCATACTGCAAAGAAAGGGAGATGACAGATATGTTCAAAGAGATTTGAGACTAGCTGTGAAAGTACGTTCCATCTAGTGGTTCTGAGACTCAGCTAGTTAAATGAAATCATGTTCTTGGACATTTTTGTAAATTATGAGTATTTTATATGTCCAAGTTGAACGTCATCAGTGTGTGATTATGTAACCCTACAACACACTGTAATTGGCTTTGTGTGGTTTACTTTGTTTGCTCTGATGTTCGACTTTCCCCCAAAGTGACGATTTTTGGCTTTTTATGCTGCTGTAATTATTTGCAAGTGATTATTTTATGAGTAACATGTTAATTAATTTGTAACTACAACTAACTTGTCTTATGGCCTTGTTGCATAAAATGGCTGCTGTCTCTAATTAATTCTGAACGTCATTATCTGTCATTATCTGAATGACATTATAACATGAAAGTCATCGTAAACCACTTGTTCTGTTAACGAGTGAAGTTCAAGACCTCACGCATACTGGACCATCTTTGCAGAATGCTCTGTCATCTTAAATTAAAAAATATAACCAGGCACAGACACATACAGCTTTCCTGTTCCACCCATGTTTTATATCCTTTGTCGGTACTGTACTGAGCACATTTAGAGTGTGATCGCAAAAATGCTATATGTATTGGTTGTTTCGTCGAAATAACAATTTTATATCTAGAGTTTGGAGTTGTAGTGCTGATGTGTGGTGTGTACAGAGAGAGTACAGGCGACTTGCCGCTGTCTGAGCGTCAAACGTCTCCGTCTGAATTAGGTCCAGAGAATCTTGATCTGTCGTCATTTAATGGCAGCTATCGTATGTGGCAAAGGTTAGTTCACTATTTATTGCATTTTCTCCTCAAGGAATATTGATAATAATCAAATACTACCATTACAGTACGTAGCTTTCAGTCAGAATAGTCTGTCTTTAGTATTGGTTGTTAGGTTGCCAGATGTTAAATTGACCCGGTGTATTGTTGGTTAATACAGGCATTTATAAGAAAAGCTCTGTATATTGTTAGGCATTTGTGTGAACAATTCAGCAATACTTAAGAGAATTGTTGAAAGGCAATTTTTATCTGCTGCTTGCTGTTTTGTGACTTTGTAAATGTACGGCTCTCCATCAACACTCACTTAGATTGTCGGTTACAATGCTAATGCTGGTATGAAGGAAACCTTAGCTGATCACAGCTAGGTCATCAGGATTAGTAAAAACATAATGCTGAATATATATACAGTGCTAATATATCTGTGGTGTCATACCTAATGCTTCTTAGGTCAACTTATCCGAGTCAACATAATGGGAGGAGTTGATTTAATAAAGCCGTTTTCAGTGCCCATCCTTCCGTCCATCTGTACATGCATCTGTCTGTCCGTCAAAAATTTTTCCGATTTGAATGAAATTTGATGTGTAAGTAGAGGTTGATGAGTTATACACGACTTTATGCTGTATGACCCGATTCAAGGTCTAGGTTGGAGGGGACGTAAAACACTACACAATCAATCAGTCAATCAAGGTCTAGGTCCTGGATGTCTGAAAGTTATGAAAATGGCCCATTTCAAAGTCTTATCTCCTCTGCCGGTATGCATGTAATCAAAAGGCTGATGTTGAATTATGAGACTCCAAGACAATATTTATTTCTGCATTATATTCTTGCAGCATTTCCTGTATTTGTTCTACTTTTAATGACATTTGTAGCCTGTGAAGTTTCCGATGCATATGTTGTCTGTATGTGTATGTGTTTGTGTTAGACATTTGCAAGGTTCACGCAGGATGAACGAGGCTGCGGCGTGTGACTGGGGAGAGCGCTGCGTCGATGTCTTCGACATCGTCTCACAGATCGGTGAAGGCATGTATGGTCAGGTGTACAAAGCCAGGGACAGGCAAACAGGTCAGTGCTTTGTCATTGAATTTTGTTTGTCACAAAATGTTTGATGTTTTGTTGGAGCTATTATTGGAATGTCATTAATTGTTGGACGTTTGCTGTTATTGTTATGCCAGCATTCGTTGTGCTTTATTGTTGGGAGTATGTTAATTGTGTGTGTGTGTTTTTCTGTCTGTTGATGAGTGGGAATATTAAAAACGTTTTAGATGGATTTTAGCAAAAGATGAAAGACTACATTCTGTGGATCATTGGCTCTGTCCAATGGGGTGTCCAAGAGGCCACTTTTATGGATATGTCCTGTATTGTCAACCTTTCCATTTAGTGCTGCTATCAGTTGAAAATAACCTATGTTTGTAGTTGTCAGTGCATCAATTAATTCTATGCTGTGATTTCAAATGTCAGAAACATTTATTCCCCTAATTTACATTTCTTTGTGTTTTGTTAACAGTCTGTCTGAAAACAGGAGCACAAGTGAAATTGAAATGATTTCGTTATTGTTAATGTTGTTGACAGGTAACTTTGTGGCACTGAAGAAGGTGCGTCTGGAGAACGAGAAGGAAGGCTTTCCAATCACTGCTGTGCGTGAAATCAAGATTCTGCGTCAGTTGAATCACCCGAACATCGTTGGACTGCATGAAATAGTCACCGACAAGCAGGATGCAGTTGAGTTCAGAAAGGACCGAGGTATGGTCAGATCTTATGCCATATTTTTCGGTCGACTCCGACTCAACGTGATAAAGCCCGTCTTGGTGTTCGTCCATACTTACGTCCGTCCCTCCGTCAACAAAAGTTATTCCGATTGGAACGAAATTTGTAGGTACAGGTTACGACACCACAGTATGCCGTATGACCTGATCCAAGGTCAAGGAGGTCCGAAAGTTGCAAAAATGGTCGATTTCATAGTCTACCTTTTCCGCTGGTATGCATGTAATCAAACTACTAATGGTTTATTATGATCCTCCAAGACACTATCTGAAATTTTTCTGGACAGATATTTGATGTTCTTTCTCTTTCGGCGTCACGTGATTTTCAAAGTCAGGGAATGGTCACGAGTCAACCACCATTCTCGTATGTGGCTTATTTATTCGAATGTTTTTGCCTGTCACCTAAGTGAATACAAGCCAGCTATTATACACGTACAGCTGTTCATATGAGGCTGCATTAAGCAGCAATGCATTGATGTCATTTGTTTGCCCAATGCCTTCACTTTGCTTGAAGTTGGAGAGACAGTGAAATTACACATTTAGTGGATATATGACAAGCAACTGGTGTAGTAATTATGAGATTGGAATACGAGTTTTTCAGGTCACCCAGTCCCACAGCTACTCTGTACCAATGCCGTCTCGAGGTGTCGTCCCTCCACGGTCAATTAATGAACACCAATGAAAGCTGGGGAGTAAACACGCATATCAGGCTGTCATGAACACTGCCGCACGACTCGTATGTGGTGTCGGCAAGTTTGACCGAATACAGCATCTGATCAGCGACCGTCTCCACTGGCTACTAGTCCACAAGAGGGTGCAGGTGTGTCTACTGGCTTATAAAGCTGTGCATGGACTAGCTCCATACTACCTAGGACGGCCACGAAGTTCAGGGCTCGCTCATTTGCCGTCGCTGCCCTGTCTGAGTGGAAACGATTGCTGCTACACATTTGTTCTAAGAGTCGGTTAACTGTTTTAAAGTCGCGTTGAAGTCTTTCCTCCACCACTGACAGCTCCTAACTGATATGTGTCGAGACACTACGATTTTTGTGTGACAGGTCATCAGCCATTGCGTTGATGCGCGCCCTTGTAATGACTTTGTCGTGTTACGGCATGTTAGAAATTGTCTGTGTATTATTATTATGTCACACGATGCACTAGCTTTGGCTGGTGTCTGGCTGAGTGCTAGTGAAACAGACATCAGTGCTACCCATGAGGCCTGGGAAAGACTTTACTTTTTAACTACAGTAAACAGTTTACCTTGATGTGATGTTGCTATATTGTCAGGATCGTTCTACATGGTATTTGAGTTCATGGACCATGATCTCATGGGTCTTCTTGAGTCTGGCCTCGTAGCACTGAGTGAAACCAACATTGCGTCGTTAATGCGGCAGTTGCTGGAAGGACTCAACTTCTGTCACAAACGCAACTTTCTTCACCGTGATATCAAGTGCTCCAACATCTTAGTCAACAGATAGTAAGTGTGTTCTGTTGTAGCTCTGCTACTTGGCTTGACTACAGTGATGTCGGCTGAAGAACATTAACCCTTTGATGCCCACTGTTGCCACACAGGTGCAGCAATAAAGCATCCTGTGCCAGACCGTCATGTGTAATTTTTGACATTTGGGCATGCCAATGCTCAGGGCTGAGCGTCAGAGTGTCCGGATGTCAAAAATTACAAATGACGGCAGCTTAACCCGGTCTGGCATTGGATTTTTTATAGCTGTACCCATATGGCAACAGTGGGTGTCAAAGGGTTAAGATTTGTGCGATGTATTTTTTGTTTATCTGTTGTGTCACCTCCTTGCTGCTGTATTGGAACACAGTAAGAATTTGGACAATTCCATGTGCTTATTATACAAACACCAAAGTTTCCTGTCTATTCCGTTTTAGTTCAAACTAAAACGGAATAGACAGGAAATGATGTTTAGAAGTGCAGCTTTCTGAATGTCGACAGTGTTTTTGTTTCAACTGTTTGTTCGGTCGCTTCTGTTGTAATGGCCGCTTTTTCTGGTATACCTGGATCGGCTTATACTGGACCACTTTTTTCAGCTAGTTAAATGAACCCAGTTGGTCAGTTGTTCTTCTGTGGAAGAAAGAATTGCTAAAGTTAAACCATTAATGCTTCCTGGTGTAGAGCTGAGAACGTTTCTGTTATCTAGCGGCAGTGTCCAAGCAGTGAACATATTACTTGAAATACTGGATATGTTATAGCATCAGGTAACTTTGATAATGTAGTTTCTGTTGCTAGTTGTGCATTGTGATTAAACTTGGTCAACACTTTGGATGGATTGCAAGAATGCAAGAACACTGCTCAAATCTCCACTCCGTTGAGTGGCACTTAACTGAGTGGAAATCTGAGTGGCTGGTTTTGCCGTGCGACATTTGAGTGGGCTCATCATGACTTGGAGGGTGGGTTTTGTGTTCTTGCAACGATTTTCATGCTCAGTGTACTTAAACTTGACAAGGTGTGGCGATCTAGCACGCTTAACTTCAAGATTAAACTGGATCTCTACACCTCACTTATCGTCTCTACAGCCATATACGCCAGTGAGACCTGGAAGAGTACAGCTAGAATACATCAGCAGCTGGACGTCTTCCACCAGCGGATTTTACGCCAGATTTTGGGCATTACGTGGAAGGACCACGTGACGAATATGGAGGTGCTAAGCCGGACTGGGCAGCGAAGATTACACTACATTGTTGCAGAGAGACGACTTCGGATGGCAGGCCATATCATCAGGATGCCACCTGGACGACCAGCCAATCACGCCATGTCATGGACTCCTCGTGGTAGTGGCAGACGACGAGGTCGTCCAACGAAGACGTGGCGGTAGTCGATTGGAACAGCGTCCGGGCTGTGGCTACAAACAGGAGCAGATGGCGAACTCTTGCCGCCCATTGTCCTGTCAAGGACCGTAGGATCTAAATGCTAAGTAAGTGTACTTAAACTGGCCAGTTAATCGCTGAGCGGCGTTCTTGCAATCCGCCCATACTTACTTCGTTACTGTTCAATACTGAGTCATCATGCTGTGTTGTTGTCCAGTGGTCAACTGAAGCTGGCTGACTTTGGCCTGGCTCGACTCTCCGAGTCGGCCGAGTTCCAGCGACCGTACACTAATAAAGTGATAACACTGTGGTATCGTCCGCCAGAACTGCTGCTTGGTGAGGAGTGCTATGGCCCGGCTGTTGATATATGGAGCTGCGGGTAAGATGTCGTTTTATTACTGGCCTCTCATTGTTCATGTTAGAAAGGTATATTTGTATATTTTTAGGTCGACTTGCCTAATAAGGCCGGTCTCAGTGTCTGTCTGCCCGTCGTACGTCTGTCCACAGAAAGTTTTTGTTGATTTGAACAAAATTTTGGTGTTTTGGTAGAGGTTGATGAGTGCTAAACGATAATATGCCGTACGACCCGATCCAAGGCTGCCTTTTCTGTCGGTATTCATGTAAGCAAACCACACTACGATACTCCAAGACAATCTAAATAATTTTAACCAGGTAGATTTGTGATACTCATTCCCGTTCGATGTCGTCACGTGACCTTCAAACTTAGGATGTCTACCTTTGGCAAACAAATTTTGTCTGTAACGATGAGTCAACCAGCTGTCCCATACGTGGCTCATTTCTATAAATACGAGTTTACTTGTGTACAGATCTGTCACATTGAGGAACTAGTTGAACTGGTTTTCATTTGGAACGTCACATGCAGCTCAGCACTGTGTTAAAGCCTGTATGTAAAACAAGTGGAGAAGGCCAAGTTTTCACCTGTGTTCAGACCTGAACCCCTTACATTTTTATCTTGACATTTTGCCTGCATGATTATGTTGTACCCACGTGTCATATTGTGTTGAGTGAGGGCTATGTGGTAAGATTGGTGACACATTAATTTTGGGGGCAAAGTCCACCGACCCACACCCCATAAATGTGGACACAGTTAAGCATTTCACATGAAAACAGTCAACACAATATGTCCAGTAATAATTAATGGATTAATGTCAAATTTCAAATGGAACTTTGGACCACCTTCATGACATTCTGGGTGGCCCGTAACGGTTATCTGGCTAATTTCAAGATGGCAGCAACTGTCTCAATTTTTATAATACGCTTAATGAACGTCACCAGATTGGCAGATAAAAAGATGCCTGTCAGCATACCAGCTCTAGTTTCACTAAATCCGGCGTACTTCCAGTTCTTCAAGACATCTAGCTCAAGACAATGCTGTTTGCATAGCTCGACATGCAAAACAGATGATAAACAAAGAAAGAACCTAATAATTAAATCCCTTAACCCTTTGATGTGCACTGTTGCCGTATGGGTACAGCTAGAAAGCATTCTGTGCCAGTCCGGGTTAAGCCGTCATTTGTAATTTTTGACATCCGGGCAGCGGCGGGCACTCTGACGTTCACCCCCGAGCTTCAAGAGTGCCGGGCACTGACGCTCGGGGCTGAACGTCAGAGTGTCTGGATGTCAAAAACTACAATCGATGGCTTAACCCGGTCTGGCACAGGATGTTATATAGCTGTACCCATATGGCAACAGTGGTCATCAAAGGGTTAACTTAGGAAACGTGTGCCCAATGTCCACATTTTAGAATTTCTTTCGTTTGCAGATATGTGCAAGATGAACTGCCATCAAGTTGTACATTGCCGTCAATGTACCGGTAGATGATTGTGTTTTTTTCAGGTGTATTCTCGGTGAATTGTTCACCAAGAAGACTCTGTTCCAGGCGCGTGAAGAACTTGCCTTACTGTCTGTGATCAGCCGCTTGTGTGGCACACCAAATCCTGCCGTCTGGCCCGACGTCGTCCGGTTGCCGCTCTGGTTGACATTCCGACCGCACAAAATATATCGGCGACGCGTGATTGAAGAATTTTCCTAGTCAGTTGCTGTCTCACAATCGTCTGACGTAATTTGTGTGCATAAATTATTATTCAATATGTGATTTATCTTACAGACTTCAGACTGTAATCAGTAGTTGGATAAAATCTCTGAATTTGCTCTATATGGCATGAGCTTGATTTTACGTATAGTATAGATTAAATATAGTGCATAGATTAAGCTGTAATCACTGTCTCAGCTTATGAGTGATTAGTAATTATTTTACCTGTTTGTGGTTTGTCGATCTGTGTTAATGATAAATATTCTTTGTTTGCTGTACAGTCTGCCGTCGGGAGCGTTGTGTTTGCTCGACAGTATGCTGATCTTAGATCCAGCCAAGAGGATTTCAGCCGATGATGCCCTGAAAAACTCATGGCTGAGTGCCGTCAATTCATGCATTCGACTTGAGTAAGTTATACATTGCATCGTAACTAATTGTTGTTGGCTGTGTGTATTGCTGTCATAGTAACAGTACTGAATTGTATGCAGTCTGTGGCTCTGGTGATTTTCTTTGCAACTTATTTGATAGTTGTGGCATAGCAGCATAGTGCTTGCAATTTTGGACCAGAAGTCATGTTTAGGCTGTATTGCTGTAAAGTTTCTAAACAGTTTTTACGTTGACTCCTCCGAGTCGACTCAATGAAGCCGATCTCAATTTTGTCCGTCCACAAAGTTTTTCCGGTTTCAATGAAATTTGGTGTGTAGACAGAGGTCGATGAGTGATACACGACGATGGTATATCATATGACCCAGTCCTAGGTCAAGGTCATGGAGGTCCGAAAGTTGCAGAAATGGTCGATTTCTCCTCCGCCAGGATGCATATAATCAAAAGATTAATGGTGTATTATGATACTCAAAGACAGTATCTAACAAATTTTAATTGAATATATTTTTGATATTCATCCTTGTTCGGTGTCGCGTGACCTTCAAACTTAGGATGTTCCACCTTTGGCAAATGAATTTTGCCTCTTTCAAGGAGTCGACTGGCAGTCTTGGCAGGCTTACTTTCTTCTACACTTGTGTTTCCTCAACGCAAACAGACACAATCTGATATGTGCCAAACGAATGCTGTTTTGAAGACTGGGCGTATGATAATCCTTGCACGGGACTCCATGACTTGTGGTGTTGTGGTGTAAAGAGCACAGCTGCTGGAATCTGTCCTATGCCTTGCAAGGAGTATGGCCCAGTTCATTTATCTTAGTTGCTGTAAGTCTACACTTAGCACTAGTTGTCACCAACAATCTCTCGCCAATGTCGTAACCCAGCAGTTCTCTCATTGTCCACTCACATCTACCGAATTTCTTGAACAACTTCATTGGCTTCCCATCGAATGGCGACTCCGATTTAAGCTTGCTTCCGTAGTCTACAAAGTTCTCAATTCTGGTCATCCACCATACCTTACCGAGCTCTTACAATATCACATGTTTGCAAGGTTCACACGCTCATCTACCAGTTAGATAGATAGATATCGGAAATTTATATAGCGCAGTATCATTGATACATCTCTATTGCGCTGGATGCACTAATATCGCACGAATAGTATCGTCTTAACAGTGTGCCGAAAAACATCAAAACCGACAGACAGATCGCGAAACTCAGTCGGTAGTGAGTTCCAGACCATCGGGCCTGCAACAGAGAAAGCCCGATGGCCGAATG
>Ga0056114_1000696_pt1 | contig 12854 bp, 8 predicted proteins | sample WorMetHERISLAND1_FD_77005 | JGI IMG/M metagenome (GOLD analysis project Ga0056114, IMG submission 77005) | Marine gutless worms symbiont microbial communities from Max Planck institute for Marine Microbiology, Germany - Olavius loisae HERON... ...
CAGCAGCAGCAGCAGTAAACCATGTAGCAGTGTGCCACGCGTTACCGTAGATGAGGGAAATATCATTGTGCAGTTTAGTGAACGTGCGCGAAATGCAGTTTAACCTGTTCTTTGTCCTAGCAGAGCAGTTGAAGAGAGTTGGCGATTGGCAGTGGAAGTGAGAGGACGTGTATGTAGCTGCCATTGTAAATAGTTGTAATACATATTTTTGCACAGTTTTTTCTTGTGTTGTCCTTATAAAGGTAACTAGTTAAACACTATCGTCGTACAGCTGAGTGCCTACCGGCATCCTACGATCAGGCGCGGCACGTGGTGTGCACTGTTCCGTGGGTTGACGGAGACACGGTTGGACGAATTTGTGAACTTCTGTGTATTCCACTGCACCTTTCTTCATAACAGACTTTCAGTACAAAACTCACTATCGTTATTTGTCTGATACGCGTCAGGTGCAGCCAGTGAAATCAGGAACTACGTGGAAACGGCTCGATTTCCAGTTGAAGGATGAAAACCAAACAATTCCAGTCAAATTTTGGAACGCTGAAGCGGACTGTCCACTGACAGTTGGCGACGAAGCGAGCATGCGCAACGTGCAGGTGTTATTATTATTATTACTAATATCATAAAGAGACGGTGTCCCTATGTCTTACCATTGCTATTTGACTGTCGGGTTCTGCATACTACGGTAGATAGTCTACTGTGAGGCAGTACGGTCTGCTATCCTAGCGACAGCTTGGCTTCTTGTTAAAACTGGGTTGCGTGTTGTAGATACATTACTGCACAGTGTAGTATACGGTCAGTATTATTTGTCCTGTTGTTCAGAATTCTGCCTTGACTGGATACCTGAAATCCCTAAGAAGATACAGCACAGCGATAGTACACAGAAGCATAGTAACACATTAGCGTGTAGGATACTGTTTAGTACCAAGTTATAGTGTAGAATTTCAGAGAAAAAATACGTATAGGCTTATTGTATGGAGAGAACAAACGCTGCGAGCGGTTTTCCGGTTTACTTAATATTGAATAATAATAGTAACAAATAATACCAGGACAATGTTTATGGTGTAGCAGCATTGCGAGAGTTCATGCGATGAGCGCAGCACGTCGCCATGTGTGGACCAAACCCATTGGATTTAGCCATAAGCCGGCCTTTAGGCTACCATCACCATTTTACTATTAATCAGTCCGGAAGCTTATAGCCTACTCATGTTACCATCCCACGGAGGCTGAGTCGAGACAGTTGGCTGCATACATGCCGAGATAGTTTACCCAACCAAGTACTAAACAGGTCCGGCGTAGAGTAACTACGATGATCGAGACCACCGCTAAGCCGCGCTACCAAGTATTGAGTCATAGCTTTTTAGTTAAATGGAAGATGTAAGAAAGTTTCTTGTGCATAATGCAATAAGTGACTAGACCATGTAGGCCTATTTTTATAACACATAACTACGAGTGGCTGTATTATTTTTTGAGCAGCGTTCACGCTTTATTATATAGACACTCGCTTAGGATATTTTTGACACTCAGCATTCATAAGGGCCTATAGTTCCCTCTAGTCTATGATTGGCTAGCTATACCATACATATCGTACTATCTTGTTAGCTATGCTTCTCGGTGGTAGCTGCATTCCGCAGCGAGTGTCGTCATGCGGACCTCTGACGACAGACTCGGACTATGGAACAGGCATCCATACAATGAATTCCGACTACATTTCTGTTTGACCACGAAGCAGAGTGAACTGGTTTTACTCAGCTATGCAAAATTCAAGCAAAACATGACAAAAAAGTTACTTCGAGTTTTTATGTCATCTATCATCGTTTTCTTTTGATTGCTACCTTATGGTGAATACAGATGGGGTAGGTCGCTCTAGCTCCGTTCAAAGAGAATGCGATCGTTGCTAAAATCGCCATTAGATTACTGACGCCATCGGTGACGTCACGTGACTCTACCACGGCATAATCACGACGTCATAATCTTCAAAGTCATTTACTCGTCGCATTCGGAAAATCTCGCTCTGTTGCAAACTAAACTGTGCAACTAACATAAGCCTACATAAGTCTCGACAACGAAATCATAAAATAAACATAGCAACTAAGCTAGCCGTCAACTTTGTTTTTCTCTGCAGTCGATTCAAGTGAGTGAGTGAGTAGTTTCTTAACGGCACATCAGCACAATTAAGCTATACAGTGCCAGCACATCACAAATAAATGAGGCATTCTAGGAGCAGTTCTGCCTCATTATTGGTTTCATGGTGAACCATGCAACAATCTTCTGTGGTTTTTTGTAACACATTTAACTGGTACTGGAGCAGAAACAAAGGTTTTTCTTGAAACCCAAGCAAATGGCTCTGCACAAAAAAAGGACTCAATACCATCTAGAAACCTTTTAGCATGGTTTGGTGCAATACCACAGCTAAATGGTTGTGAAAAAAACCTTGTAAGGCTCAGAAACGTGCTGCCGTTATAAAAAACTTTCTTTAACCATGTAGAAAACCGTTTGTTTCAACTGAGTAGAGCATAGTTACGTCAGGCGCTAATAGGAATGATCTTATCTCTGATGACCTTAAAGGTCACATGAGCTATTTTATGCCGTTCTTAGCACGGTACACTGGACCATCAGTACAGGCAATGACACGTTAAATTGCAGACATTATAGATGAAGCCTGCTTAATACACATCGCCGTTAATTTATATAAGATTAACAAAACAGCGTGACGTTAACCCGTTGTAGGCTTTGATTGCAGTTATCAAATCATAAAATCGACAGCATAAGTGAGTGAGTAGCCTTAACGGATAGTTGAAAATCTGATGTAAAATATATAAAACATAATTTTTTAGACTACGTTTTTTAGATTTCACAACTATGACCACAATTCAGTAACCATGAAAAACACGCTACTATGAGACACTGTTTTTCAGATTGGGTTTTTTAAGGAAAAAAGGTTCGTTAAGTTCAGTGGTAAAGCTGCAGTCAGGCGTGAATGTTGACGAGACGTCAGACACCGAGAGTAGAGTCGTGTCTGCGAGTAATGTTGAATTTCCGAGATTTCCATCATCTAGGAAACACCAACATTAAACACACACGTACATTATTACTGATCGGACGTTAGACTCGCCGCCGAGCTGCCGAACTGAAGAAACCAATTCAATCAACTCAAAATGTTAGCAAATAATTTTCCTTTGCTATCCACATCTGTATACAGGCAGTAACGTCTGTTGTGTTACTGTTACGACCACACACTACATGCAACCTCTTGTTTTTAACGTGCAACCAATATAAAAAGAAAAATTTAACAGTTCCTGTATGATTGTTTAGTTGTGAGTTTGTTCAAATAATTGATGTCTCGAGAGAGATTATTGTTTTTAGGACCAACATTAACCAAACTGTTGTAAAATAGGCCAGCAGTACTAGACCGCCATTTCAATTGATTATAGCAATAACACTGCAACGTGTCACAGAATACAAGTATGCAATCACACTCGCACACTACACATATGACACGGTGACACTGTTAACAGACGTTGGACCGCTAGTATGAGACAGATTGGAGATTAAAACAGAAAAGACAACGTTGTCTATGACAACGAGAAAAAAATAATGTAACGCCAAAGCTACCTTGCATGAAGTCGATGACGCTCCACAAACTGTAGCATGAGAAATGACCACGTGTGTGATCGGCATCAACAATCCGCAGCAGTTTGGGAAAGATCATTAATTAGACAAGTAGTGGCAGAAACAGATCGGAATGACAAGGTCCAGAAAGTTCACTTTCCTGAGCTGTACTCGAGAATTATAACGAACTAGATCAAGGCCACTTCAGTTTCAAAAGAAGAAGAGCACAAAGTCAGATATAAAAAAAGAAAGTCAATAATACCAAAACAAAGAACAGTAAGTACTATAAGCAGACAACAGTGAGAAGCTGAAGAAAATCGCATCATGACAAAGAATACGGTAGGCTTGTTGGGCGGAGTGTTCTGAGTTAGCAGAGATGGTAGAGATGAAGCAACAGCTGGCTTGGCATTTCTGTTTAAGTGTTTTAGTGTACAAGTCTCTAGCAACGAAGAAGATCTGCAGAGGGCGTGGCCAAGCAAGCAAATTCAGCAGCAGCAGCAGCAGCAGCAGAGGACGAATGGTGAGTGAGTGAGTGAGTAGTGTCTTAACGGCATATCAGCACAATTAGGCTATACAGTGCCATTCAAGTTGGATGTTGTGAAAAAGACAATAGAGTGGCCCAGTGCAATAAGGAGGTAACCCCACTTACCCCCTTTTTGCCAACTAGGCTTTTTTGTATGCAGCAGAAGGTGCTGTCTGTGCGAAAAGGAGGTAACTGAAAAATATGAAAAACTTATGTTACCTAACCTTATATGCAATAGCATATAGAAGATGTTAAAAGCAAATGATATGAAATGCTAAGTAAAAGCAAAGCTCCAGTAGCTAATGTAAAATGGAAACATAACAATAACCACTAAACAAGATGATAAAAGTTGACTTCTTTGATAAAATCCATGATTGTTGAGTCATTCAATGGAATCTGCACCCATTGACTGATTGGTACCAGATGTCGAGCGCGGCGGAACTCATACTTAGGAATTTCTTTGTTCGTAGAGACATCTATATAACCCGTCTTCTACGAGTTACCAACTATATCAGTCTTTGCTGTTGAACGAGTTCTATTGTTAGCGTTACAAATATGAGTACCGAATATAATCTCAACGATGGCAGAGATGTTACACTTGTTGTGGAAGAGAAATATGGACACGCAGTAGTTACTGTACGGAACAAGTTCCATTTTACGAAGAAAATACAATTTCCTACAGAAAGTGTGGACGACTTCATCTCCAGAGTTACTAGTGACGCGAAACATCTTCCGGACTTAGACGTGAGTGAGTGAGTGAGTAGTTTCTTAACAGCACATCAGCACAATTAGGTTATACAGTGCCATTCAAGTTGGATGTTGTAAAGAAAATTTTGATCGTTAGCTGCGGTCGTCAGATGGCACTGTATCTGGCGAGTTTCAGTGAATGACCAGTCGTACATACATGCAGTAAATGACTCGAATCATGCATCTGCTGCACACTGTCAGTGACGTCATCACGACTACCGGTGACGTCATTGCTACCTGCGTAGTCCTCGTCTACGTCAATACAGCACGACAAACAGACAACTGCCACGTGACCATCCTACCATTCTCTGCAAGATCAAGCCGACCAGACAAGGCACTGCACTGACAGTTAAAGAGTGGAGTTCTCTCCAGTGAGTGAGTAGATTCTCTACGGCACATCAGCACATTATCAGCTATTTATTGCCATCATAGTTGTTGAACAGAACCATGACTGTAGTGTACAGATAACTAGTAGTGGTCCCTCTACCGGCATATTACCAGGCACTTTGGGCACTGACAATGGATCACAGGTCAATGATGTTCCAGGCCTACAACAGGACTTCTGGCAAAACAGCCAGCAGCAAGCACATGAGGCAGCCTCGCATCTGTGCGACCTCCCAATGAATTGCTGGAGCACATTTTAAGTTTCAGTTGCTGTGACGGAGAGGGGAGCTGCCATTGGCCCCATGAAAGCAGCGTTTAGTGAGTCTTGCCGCTTTGCTAGTATTTTGGGCAAACGCTGGACCCCACAAATTCACATAATGCCGGATGTAATGCGAGAACTGGAAGGGCTTGAACATTTACCACCTGATGTTCGCTGCAGAGTTACAGTATGCAGACTCATTCGCTTGGCGGGAAAACAGAGCGGTCTACTGCTGTCGAGGCAATGGATCAGCCCGGCTGGTTCACGATAACGGATTTCGTGCCCGCAAAAGGATGGTAACTTCTCGTTGTCAGTATTCTGAAGTTTTGACCACACGTTGTAGTGTATTGGTGAGTTAGTGAGTGAGTAGTTTCTTAACGGCACATCAGCACAATTAGGCTATACAGTGCCATTCAAGTTGGATGATGTCGGAACTAATACAAGCAGCATGCTGCGGTTATCTCATCGCATCCATCCATGACGACGTTGCTGTCAGAACTTCGTAGCAGTAACGAGTTACATGAACAACATCAGACAGGTCTGGACTCACTGACTACTCACCTCAATATACTCTCAGTCACTTCAGACGAGCACTCAGACTACAGCCGACTGACCGTGCAATCTCGACGGATTCACGCAGCATATCGCCAACTACGTCGTAGACGGACGTCAGCATCACTACCGTGACATATCACCACCACGACAGCGCTACACGCAACGCTATCAACACTCAAGTGCAATGACCAGCTGCACGAGATGCACTTCTCGATGTCCAGCCATGCATGCACGTTGTCTCAATTGCAATCGCACTGGTCAATAGCTTCCACGAAGCCCTAATCAGTACAAATTTTCCGCAGTAAATTTTATCGACAAAGTTGAAATTATTGGACACATCAGACCTATTCTCCACGTTTCTTGGAATACACTGCGTACTTCGAAAACACCTACCTCAACACTACGTGCAAATTCAAAGACATTATTTCCGTTCGCCCACTGCAAGCCTGCTACCGTGTGTTGCAAAATGGGTCACTAGTGCTAGCCCGCCGAACATCTGAACACACACAAACACAGTTCATGGATCATCCACAGAGATTGGACCGAGTTAAGTGGATTGTAATGTTCGTTTCTCATCACCAACCGCTCGCCGTTTTGCTCAGCACGACATGGAATTAGAATTGTAGTCCACAGTTGCTTCTACCGACTTCGTCAACTACGGAGCATCATCCGGCATTCGTTGACAGCTGACGTGTGATGTCACGTTCCAGTCGGCCGAAGTATACTCGCTGTATTACTATGCAAGTCTTAAATGATTAATCATGCTGTATGTAACGTCATTATACAGTATGTTACATGTGTGTGTTCATGTTTGCCGTCGTTTTCTGCCGCTTGTGTTTTATGTAGATTATGGCGTGACGCCAGGTTCCAGTCAACCGTGGTCCACTCGCAGCAAGCTATTCGCCATCACTCATGTCGCTGACTTCAATCAATATCGTCAGCCTCGCTGCGCCGGCGGACTTACCACTTACATTTTAACTCTTCGGTCGTCGGAACTGCGTCACAACACTCTAACTGTTAATATATACTGACACTACACATGCTACTGATGTCACTGACTCTCGTATCGTGTATAGATGTATTTTGGACGCCTAACTGTACACACGGTTCGCCATACACACATACACTAGGTACTCAATCATCACGTTGCGCATTGCTGAGCGTGTGGGATCACCAGTGAAACGGCGAGTATCGGTGACCGGCCGCGTCTTCAACGTCAATAACGCGTGTTTCTGTTGTGCATTTAAGGCGCAATATGACCCAAAAGGACGTATAGTATTAAAGTACAACACTGTACGGGATCTAGTCTTGCATTGCATCTAGTCTTGTATGTGAGCCTAATACTTTGTACAGCAGGCAGTATGTTGTGAATGAGACAGTACGATCTTCGCCGTTCAAAGTCTAGAACAGCAGTTTCTAGACGCACCAAAGGTACACACTGCATGTGCTATTTTGGTGGATCATGCGTCGAAAACAAAACAGATTTATAAATGGTTATGGAATATGAACAAAACGTTACTATCAAATTGCTTAATCCAAGATGATGGCGACATCAGTTTACTCAACGCAATCAGAAGAGCTATGAGGACTGGTCAGAGCTCAACAATTAGTGACAAGTGACGCAACAACTGTCGAATTATCAAACAACATCGATGCTACCAGCGACGAAGAACGAACCACTGGCGAGATGATGTCTCCGTTCGAAGTCAATGAGACTATATGGAACAGCAGTTTCTATCACGCCAATGGTCAGCACCGCTGAGCGCTTGGCATCCGTCACCTGCGAAACACGTTCGTAATAGGAAACGACATCACATGTACTCTTATTCACAAAACTGCAGTCTCGGCCATACATCAGAAGATGACACAGTTGAAGACACAAGGCTGGCAGACCTGATGTGTCATTGTGTTGAAAAAGCTACCGTCTGAAATGAATGAGACTATGTAACAGCACGTTCTAGACACGCCAAAGGTCCACAGTGTGCGTGATATTTTGGTGGATCATTCGGCGAAAACAGATTTATAAATGGTTATGGAATATGAACAAAACGTTACTATCAAACTGCTTAATCCAAGATGGTGGCGACATCAGTTTATTCAACGTAATCAGAAGAGCTATGAAGACTGGTCAGAGCTCAACAATCAGTGACGACGACGCGACAACTGTCGAATTATCAAACAACATCACTGATAACAGCGAAGAGCAACAAACCGTTGGCGAGACGATATTATGTGTTTCCTTTAAAAATTGTACTCGCCGTTTGTAGTGAATGAGACTACGGAACAGCAGTTTCTAGACGTGCCAAAGGTCCGCATTGCACGTGTTATTTTGGTTGACTGCTGTGGGAGACAGCACGTTGTATAGTAAAAACTATTGGCTGCAGCAGCACCGACGAAGCGATGCTGCTGCAGCTGCGGCTGCCGTGGCAGTCGACTGAATGCAAGCAACAAAGCGAGACACGAGTTGTGCTTGATGCTTGATGTCTAGCGTGCTACGATATAACAACAGTATTTGATATAACTGTACTCGTTTGTCTATTCAGTTCACTACTCTAAGAAAAGTCTCCATTACACTATACGTGGTGGAGAATACGGGCACTTCGGAGCGATTACGGCATGCTGATTCAGTTAATGCATCTCGCGTCCGAGTATCTCGGCGTCGTCTGCAATTGGCTTAGCGTGCTCGCGATGATTGTACGCAGCACCGACACGTGCATCGGATGATTTGATGGAAGTGGAAGGCTTACGCGCACCGCGGTTGCTCGTTCACAGTGAGTAAAAATGAATACTAAAAAAGGAAAAATCTACACGACATCATTTTGGAATACGATATTCTCAACCTTGAACCCGGATACTTGAGACGTCCACAAGACGACGTGGTCAAACGTCTAAAATGCACTGTTGGTTGTGAGTGTCCTTGGATGGACCGAGCCACCCGGCAGGTCCTACATAAGAGACACAAGAGGGAGGCCGCCACCAAAAGATGGATAAATCTGTCGGGTGATCCCAATCATTTCGAAAGAGACGGATCCTTCACTTTGACTGGATTAGCGGCAATCGTGATGAGGCAAAATTTAGTAAATTATTTGAACAGAAAACACCTCATGCGTACGATCTCTCTGAGATGCCCAAGAAACTTTCGGTGTGGGTCCTGCCTGATTTACGATACCCACAGAGTAGAGGAGGTGAGGAGGATGAACACGGAAATCGGCACTCGTACACAATCTTTGGCCACTTACCATGGCAGTCATACGCAGCATTCGATGACGACGACTGCCGACTGTTCGACTCCGGCTTATTCATATGTCCATATGAGATCTGGATGTTTCTCAGAGACCTGCGTCTCCGCTGGCCATTTCCAGGCCGTCGCGGCGGAAGAGCAAAACAGCTGAGCGAGCGGCTGTTGGCGTGCTTACATGTTGGATGATGCGGAGATGGAACCACTGGTGAGATGATATTATATTTTTTCTTCAAAAATTTATTCGCTGGATGCTGGTCGTGACCAACAGAGGGATAGTGGAAGCGAGAACGGCGTTGACCAGTGGTCATTCCTATTTCTACCTCCCGAATTAATGATGATGATGATTGTCGGCATGACCGTACATGCCGACATACGTTGTATACAGACTTGCTCCTTGGTATCACGACTGTTTAAGGACTGCTGTGACGACGACGCGACAACTGTCGAATTATCAAACAACATCACTGATACCAGCAAAAAGGAACAAACTGCTAGTGAGATGATCTTGACGTTCGTTCTAAGTCAATGAGACTGTATGGAACAGCAGTTTCTATCATGCCAATGGTGAGCGCTTGGCATCACCTGCAAAACACGTTCGTAATAGGAAACGACATCACATGTACTCTTATTCACAAAACTGCAGTCTCGGCCATACATCAGAAGATGTCACAGTTGAAGACACAAGGCTGGCAGACCTGATGTGTCATCGTGTTGAAAAGCTACAGTCTGAAATGAACGAGACTATGTAACAGCAGGTTCTAGACACGCCAAAGGTCCACAGTGTGCGTGATATTTTGGTGGATCATGCGGCGAAAACAGATTTATAAATGGTTATGGAATATGAACAGCACATTACTATCAAACTGCTTGATCCAAGATGGCGACATCAGTTTACTCAACGCAATCAGAAGCCGACAGTTACACTCAACACTGTAGTCATGGAGGAACGTGTCATTCTGTTCCAAGCATATTTCGCAGCTTCAATGTTACCAGAATATTCACAACCATTTCAAGCGGATGCCGGTTTCGACATATTCAACTTGATGACATTACATGTTAACAATGTTTAACATGACAAGTTACTACCTTTGTGCCTTGTTGTATTATGGTGTACGTGGCGCAAAGTGATGTCTTCACACAGGCGCCGTGCGGACAGGCACGGTTCTGTGAATCGTGTGCTACGCGCGTGTTGCATGTGGCTGCAAGAGGAAAGCAGAGATACTATACAACCGATAGTAAACAGCATTGATATATTCACACGAACAGAAAAATTAGAGAAGAACGTAGAAGAATGCGATAAAGTTCCACCAGTCGGCTGCACCACCGCGGTCCGGCGGAGCATCAAGCTGCTAACAACCCTCGCGGCGCCACGTCGCACTGTTGCCGTGTGGACATGCACGGTTCTGTGAATCGTGTGCTATAAGCGTGTTGGATATGGCTGCGGGATGCTCCGTTTGTCGTGCGGATATTACCACGGTAATGTGCATCTATTCCCAGATGTCAGACTATGCCGAACGACGCTGGAATGCATTAACGTGGATTAGAGCTACGTTAAATTACATTTCATAGACTGACGTAATGACTCCTGTCTGGATGGTGAAGATGGTGTAACTTCACTGATTTGACTGAGGCGAATGACGATACTGATCACGTCTCACCGTACTCATATATATGTGACTTCGCGTGTGAGCTTGATTGCTTTAGCAACACTTTTCACAATGACTGCACATGGTATGTGTATATAAAATATACATATATTATTATTATTATTATTATTATTGGATCCACTATCGTTGGATGATTGTTTCACGTGCAAACAGACAAACAAACATAAATAAACAATGTATTACATTACGCCGTTGACACCCACTTGCAACTCGGCACATTCCTGCGTTACTGTCACTAATCACGCATATCACGTACACAGACATACGCGTTGCATGTAGAAAATAAATATTATCAGGGTTTGATAGACTGTTGTTTCGTATTCAGCAGAAACGAAGTGCATGAGTTGTTAACGTCACTCAGACCATTTTCCTGTCTAAGAACGATTATCTGTGTCCGACAGACTTTCACTTCGTATTCAACTAGAAGTTTCCGTGCATGTTCACTGATGCACAAGGAGTGATGAAAAGACTAAGTGGTATAGTGTTGAGACCGTGACAGCTGTTCCCGGGCTGGCAGCAGCTGCGGCTGACACGGCCTGGATGGCGAGTGAGCGTTCGAGCCAGTCTGACTGTGGCGCAGTGGGTGTCTGGATGTTGGACGCCAATCGATGTCGCAAAGAACATGATCGACCCATCATCAGCACGCCGTTCATCGTCACAACTCATTATATTTTTGGGCTTTCTGTATCGTTGCGTTGTATTCATCTGTTCGAGTCGTAGTCTCGCTGTGACGTCACACAAATACGAGGTACGGGCAACATTGACGTACACGTGGCTAGTACATTGGACAGATGGTACACGGAGCTATGAACCTGAAGACGATATATCCGATTACGCCAAGGCCCAATATTATTGCTCGATGCCAGGCCAGGCGCAAACCACGTCTTCATGTCCGTTAACTGCTTGTGTTTGTTGTATTTGTATGACTGTCCTAACCCGAATTTATTGTTTTACTTTCGGTAAAGCGCGCATTATCTAAATTCGTATATTTGGTATTTTAGGAACGGTCAACATCGACATGGCGTTGACGACAACGATGACGATGCTGTTGGTCAATCTTACCTCATCACTCGCCGAGCAACATATCGACAAAGAACATGTCGTCGCTCGCTTGAACTATGGAGGGATTTTTAGACCAAAACAGCTACTAAGTATAGTAACGGATGAGTGGACACACGTATTTATCATGCAATTACCGGAGCCGAGACATGGCACACACAAGAACATACACAACGCTTCAATTGTGCAGAAGTATACGGCCTTCCGAAGGCGTCATGTGAGAGTTTACAGCCATTGCTCGACACACTAACAACGACGCTAGACCGAACTTCCATTTGAATACATTCCATTATCGATCATATATATGCATATCGACCAAGAACGTGTCGTCACTCACTTGAACTACGGACTGATCTTCAGACCAAAACAGCTACTACGTATTGTAACGGATGAGTGGACACGTGTTTAGTCGGACCTTCACGTTGACAAAGAAAATCAATAATGAGGAACAAAGACAAAGTGTGCAACAGAGAATCACTCAGACATAGAAAATCAATATCGCGACAAAGAATCAGTCTAGAATATTAGCGAACTAGCTCTGATTCGACACAAAGAGGGAGCCGAGACAATGACAAACAAAGAACATGATGAGTGGATGTGCGAGTGAGTAGTTTCTTAAGGGCACATCAGCACAATTAGGCTATACAGTGCCATTCAAGTTGGATGTTGGTAAAGTTATAAGCAATAGCATATAGAAGCTGGTAAAAGTGAATGATATAAAAACAAGAACATGATGACTCGTGTATAGAAAATCAATGTCGTGAAACGAAGAACACAAAGACTGTTGGATATCGTATAAATGGTAGAGAC
>Ga0056114_1000697_pt1 | contig 12837 bp, 9 predicted proteins | sample WorMetHERISLAND1_FD_77005 | JGI IMG/M metagenome (GOLD analysis project Ga0056114, IMG submission 77005) | Marine gutless worms symbiont microbial communities from Max Planck institute for Marine Microbiology, Germany - Olavius loisae HERON... ...
CGACCAGCGGTCGCGAGGTCGTAGGTTCGAGTCCGCTGGCTGCGGGCTGTCGTGTGGCAACCGTGGGCCAGTTACTCTTTGCACCCTGGGTCTGGGCTTACTCAACCCTCCATCCTCTCGGGGTCGGTAAATGAGTACCGGCTACAGCTGGGAAGGTATAAGGCAGGTACGTGCGACGCTGCTTGGTGCGCGCCATGTACCTGAGCGCCTTTGAGGTGGCTGTGTCTACTTGGGGCGCTATATCAAGTGCTCGACTGAAACTTTTGTTTAATTCCACGAATCATTCGTGGAGATATGAAAGAAAATGTGAGTGGGTGTTTTTTCTGAACACAGTGTACATCACTGAACTGTGGAACTGTGAAATATAATGTCAATAGCAGTTTTACATTTTTACTATTAACTCTTGAGAGTAAGTTTCATCCAGAAACTAACATGCGTGGCCTGTCAAGCAGATAAAATCAGGAACCTCTAGAGATGACAGTGACTTTGAATGACCTTGTTTACCAATAGCTTGACCACAAAATCGACTGAACCAGCTGACGCGCGATCCATTCTTGATAGCTAAATTTCGTGTTGTTTCTTGTCGCTAGACTACAGGACCACCGTCGGCGCGATACGATGTGGATTGTGGATTTACACGTCGAAAAGTAGCTCCTCCTAGTCGATGACCTGCAGTTGTGCAATGACCTCTGAGTCTATGCCCACGTGCGTGCAATGTCGACGTCAGCTGGCACATGTTAGTCTATAAGCCGGCCGTCCAGGTGCTCCGTCGTCTACGCCTCGTCATATTCTGACAGCTACCTACTACAGTCCATATCGACGCGGCGCGGAAGTCGTTCGTCAAATCACCGCCATAAAGTATTTCGACGGCGATGACTTGTGAACTAGCAGAAGCGTGTGTGCGTCGTTCAACGTCCTACGTGGTCGACCGGTGAGTGGGCACGCGAGACAGTCCTTCGACCGTCTGGTACCCGCGAAGTACCGCGTGCTGGGACAGTTTGGTAACCAGTTACGAAGTCAGCGAAGATGTTAAGACTGATTGGCGCAATTCCATTAACAGATTGCTTTAGAAAGACATTTATGTTAGCCTACCATCGTACTTCCATTGTATGATTGCGTTTTGTCAACTGTTTCATTAAAAACGGTTGAATTGAAATAGCGAATATCCTATAATTCATGTTAGCTTTAGTCTGGGTTTTATGTCTACATATCTGCTGAAACTTTGCGTCCTTCCATTCACTCTTCGTGGTCAACTCTATGGCTCCATCGCTTACCCGAGAAAAACAAACTTCTCGTACAGAGATCATCTTCATCGCTATCGCAATTTTTATTTTTTGAAATTAATACAATACGAAAATATAAGAATGATAAGGTCTTAATAATCTTATCGTCCGACCCGTCCCGAACATGATCTTTGCTAACTGGCTAATTTAAGTCATCTCACTTCAGATATCAAACGAAGGTGCCAAGAAGTTCCTAGAAACGGGCTGAGGCGGTGATCTGGGTCCCGACGGACGGACGGACGGCGGGATGAAGCCGGCGAGTAAAGAAACGTACGTAGCCATAGTTACGAGTCGACGATAGACGACGACGCTTCGTGTGGAATGCGCTAATCAAACGCACCCGTCAGACGCAGCAGCAGCAACACTGTAGCATCCCACTTCAACGTCTCGCTGACGCTATTAAACCAAACCGTCAACAATCCAGCACTACGGCTTCATCGCTGCTGGAACGAAAACAAAGGCTTTGATGAATGATCAAGTCGCGTTGTTATAATAACGTTCCTCTCATGTCATCACAGCAGACAACCGCGAAACAATCCACAAAATCAAAGGTATAGACACCGCGAGCCACTGTACGCGTCGATGGGGTCATTCGTCTAGAGTTCTAGGTTCGCACTGACGAACACCCAAAAAACCTAACTAAACAACAAGTGCGTATCTTGGATGTGCGAATACCAAAAACATTTAGTGAGGTTGTCGAATGATGGATGTTTCCAATATTTAAACCCGCTTGCGCCTATATAGAGCTGTGAACATCATGTAGACTACATGCAATTTATTAATCTGGCACGTCTGATTTGTTCACGACATACGGCGGTTTATGACGATAATAAATTGTCTAGCGTGCGACGAGTAGCCAGCTTGTTGCTTGTTCCACCGCAGGAAACCAGAAATTAACAACAACGTACTAGAATTCTCGCTAGTAAAGTAAGTAAGTAAGTAAGTAGATGCGTTTATTGAAGCTGTAGTCAGATAGCTAAATAGAACAGAAATAACAAACAACAAACATAGGCAAATAGGCAAAAGCAACAATGTAGTACAAAATATTAACGTAAACTGAGAAACAAATAGACAAACATTTAAGGTGGTGATGCAGCAGGGCATTAATTAATTAAAGGCGAGCTGTAAATAATGGGCGATTGCAAAAGACAGTAATGATTGCTCTGTGTATGTGACATGTGTGTGTGGTTGGGTTCACCAATTTATTGCTTGGCCGTGTGTGGTTACGCTAGTTGTAGCTAGATCGAAGGCTTTGAGTGTAGATATATGTATTATATAACAAGAGGCTCAGCTATCGCCGAGGGACCGTGCGTATATTATATTTATTTTTATTTATTTATTTATATATTTATATTATTATTTATTTTTATCTTATTTCACATCAGACAGAAATTCAAAATAACCATTACAATGAGGCTGTAACAAAAGCATAAAACCTTTAAGTCACCGGAAATACTCAAAAATGGGTGTGCCATAGACATAATGTTAAAGCAACTTGACTTGTTGACATCGCTATAAGCTGCTAGCCTATCTGTAAGGATGTCATGCATTTTTAACATATAGGCCTAGGTCAGTGATCGCGACATACAACAAGAAGACATTATGTTCCCCCATTGAACTGAACGTGACGCTAGGCCACGCCCACTTTAGGGAAAATTATTTGTTCGCCCGATCGGCAGTCCACATACAAAGCCGCGTACCAAATTTCAAGTCTCTAGCTCAATTAGTTTTGGAGATATTGACGCCGCAAAGGTTGACATGACCTTGAACAGATGAACCTTGAACCTTGACCTCTAAACAAAGGTCAAGGTCATTCATTTTGGTGCCAATCGATTTCTCATTTACGACTTCCTATAGGCTCTCAATAGTAACTTTTGCTCTAGGACGCACCGTTTAGCCACAATACATTCCGTACAGAAAGACAGACGACAGACGGCGACGAACGCCAGCCTGTCGCATAAGCGCGGTCGGCTAAAAAAACATCGTCATCGTTTAAAGTCCACCCCACCCCTACGCGAGGCGGGGCTCAATAACTGTAATTGGTGATTATCGTCAGTGAACAACTGAGCCTCACACTTATATACGATACACTGTGAGCGTCTTCATCTGTCTGAATGTCTCAACAATCGTTATAGCCGCATTTCGTTTCCGCTAACATTCGCAGTGAAAATGTGCTGTTCATTTAAGCCCAAAGGAGTATGCATTATTCACGGAAAACAAAAATCGTGTGTTCAGTTATATTAACAATGGTTTGCACATCGAATTCTACGTACCTTCAAGCTCCGGTTAGACGTGCCGATATTGTAGGCACACCGGCATTGTTGGTAGCAACAAGGTTGGCCAGAAATATTATGTAAATGCGTAAGAAATGAATAGAAAACGTATTTTTATTAATAGGTAATAACGGTCAAGCCGCCGTTACTGAGTGAAATCGACGTGTAAAATCAACGTGCATTGTAAGTCGCCGGTGTGTATTCACTGCGACTTCCACAAAGGATGACGTGGCGCGTCCGACACAAAGGCTGAATAACCAAAAGAAAAACGCCGTTCGCACGTCAGTGTAATGTAAATGAAGACGATTCCCACATCACCAACGTATCATTCATGACAATATAAAAACTGTGGTGCTACGGGCATGCGCGAAGATAATTCAACAAGAGAGCCGCGCTGTCGCAGAGAAACCGCGCGCGATGCCACCATAAATTTCGATCGATGCGGAGTGTACAGGCAGTTGTGTGTCTTTTGACACTTTTACAGGCAGTTGACATGGCCCGCTTACGTGCAGAAGCGCTAATACACTATAAAACACGTCACACTTTTTTCAGCAAGTACACACCAAGCCTAACACTAAACGCCGTCGCTGTTTCTCTTCCATGTCAGTGCACCGTGCAACATATGGTATTGATTGTAATGCTTATATGGAATATACCACGCTGAACTGCAGCCTGCAGGATTATCAAACCACCATTACAATCGGCATTATGCACTAGTCCGATGCGGTATTTAGTACAACCGCAACGTACAGGACTACAGGTTTCGTGACACTATTCTGATGGACGTTATTATGACGACGAAGTCACTGTCCAATACCAAACACCGAGTTCTTTTAGTAAACAGATCTTGAAACTGTAGCGGTGGTTGGATCGTACCAAAGATACGATAAATAAGTGTATAGTATTTACGTGAACGCTTGACTCCAAAACCTTGATAGTTGATTCTTCCTTATGCGAATCAATTCATAAACGCTGACACCAATCGAGAGACCGTGTGCGACTTCATATAGGCAGTAAATAGCAACTTTCGTTCTTACCATACTATACCATATTCGATTAATAATGTATCTGGCATGCGCAACGTACAACAAATACACATTGAAATAGAAATGAAGTGAGTAAATGTCAAATACAATTAAAATAAAAATAAAGTCCTCTTTCACAGACATTAACGCTTTGTACACTGAAAGCCGCTTTTCCCCATACCCCACCCGTATTGCGGCAAAAATTTCCGAGTGTTCCCTTGAAGTAGGCTATATCCGTGATGTTGGGGTCTGTAGAGCACAGAGTGAAGAAAGCTTAGGCTAATCAACCACGAAATTATTTTCGAAGTATGTATTCCAACCTACGTGACCACGTTACCTCAACGTCACAGACAGACAGTCGAACAGGCAGACGGACGAATTGCTGCACCAAAGTGCGGAGCATCGCGCGGTAAAAAAATTCGCCTATTTGTGGACCGTTATAGAGCTATAGAGTTAACCGATTCTGTAGCGATTAACTGTATTTCCCGGCACACGCGCATACTTACTGACTGAAGAACGAAAATAAAATAATGTTTGTACTATGTATTTCAGAAATTTATTTTCCTGCGAGAGAATCAGATATAGCCAGAAGTAAGAGCTGTAGTGGAATATGCCGGCGAATAATGACGTTCATGTCGATGCTGTGACCATTATGACCGTCGCGGGGCTGACCAGTGACCAGAGCTGACCCAAGACGCCCAGCGGGGCTTGACCACAGAGGTCACCGAGTTATTACAGCTGCGCGACTAGATTGACCACGTAATTGGACTCGCCATCCGCAGTATATGCACAACAGCTGCAGACTCCCACTCACCAAGATCCTGCATCCTTTCATTCCTTACCTTTTGTTTTCCGAATACTTTTGTGATAATTTCGAAAGCTCTCAGTTATAACGAAAGAACAGTTTCATGCACGCAGAACACGCAATCTTATGTTACATCAACATTTTAACATTATTAACAGTTTCTCAGCTAATTGCTGCAGATTCAATCAACGGAAACAGATCTGTTTTATCTTGGTGCCGTTGTTTTCGAATATTTACAAAATATGACGTCATAATTACGTCATCGACCATAACGAATATTTACTTTTTACACTGTCGTAACCTGCCGTTCGTCTAGAATATTTGCTGCAATCAATGTGCAAACAAGTGCATATCTCTGGGAGATATGGAAGAAAATGTAAGTGGGTGTTATTACTGAACACAGTACTATTACTGTATAATTAATTGTACGAATTATCGGAATAGTAACTGTTACAAATGCCGTTATTTGTACTGCATCACGAAGTCAAAATATGTTATTTCTTTATGCTTTCAGTTTGATATTCTGTTATAGCATTTGGTCGTAGATCGTACTTGTCGTCTGGTGTGGGTATGCGCACTACGAACTACAGTGCCACATCGCTGTTGTCATCGTTCATCAGACAAGAAGCCCAGCTGTCGCGATAAGCTGGACTCTCTTGTTTGCTGAACGATGACAACATTTTGCAAACTAGCTTTGCATAAACCGATTTCTGCAAGTAAGTAGCCCTTTATTATGGCATGACGAACGCACACCGAACATGAATAATAAACATAAATAAACTAATACTACAGTGATAATATAACATGCAAACTCGTTTAGATTGTTGCAATGAACGTTCGAATGCTGCAACTAATTTCAAATGACACTCTGTCAGGCGTATAGCTCAAGCACTAACGTTATCTGGTCATAGTTCGTCACCAAATCAGAACTGTTAGCGGAGAGCCATGAAATCCTATATAGGATTATATAGGTGTCCATAACAGCGCTGTTTGTGATCGGAGCTATTACGCTGAACAAACAAATGCCCTCTGGCGGCTCACGTCCTCCCACTGAGTATACACTGGAGCCATCAAATCACTGGCTTCGTTACTCCCGCGGGCAGTAAAATGGTTATTTTGTATCGGCGTGTCGTAGCGGTTTAATGGCAACTGTCTGCCCGAAGCCACGTCATCCGGCCGGCATGCCCGACGGATTATGTCGTGCGTTCGCGAAGCCTTTTCATATTTTCCAATTTCCTGTTGGCGTGCGTTCCGGGTGGAGGGGCTGCCGACCGCAGCGAACGGGAAGGAGAGGTTGCGACGGTCGGTCGAATTGAGACGGATGTTGTGGAAGCGATGGCGGCGGCGGCGGTGCATGTACGGCTCAATTCTCCCGTCGCAGTCCGTCGCACGTCGTAACATGATATTTCCATCCATCCATCCGTCTATCCGGCCTGCCGGTCAACCGCGCCGCAAGCTTACTGCTTCCTCTGAGCGCACCGCCGCCATGACCCCATCTCTTCCGACACAGAAAGACACGCGCGCAAATACAAACAACGAACTCGATCACTTTCGTATACATTTGCATACTCGATTTGGCCAGGTTACTGCATTATGTTCATTTTACAGTTTTAAAAACATAAAAAACTAGGGTTGGAATGTGATTAAAAAATTCTACTCACGCTAAGCAAGTCATTTTAACGCGTTAACTTAACGCAGATGACGTAATTTAATGCATTAAGACTAATTAAGACTGTCCTAATTTACAGGGAGAGCAGACGGACGCGGTCAGTTGAGCCCATCCAAGTGCAGAAGACTGAGGAGCAAAATGACCTCATCTGGAAATTTTCACTGACAATAATGAACTACAGTCTACAGAGACGACGGCGAGCAGTCGTGAGTGTTCTGAAATACGACGCAAATATATTTCATGTATCCGACATGGTACGATTGCTGTGCCAGTGCAGTCGCCGGTCAAGGAACGCCGTTTTGTTGATGATTCAATACACGTGCGTCGTAATGGCGACCAATGAGCGCAGATGAATGTCCTGCCCATCACTGGTGTGCGTTTTGAGCATCATCCGACGGCGATGGTTGAGGCTCAGCGGCAGCCGCAGCAGCAGGTACGGCAATACGGTCCGATTACGTACGGATCACGTAATGTCGTCATCCGGCCGATCCGTCACTGACGTGCAGTGAAGTTGTCGGGCGGACATAAAAGGACGCTACATGATCCCAACAACAAATAAACTCTGTTTCCAGCGAGATGCCGGCACCGCCGCCCAGTTCCAGCATAAGTGATTTACGAGTCTTGTTCTCTTCGTTACAGCGACTAAGTTTTAGCCTTCTACGAACATGAAATTTATGAACATTATTCACTGTATACAACTATGCAATAAAATTTACCGGACACAAAAAATGCAAGTTTACGTTTAGCTATAATTTTAATTTGAAAACAACTGACAATCGGCCAGAAGACACAAATATGTTTATGCAGAGCTCTATATGTTTCCGATAAATTGTTCGATCTGTTTATTATTTTACTGATAAAACAATCGACCAGTACACAGATTGTGCGTATATGTTTTAGGTAGTTAAGTTAATCGAAATAACTGGTTGCATAGTATTTTTATACTACTACAACCTTCTTCTTGCTAATGAAATAACAAACTATGTGAAAACGTAGGGCCTATGTGCACTTAACCCTTGTCCCGGCAACAGTTTTTTGGCGATGTTTGCCGGCATCTGGGGGGTATTTTACCCCCAGGCATATCTCGAGTTCTAGAGCACATAGCAACAAAATTCCAACTGCTATCCCCATATTTTTTGGGGTCAAACTTTTAAATGGTGCCACTTCCGGCATCGCGTGACGTCGACATCCGCCAGAAGTCCAAGATGTTGGCCGCCAAAATGAAATGTACATATTGTACGGCTGTATGCCTGATAAAGAACAATTTTTAATACTCAGTGAGCAAATTTAAGTGTTCACGAACTCAAGGAAAACAAAAACGACAACATGTGGAACATGCCGGTACCAGATAGTTAAGATGGTGTCGCGGTCGCTATTTCTATTTCCGGTTTACAAGCGCCATTTTGTTTTTTTAGCGGTGATCATTATCTATCTGTGTCGGACATATGTCCTTTGGATTGGGCAGAAAATGAAGGTATAGCCGCTGGAATTTCTCAAATATGTTATTCCTAACGGAAGGTTTTACCATTTCCGGTTTAGGCGCCATCTTAGATTTTCGTATGTCGGTCCATGACAACACATCTGCACAGCCGGGCTAAAACTATAAACAAAACACGTATATGATACCGAAACCTACGTGTTCTTAATGGATGTCGCACATTTCTGAGGCACATTTTCAGACCATACATTTCCGCCCATTTTCGTAATTTATTCGTCAGCCATATTGCACTTCCGGTGAAGAGTGACATCAAGAAATCACGCCAACAGCATATTCAGGTCAGGTGCCCATGAAAATATAAAAATTAATCATTGAAAATGTCTGTTGCTTTTAATTGTGAGATTTAGAATCGGGCACACGACTTTTCGCGGATTTCCTAAAACGTACTTCCTTTTTCCACGCCACTATGTTGACATTTCCGGTAGAGATGTGACAGAACTTTATATGGCGATAAACAGCCCTCAGGGACCTTGACAATGCCTGAAAAGCGCATGGCCGTATCTCTTACAGTGCTGGAGATGCAGAGGCAAAAGTGGACTGGGGGCATTTAGCCCCCAGCTGCCGGGATAAGGGTTAAGCATTTTTTAAGTTAATCTAGGAAGGCCTCAATATAGGATTATCCTCGACTTTGCAGGTGCTGCATTTTTAGCCGACCGTACTAACGGTCGCGCTATTGGTACAGTGTTGCGTTTGTCGTCGTCGTCGTCGTCTGTCTGTCTGTGGCGTTATGTATTGTGGCTAAACGGTGCGTACTAGAGCAAAAGTTACTATTGGCATCCTATAGGAAGTCGCATATAAGAAATCGATTGGTACCAAAATGAATAACCTTGGCCTTTGTTTAGAGGTCGTATTAAGGTCATGTCAACCACTGCGTTACATTTGCCATTGAATATCTCGAAAACCGTTAGAGATAGAGGCTTGGTTCCAACGGACGACCAATAGGAAATGACAATATGGAGTATTAAATGGTTACGTGACCGATGACGTCACGTGACCCCATAGGTGCTGTGAGTCAGTACGGTCGGCTATCCTGGCGACAGCTTGGCTTCTTGTCATCGTCCCGGCAGTGATTATCTGTCTCTCATCAGCCGCGTGTACGCACCTGTCAATACTGTATAGACGCAGCGTCGCGTTTGTAGCAACTGATTAACACACGCGGCTTTTTCGCCGACACGGCGACACATCGTCCCCTTCCCCGCTCCCCTTCTCCCTTCCCCCTCGGGGGGAGACTCTATGATCTGAAGCGAGTCCTCGCCGATTGTAGAAGTTCGATCGCTGTCGTACAGTCGTCGTTTGACACCTAGACGCGTCTTTTGTTACGATTTTCACACCTCAGTCTACGAGTATTGACAACGTGGCAACGGCGACAGCGCGACAATCGATACGACAAGACCGAAGTATCGACGTTTGGTGATCGATCACGCCAGACATGCACGAACACATACGCACTTCTCCGCCGTAGCTCATCAACATCTCTGATGAACGTTTGTCATGCAGATCCACACTATGTATACCATGTTGTATTTATGTCTAGTATTATATGTCATCACCATTCATTTCTCTCTGTCTCTTCTTCCGGTTCTAAAATTTCGTACGTTTACTATATTATGCTGAAATAGCACGATTAGATTAATCATACAGTTTACAATCGCTGAATCACGTTTTATGATGACACCACTAATGCGGTAAATATTAGCTGCCTCGTTTGATATTACAAGAACGCCAGTAATCGCAAAAGAACAGCGCGTCGGCGTTGCATTCGGCAATTGGGTTTAGCTTTTGACATCAACATCCCAGACTTAATTTGTATATAAATTTCAACTGCATGATTTTATAAACAGCCGCTAAAATTTACAATGCAGGTCATGTGAGCAACAAAACGCGACTGCTGATGGAAACATGATAACAGTCTATTTGTTGATAAACACATCAGAGCGATGCTGGATGCATTTTCCGACGTATGATTTAGTATTAACTCTCTAAAAATGGTGAATCTTTCATACTTTGCATTTAACGTCCCCGTTGGGGCTAACCCCTAGGGATTTCAAAACGGCTTTTAATTTTGAGAAAACTAGAATGATAGGGCTACCAGGATGAAAGAATGTCCACGACATGTTTGACCGTTTTACACAATACCGATGTGACGGACGCAGAGATAGACGGATTAAATGCTAATATCGCGTTCTGTACAGCTATGCGGACGCGTGATTAAAAATACGTTTTTAATTGCATTGTAGTTCATGGGGAATCCACGTCAAACGTGGACAGCAACACGACATAAAATCAATAACGCGGTTAAGTGGAGACTATCCGTGATAGTAAAACTTACAGCTATTAAACCGCAATAAATCACGTATGGGATAAATCGGTGTCAGGTCTGTGTAACGGCGGCTATTATGTCGCAACATCAGCCAAGACTGATCTTGTTCGTACATTCGTATAATGGTGAGACTATATATATATGGCTTACGTTTGCGGAACAATTTCAGCATTTTCTCCTGCCAACCATAAAAGTACATAACACCTTGATAACAACTGCACAGGCTACACGATATGGCTTCATATTGCATAAAAACAAGCCTTAAAGTTAAATATTGTAGAAGCACATCAATATTAACAGGTTTTACGATCATCTACAAATAATCTACAATTTTAGTTTTAGTTCAGTTCTTTTATTTTTAGTTTTTCATTTTTATTTTTTTTCGTTCATTTTCTGTTTTTGGTTAGGCCTACACGGAGTAGACTACCTGATTATCCGTCGGCTAGTTAACGAATGTTATACATTTCGCTAAAGGCTTATTGCTATTACTATACGATAAAATGCCGATTCGGCATCTTATCGTGTAGCAATATACGGTAGGCCTACCACTGGGGTCGTTAGAAACTGGACCCGTGGTCATTAATATCGGATGAGGATGACGATGAGACGAGCGGTTGATGAGGCTGCAGCCGGAGGCTAAAGGCTACCGACGTAGCAATATCACACGATGAATATCGTCGACGAACGAAATGACTTGACAACGGGATGACAGGCGCAGATTGCGGCCGTTCAGCGACGGCTTCGTTCGTTTCCAAGGCTTTAGCGGCTCCAGCAATCAGACCGGCGAGCCCGCGGCGTGGTCCGGCCGTCATAACGCCAGGGGACGAGGGCACGGCGAGCGTCGGACGGGGAAGACTTCGCCGCAGCAGATACGGGTTAATCTTTTCCAATGAGACGCAATCAGGCGCCCTCTTTCCGGTTCCGGCGCGACCGACGGGAAGTGCCCGCCATGTCTGTCTACATGCGAACACTCGTCGCTGATTGGTTTTGCCCGGGTACGATTTAGTCGCATAATAAACGAACAAACTCTCGCGCGAAATCTCGTCGCTCCACGTGAACCTATGGAAACCGAGTTAGAGAAATACGAACGGCAGCGGCCGATGTGGAAATGAGGGGACGAGAGGCATAACGAATAAGGAAATGGCAGATATGTCGTTCTGATTGCGTCGGCAAACCGCATTAACCCCGGTCGTCCAGCAGTCGATCGCACTATATTCATTCATTCATTCTCCGATTGCGTCCATTTGACGTGCGCCATGCAGTAGCGACATCTATTGATCGACCGACGTATTAAATCGAAAGGAATTTGTGGAAATATTAGTCGGTGACGAAAGTGGAGAAGGCATATCAAGAGAACGTCGAGTCCATCTGCGAAAGAACAATTTCTTTGAAATCTCGACTGAAGTTTACCGCCAATTAATTCGGTCACCCACGCTCTGATCCATTGGCGAATCTTGATCTAGAAACACTGTGCGAAAGCGGCGTCCAGTCATTAAGCAAACAATATTACTTTTAAAAACGTCTCGCAACAAATAAGAGAAGGCAAATAAATGCTGGAATCCGGGCGGTCACCAACAGACACAAAACTCTTGTGTAACAGAACAGAACTGAAAGAGAAAAGTGCGACGGAAATGCGGTGTAACAAATTATTACAAATTACAAACTATTATTATTGTTCTTATTATCTTTTGGCAAATCAGCACCAAGCCGCAGGCACGAACATCGTAACAGGAAAATGTTCATTATGTGGCTACAACAGCGTTTTATTCGGTGATCATAACAATAGTTGCATATTATTATTATTATTACTCTTTGTTCTTGATGTATTTGCGAGAACGTCACCCTGACTTTCTGCCGACAGTTTGACATACGAGTAATTAACCGGCCTTCAGTTCGAATTTCAACATTCTACAGGGCTTAATCATGGACCTCTAGATCATTAGCATGATCTAGAGGTCCATGGC
>Ga0056114_1000698_pt1 | contig 12825 bp, 7 predicted proteins | sample WorMetHERISLAND1_FD_77005 | JGI IMG/M metagenome (GOLD analysis project Ga0056114, IMG submission 77005) | Marine gutless worms symbiont microbial communities from Max Planck institute for Marine Microbiology, Germany - Olavius loisae HERON... ...
ATAAAATCTGACCCAATCAATGGGTCGATTTATGGACGTTTCGCCCCTTTGTCAGTTCGCCCCCTGGACGTTTCGCCCCCAAGACGTTTCGCCCCCTGCTAAGTAAGTAAGTAAGTAAGTAGCTTTTTAATTCAACATGACATGTGCACAGTGAAGTGCACACCGTGACACTGACATGAGTAGTTAAAACATCCAAACAATGGTGCTTGGGTTTTAACTGAATAAGCAGGAAACGTCAAGGGGCGAAACGTCCAGTTACCAATGGGTCAACCCAGCTCGTGTCCATGTGTGATTTGAGGTGCCGCCTGTGACGAGTTAGCATTTAGCAGGACAGCGTTGAAAGGCCGGCATGACCCGAGACATGATTGACCGACCGGCCCTGCTAGTGGGACGAGATCGCTACGTATAATCGTCGTGTCGACGCGTTAAGTGAACTGTGATCTGGCTCTAATGGGCCTCGACCGTGATTAATCGCCGACTGCAGCGGCTGCGTCGATCCGTTCACGTACGCTCGGGTAAACATCGTCGTTAAATCGTTTCCGATCAGTCACTGAGTGCAGAACTGACCAGTACAGTGGCGGCCGCTCTATAGCTGTCGGCATACTAGTCGCTCTTATGGCATTGGTAATGGTAGCGTAGCATTGGTAGTGTGAACTAGATGCAGAACTGACAGATGACGGTCAGAGGGACTTCTTTTCACAGATGCCGAGACGTCGCTTGTCGAGATGAGTGAAATTGTGTCCTTCGATTCGATATAGCAAATGTCCGCCATAATTTACGGAGGCATTTTCTGTATCCAAGAATGAGTTTTTTAGCTGACCGTACTTAGTGCGGTCGCGCTATTGCGTCCGTCGCCGTCGCCGTCGTCTGTCTGTACGGAATGTACTGTGGCTAAACGGTGCGTCCTGGAGCAAAAGTTACTGCGATAGGAAGTCGTATATAGAAATCGAGTGGTGCCAAAATGACCTTGACCTTTGTTTAGAGGTCGTTCAAGCCTTCAAGGTCATGCCAATCATTGCGGCGTCAATAGCTCCAAAACTACTTGAGCTAGAGACTTCAAATTTGATGCATGGCTTTGTATGGGGAATGCCGAGCGGGCGCACAAGTAATTTTTCGCTAAAAGTGGGCGTGGCTTAGTGTCATGTCCAGTTCAATGTGAAGGTTAACGGGCGCAATAGTGTGTGTGATAAATAAAAGCGCGGTTTTAGCGTTGTACATTTGACATCCACGGTAGAGTCTAGAGGGAGTGCTGGGAGTGCTAGAGCGCGGGACGGCGAACGAGTGTCGTCTACGTCTAGAGAGAGAGACCTGGGCTGGAGCCATGGAAAGCAATCCGCTGCGTGGGTGTTTCCAATTTGACGACGTGTTGATGCGGCCTGGGAGGCACGCCATTGACACGGTGTCAAGACCCTATAATTTTACACATACCGTAAACACTAAACACGCATACACGAGACGCACCGACATCCCTGGCGTGGACCGACGCTGTGACTGTGAGAGCATGGCGGCCGACTGATTGCAGGCCCTCTGGCGTATGTACGAAGCATCACTATGATGCTAATACGTGCTCTGGTTGTTCAACTCATCCGGCATTTCACAACATTCAAAACATATTCATTCGTGGATGTCTCAAGGGAGTATCGTCGATGGTGTCAGTTCAAAGCTTCGTCCTGATGGCTACTTTGTATAGCACATGGATTCCACGTGCAGGTATAGGAGGCGCTGGAGGTTATGTAAGAGGACTAAACAGGTAAATAAACATCGTTTGAATGTGTCAACGTTCTCTCACCGTTGAGTTGAATGTAGTGATGGTACAGCAAGCTGCATGTAACAGCGACTGTGGATAGTGAGTTGGAAAGGAGAATATCTGATAGTCAGTTTTTAGCGCGCGACAACATAATTTTATATGCAGAGGCTCGCGCTAAATGCTTGCTATCGCCAGTCCGTCTATCTCTCCGCCCGTCACACGGGTGGATCAGTCAAAAACGGTTGCTGTTTTCATCGTACAGTAACCCAGTCTCTCTAGTTTTTGCGGTTTAGTTTCATCCAACGGGTTCCTCGTGAGTGGAGGTGTCAAACACGGGTGGGGTGGGAAAACAAGCTATTTTACATTTATGCGCCGATATATCGAAAAGTCGATCCATCTACTACTAATGAATAATAGGAAATTGCATATGCGCTTTCGATTGGCGCCAAAGTCGATGACCTTGGATGACCTTGAACTGCTAATATGCTATAAGTTTGAATTTTCGGAGAATTTCGCGTGATTTCGCAGATTTGGGAGGCAACAACAGCAATACAAATGAAGATAGACCCGTATTATCAGGTACAGAATTATAGCACTCACACTAAATGTACTTTTCAGCGATGTATAGCTTACGTTGATATTTCTAGGCGTTCCTCCACTAGCGGATCTACAGTCACGCACTGCTGTCGCGCGCTTACCTTTGCGTCAGCTAGACTTTCTTGTTAGCAGACACTAGCGAGTGAGAATGCGGCTGGCAGTGACTGTGACGCTGAGATTAGATAGGACCGTTGCACAGCTAGAAGGCTGTAGTGGTCGGTGACGCTGCATGCAGATGGTGAATGTTGATGATGTGGTCGCTCGCTAGTGTCTCTTGCGGCTGTAGTTCTTCCGCATCTCGCCCGCCCCATCACAGCAGCCTACTCTCAGCCGCATCAGTGTGTGACTTGGCCTGTAGCCAGGCCAGCTGCGGCGGCTGCAACGAATCAGTGAATGAACGTTGATCCATTGTTCCCGTCCCGCCGAGCAGTGGCGCCGGCGATAAGGCAGTCCGTCCGTCCGTTCAACTCGGTTCTGTGTCACTCATCGTCGCACGCCGCACGTACGGTATCGTTCCGTCAGCTGATACAACACAGTCGATAAGACAGACGAAAGACCGACGTTATCGCTCGTTCGATGGCTATCTATCTGCCAGGCTATAGCCATTACCTGCACAGCTCGCAGAACGGTAAGTAGCCTACAACAGTATTTAGCTGTTGTTTCATTGAGGCTGTAATGTTCGCGTGCTGTTTGTCTGCCGTCGTCGGTCAAATGATCGTTCTGTACTGTACGTATCAGCGCGATATGCATCCAGCAGTAGGTGTAGTTGTACTGTTAACAGATCTCTGTCAGCAACGTGACAATCAACAACAGTCAATTCACTTACGTTGTAAACATTGTTGCGTCAGTTTTAACCCTTTGACCCACTGTTGCCATATGTGTACAGCTATTAAGCATCCTGTTATTCTGTCACGTGACAGAATAACTACGGTAGTTATTTTGTCACGTGATAAAATAACTGTCCCCGTGGCAGAATAACTATAGCTCTTCTCCTTACATCGATATTATGCATTTTATCCCTAACCATGAACCATAACCCTACCACATCTCCTTACATCTTTTATACTTGCCCCTTCCAAGACCGCACCCAATTGAGACAGAAAGACGGCTGAATAAGTCAAATTTATTGGTTAACTAACACTAACCCAAACCTTATAATGCTAACCCTATACGAACCTATACCTATACCGTGCGCCTAACCCTAACCGACCCACGAGCGAAGTAGGCCTATGTATTATGAAACCTGGGGCCACATTTTCGAAACTTCCTAAGTTTTTTTACTAAGATTTTCCTAAGAAGTTTCGAAAATGTGGCCCCTGTAACATATCCGTCTTGAAATTCATGATGTATCTTTAAAAAAGGAAAATTGTAGTAGTTATTCTATCACAGGGATAGTTATTTTATCATGTGACAAAATAACTACCGTATAAGTTATTCGGTCACGTGACAGTATAACTACGGTGGTTATTTTGTCACGGTAGCACATTACACCGGGTTAAGCCACCATTTGTAATTTTTGACATGCGGGCACTCTGACGCTCAGGGCGAACGCCAGAGTGCCCGGATGTCAAAAATTATAAATGACGGCTTCTTAACCCGGTGTGGCATAGGATGCTTTATAGCTGTACCCATATGGCAACAGTGGTCGTCAAAGAGTTAAGTTTACCACGATCAGTCGCCGATTGAAGTTAACTATGTACTAATGTTCTAGTGCGTCTTTTTATGGAATGTCTATACTCCGTACAGCTGTAGTGCACAGGAAAACAATTATTGGGATGAGTACACACGAGTACAAGCGAGCTTTACGAACAATGACTAATAGTTTATCTGAACAACGTTACTGCGGGTGGCATTCGGCGGCCAGCTGTCTGTTGCAACTGTTGTGTTGTCTGGTTCAGTAATTGATGCGCACAGAGTCTGAGAGTGACGTGCTTACTGTACATTGTAGGTCTCTGTCCACTTCAAGAATTCGTCTGGTGTGAAATCGCCTGCTGAGGATATGTTTACATAACAGGGCCGGGCCCGCTCGGTGGTCGGTAGAATCACTTGACCCGTCTAGGCCGCTGATGTAGCGGTGGTCCTGAGGTTCAACGTGGTTGAACGGAACGGACAGTGATGGCGGCAGAGACCGGTCGACGGACGTCGCGTCTGGAACTGATCAGAGCGAGGTTGCACGAGTCTGGACGCCGACCAAGGTGCGATGTGACGTCACGAACGCCGACCAGCGGTGTACGTTCTACGGCGGACCACGACGTACGACATTCACCGCTGCCTGGCCGAGACACCGTCACACACAACGGTCTCCGACCTGTCCCACGGCCACCAGACCCACGCGGTACCAAACGTGACGGCAGGGTACAGCCTGGGAACACGAACCATGACCGGGCACAGGTACCCGCAGGCCGCCAGACAGAGGTCAAAATTCGGCCGAAACTCGACGCCGGAGTTGATCGACAGCTATACGCACAGGTGAGGAAACCGTTGTCGGCGGCGACTTCGACGCGAGGGTCGGCGGGTGTAGAAGACACGGCTCAAGGCCGCGACGATTCCGTCCCGTCAGGACCGCGGCGTCCGGCACAGAAGATTTCGTCGTCGTCGTCGCTGTTGTCCAAGTCACAGAACTTCTTCGCTCGACTGCGCAGTCGTAAGAACGATCCAGCCAAGACGAGCAGTGATGGCGCAAGTGGATCGACCACGAAGATCAGGCGCTCAGTGTCGGAGAGCGGCTGCGCGATATACACAAACCGCGAACCTCTTACTAACGACATAACCGATAATTTCGACACCGTGACGTCATCAGGTGATGTCACTAGTGACGCTGTATGTGACGTTGACAGACCGGAAACAGTTAGTCGCGATGTGGGCGTGAACTTGACGAATACGACGACACGTGTCTACACAGAGGCAGAACCGTCGACTAGTAGAACATCAACGGCCAGTGACGTCATACAGTCTACAGATTCTACTTACGGTCCAGAGCGGGTCGAGTGCTGTCCGGTACCGACTGAAGGGTACGGGGAGTGCGCTGGATCGTACAGTCTGCGCGAGGCGCTACTGCAGCGGGGCGGCGACACGGCAGTGACGCAGTCTACGACGTCCAGTCACATTATCCGCCAAGAACCATCGACGTCTTCACCGGACGACGTCACTCTACGGCGAGCTTCACTAATGCCGGTCGGAGGCGTGGCTCCCGGTGCCGGCTCGTCGACGACGGTGACAGGTTGGCGGCGTCGCGGCAGACTGTCGACGGCTCTGTCGGCCGGCAGCATCGTGGGTGGTCGTCGAGACGGGCGCCTTGAGCGTATACAGGAAGTAGATTCACCGCCAGGAGGTTCAGCTGACGACGGCGAGATGACGCTACGGTCACCGCCGCGTGCCGCCGTAACACAGCCCGGCAGTGAGGCACGGAATTGTAAGTTTATTGCATGCATTACTACGTTTTCGTGGACTTCGCAACAGTTTAGGCTGTTTTAGCCACGCTAAAAATTCTCGACTGACATTGACAGTGACATTGCATTGTGGGATAGAGTAGAACAAATCTGCAAAACAGTTAAAATTTCTGGGCACATAGCTCGTTATTTTGCGTTGTCTGTGACGTAGGATTATCCGATTATGACTATCTGTTCGCTGAAATGCTGTAAATAGATGCTAATTTACCGGAAATAGTTAAATGAGAGCGACTGTAGATTCCTGTCGTATGTATGAAATACATCTGAAGCTCACACATACATTGAAAATCTATTTAACTATTCAAATTTGATTTTGCAGAGTATAGTAGCTGATGAACCGTGGTTCTTTTACTCAGATCCAGGTTCTTGCGTCTATTGAGTGTAGTGCTGTGCGAATATTCGAAATCCCGTATCGAATAGAATAGTTAATTACTATTCGATATGATCCGAAACCAGCAGTCAAACTATTCGGAATTTTCAAATACTACTGTCACCAATGATTAACAAATTTAAATGAAACATGTACAAGGAAAGGACTGTGTCTCAGTAAGAATATAGAAGACGCGACTGTCTCTGTCTGCAGTGCTGGTGTTGATAATGGTCTTGAGTCTTGACTCTTCTTAAAGTCTTTACATTGGGCTACTATGGCCTACCAGATACTGGAAGAATACAACAGCTTGCCTACACCAGAAACAACAAATGGCACAAACAGGGTGCCTCAAAACTGTTGAAACTACTTAACAAGTAGGCTACTTATTAATGGTGACTTTTGAGTACAGCAAAAACTATTCTATTTGATTCGAAATGAAAAACAATATTCGCACAGCACTAATTGGGTGATATTATTTGTATGCGGCTGTTGGCGTGAACGCGTGCAGTATGACTAGACAAACATTGCTGGTTTGCCCTGAGGCACGATTGCCGTACGTCTTTCATCATGTTACCAATTACTGCTTGCCTGTTTCCGGATCTTGTCAGATTATTACTTCGTGGTTCACTGTACCTCGGAGCACGCCGTGTACGAGTTACCCCGGGGCTGAAATGAACTTGAAGTGTTCACTGATACCGTCGTACGAGTCTTCCCTGAGAACATTCACGTGTCAGAGAATAGCAGTGACAACGAAGTGTTCGCATTTAACATACACTTAACAGGCAGTATCAGTATCTGCATGCATACATGACATATTCCATCAAACGGGCTGTCAAACCGCAGCAAATACAAATAAACGATACATAACAGATTTTTAAAATGCATGAAAAAGTCAGTAAAATGTCTCTGTACAGAAGATGTATATAAAGTTATATAAAGTTGAGCAGTCCAGATTTGATTGTCAGCTTGTGACTGTTTTCGGCTACGTATTACGTTAGCTACATGTATATTATGCTGTAGACGCATAAGCGTAGTGACAGCAAACATGCATGTATTGAAGAAAATACTTTCGTATTAAGCTTATGCGACAATTTCAGTACAGCTTATGCGCGGCAACACAATCACAACTACTAGGCCTACTACTATTACTACTACTCCCACTACTGTTGCTATCACGGTCTACTAAATATTGAACGGCAGATGGCTGCGGTTCTGGATAAGTACGTCTTGGGAACCAGTGAAACAGCGGCAAACATCCGGCAGGTGAGTTGAACCTGACCACAAGGCGAGCTGAGCTCGAGCTCGTGTCGGCGAACTTGATACGGCGCAGCCGGCCCACCACAGCGTCTACCACGCATCACGAGCCGCCCTGCTGATCTTTCCACAAACGATCCATCTCCTTCAATAGCTCAGCCACGCCGAGGAGCCGGCCGCGGGTGAATCGGACACGACTGCAGCTGGCAGTCTGCATGTAAACACGGACGATAGGTCAACAAGTTCATCTGCTGCCGCTTGCTGACGTCTGACAGCATACATACAATACAAGGGAGACCGACCAATATCAAACGTTATTAACGCATATCGTATTCAGTCATTGTGTTCACTCAGTATATTGACGACATAGACATCGGGACGTTACGTAATAGGTCTGATATTAAGAAAGATTGTTTAATAAATTGATGAATAGGATCTGCGGCTGGATTAAACAAGTTCCAGAGTCCGCAACTCAATGACTGAAGTGAACCATCGCAGTTTGATCAACGAACAGTCGGCGAACGAGAAAAAATTATCCAAACGACTCATCTGATCGCTTGCTAACGTCGTCACGAGCCGACAATATCAGTTCATGTAGTCGGAGCTTACTACAGCCTCGTTTCACTCACGCGGTTCAGTTGCTTTGAACGGCAATGTTTCTGTTGGCACAATTTTACAATCAGCATTCAGCAACGTTTTGATACATCAGCGAACCAGAGACCGGGCACATGGTATCGCAGTGACAGACGTCGCTGGCGCCAATTATTTCCCGCCTCAGGCAATTTGCTTCTCGCTGAGTGCCTGGTTATCTGTACCGCGGCTGTGCATGCGTTTAATTAATGGAAATCAGATTTGTCGCTTGTCACGATAGCAGATTGTATAGTTTCACATCCGCTTCGTCTTGCTGAGATTATAATTAGCTGTTAATTTCATCGCATTCTGCATGTTGTCAACTCGATTCATTTATTACATTATAAATTATACAACATTCGTATCGCGTCTTTTCAGTATTTTTTGCACATATGCAGAAAAAGTTACTTGTTGTAGGGCCTAGTTAGTTACTTAATACATATCTCATGCTGACGGTTGAGTGAAGACAGAACCATCTTTGATAGTGATGTAAGCAGGACTTTAGGGTGTATGAATTCTGAAGCTCAAGGGCTGCTATGGCAGAGTTCTACGCGAAGATCGATTCGCCGTTCGTGCTGAGAAAGTTAGGCAGTTGTTGATCATGTGAAGAGAGTGAGGATTTTGGAAGGCCCAAGAATCTATTTTTTTGTGTTTTCATCTCTTGACTTCATGTTATGATTCATTTATGGTGCATTTTTAAATTTTCCTAAAGCCTCTCAAAACAAAGTCTGAACCGGCCTAAAGTGTATCGTAGGTTGACTTCGTTTGAAGGCATTCTGTAGTTTGTGCCTGGACTTACCACTTTCCTGCCTAAGTCTGTGCCGCGGCGTACACGCGAAATGTTAGATTTAAACTGAGCATTTTAACGAAACGTCCACGTATCGGAGCGAATAATCCACAGAGTTTTAGTGATGGGATCGCGTCGAAGTGACTGCATGGAGTGAGTGTGTTGACTGCATGTAATGTCTGTTCGGTTGTGTATGAAGCTGTCGGTCGAAGTCAGTCTTCAGCGTCTACCTCATCGTTGCCTGTCATGTCGGGTGTCGCAGCGACCCCTGGTGACCGTTGGCGAACTACATCTTGTCGCAGTCTCGGCATTGACAACGGAATACACAGCCCGACAACCGTGCGTACAGGCTTGTCTCATCGCCGTTTACTACTGCTTAACCCTTTGACGCCAACTGTTGTCATATGGTACATCTATAAAGTATCGTGTGCCAGACCGGGTTTAAGTCGTCATTTGTAATTTTTGACATCAGGACACTCCGACGCTCAATGTTTTGCGTTTTCACCTCGTGAATGTATCGAACAGTCTGGCGTGAAATGTATGTTATGAACTGTTACGGTAAACAATGACTTGTATTTTTGGCCCTGCCTCACAGGAGGCTTCATTCGTTGACGATGTCTGTCACTCTGTCGTCATCAGTAGTTACATGCATTCGCCGTTTACTATAGAACTGACATCAGCAATTTACAGTCATGACCACTATCGACAATTAAAGACGTGATTTCGGAAAGTCGAACAACTAAAACGTGTTTCAGTTCTGTTCGACTTGTTTGCTGTTCAACCTGTTCACAGTCAAAATCACGTTTGGTTACGAAACGTAACTAAAAATGACGTCACTTTGTTAAATAAATTTTTATTAATTGTTATTTTTGCCAAAACTTGCATAAAAGCATTACATATGCGTCATAATAACTGTAACAAGAAAATTATGCACATATTCATACACAAACGCATCAATTACGGACATGTAAGGTGGTATGCATATGCATTCAGCCATATTTGTTTACGATTGATTGAGTTGAGTTGAGTTGAGTTCGTGTCAGCTGAAACAGCTCTTGAAGCTGGTTGACTTGTTCGTCAAACACAACTCAAACGCATTTGTGTTTGACCTAAACAGTTTTGCGAAATCACAATTGTTCGCGAACATAAACGTGTTTAAGTTGTTTGACCTTCCGAAATCACGCCTTAACCAGAAGTACCTTGATGAACTCCTTCAGTGGCTCAAAGGGAGTTTCAACAGTATCGTAGTCTTTGACTCTCAAATAAAAACAAACGTGCTTTCAGCCGTTTAAGAGTGTTTTCCCTGTTATTTCTCTCCCCTGACTATTTACCACATTTTGCAGGATAACCAACACAGCAATTCAGCAAAACGGTGATTTCCAGTGGTCGAACTTAGCCTTCCTACTCCACAGCGGCAATATCTCTTTGGAGCCGAACGTTTTTCAACATCCTCAGTTCGTACGTCCAACCATTTCGAACTGAAACTAATAAATTCAAGGCCACGCGAGGTTATCGAAAACGTGGTTTGATAGAAGAAATACGATTTCCTAATGTTGTTGTTTAATATAACTGTAGCTCTGTCTTGCACCGTTTCGAGATTCGGAGATAAGCCTACAGCGACTTATTTGCCAAAATAGCGATAGCTCTCCTGTATTTCGTGATGGTCGGATGAATGGATTGCTTCGTAAAAGTGACAGTAACGACGAAATAGAACTACTACTAATGTGGGTAATGAAACTACACGTTTACAATATTGTATTGAGATTGGCAATCTCTGTGTTGTGTTGTAGCGTGTCCAACAGAACACGTTCCTCGAGTATTTGGCGCGAAAGTTTCCGTCTCATGCTCACGTCATTCGTCGTTCACCAGAGCGCGCCACTATAGTGAGTACATGCCACTGTATTGGGCTACTTCGTGCGTTTACATCTTGTTAGGATATTGGTTTTCAATGCCGTGTTTAGTGTTCCACATCACCTGTAATTACAATCGCAGGCTTGCAGTGCTTGCTCGGGGCAGTCACAGGGGCCACAAACAAATGTAGGCCTATAACATTGAAAAAAGAAACAATGTGTAAACGTCGAAACGAATAAAATAAGGCCAGACAAAGACCGCAAGATCACTGCTTCCTTTCTTCTGACGGCGTTGATGTCTATCGTCACGTATCGTTTGTTTTCTGAATCGCAGTGAATTGTTGTGAAATTGTTTCTGAAGTTGTTTCATTAAATCTTTTACTGTGAACTTGTGACGTCATCAAACTGCTTCTGCTTCATACTCTGGACCCCTTTTTCATTTTACACATTTCCATGCACGCACGCCGAGACAATTTTTTCGTTTAACATGTCGTTTCTGAAGGAACGTTATTCCAATATTTCGGCGTCGTTTTCGGTCGCTTAAGACGAGTTTTGCGCATGTGCCGTGATGCGGCTGCTATTAAAATAGAGCTTGATAAACAAACGGATACAGCGTATCTGCTATTAATGCTGATGATATACTTGGCTACTAACTGCTTCAGAACTCAGAAGTTAGAACAGCATAAAACATCGCGTGTTAGCGGCGTAGTTGGAACACGTAGGCCTATTGCAGTAGTTGCGTGCATAATGAGCTCTACAAACCGTTTATTTACTGGCTTACCGTGTACTTGATGCATTGATTGTTCTGTTCCAACAACACATCAGTGGTTTTGTTCATTCGTTTAGTGGTGCGTTCGCTATAGAAACTGGCTACGGCGTTATTAGTGATGCGCGTAAACGAAGCGAACGGCAGACATCGTACGTCAGACAAATAACATGCACATGTTGATGCGCCTCGTTGGTTATTGATGATAACACGCTCGCTCTCTGTCTCTCCTGTTAGTAGCACAAGATTAACCCGACAGACGACAGACGTTCACAGGCATCAAGCATCCTGCTATCAGCTCCAGTCGCTCTCGAGGACCAAGATGGCATGAACAACTCTGTCTTTGCCTCTACGGCAGCATTCCTATACGTGTACAGCGGTTCATGGCCAAATAAAATCAAACTAGGCTATGCCGATGCGGTTTTGTTCGTCATACTGAAACGTAACTTAATGGCATACAGTGTAAGTTTGTTGAATGAGAATTTGATTTTCATTACTGAATAATGATAAGCTTAGAGGTCTGCAGTCTATGTCAGCGGGATGTGATTTATCATTGCTCATGCCAAACAATGAAATGTATCGACCCGATTGACCGATACGATAAGCTCCCGCCCCTGTCAGTATATTGATACGTACGTCGTGACTAACAGCATGACGAATTTTTCGATAATGAACCAAACATGACACCAGAGCATATTAGTGGAGCGAAAACGGTATTTCTATTTTCAGAACTCTGATATATTTGTAGCCTATACATCAGGACGTCTTTTGTTTTAAAAATATACATTGGTTAGATTCGTAAATGTTTAGCTTGCGATGTGTGGCTGGAGATGTCTTCAATTTTTTACAAAATTAACGCTGAGTTTATTGATTTACTCTGCATTGCGTGGAATTAGATGTGAGTTTCAACTACACTTCCGAAGTAATGGGAATTATGGCGAACGATAACGGCTGAATTTTTTTGCTTCTGTTGTTTTGCCGTAGTGTTTAACTAGAAATACGTTCTATGGAACGCGGTATATGTCCCATTGCTGTGTTCTATTTTGCATTAAAACGTTCTTTCTTTAACATTTAAATACGTTATTGGTCAACAAAGGTACCAATGTTACCAGATTTTGTGTCACATGACGTCATCGGTCACGCGACAATAAGACTCGCAGCGGCTGGTTTCCTATAGGTGGTCCATTGACACCAACCCATGGGTAACCCTAATCGGTCGTTGTAAAATTTGACTGACATCATTCGATAGCCCGACCCTGAAAACTCTCTGTTATATGCAAAAATCTCCGGGATATCTCTTATATAAGCCGAGTTATAGCCGATTTGTCCCAAATTTCGTTGCCATGGCAACGGGGGTCGGGCGCTGTAAAATTTG
>Ga0056114_1000699_pt1 | contig 12814 bp, 11 predicted proteins | sample WorMetHERISLAND1_FD_77005 | JGI IMG/M metagenome (GOLD analysis project Ga0056114, IMG submission 77005) | Marine gutless worms symbiont microbial communities from Max Planck institute for Marine Microbiology, Germany - Olavius loisae HERON... ...
ACATATGGGCTTTCGATTGACACCAATACCGATGACCTTGGATGACCTTGAACTCCATAAGTTTGAATTTTCAGTGAATTTCTCGGGATTTCGCGGATTTCGGACGCAATAGCAGTTAAACGCTGAAGATAGGCCAATATCGTCAGTGACAACGTTGTAGGCACGTCGAATTGGAGCAATTTTGGCAGGCTTTCGCGTCGCGCGTGTTTGTCAGCGATAGCTGGACTTTCTTGTTGCACATTATAATTCCATTACTGGTACTTACTGTAGTTAGTGAGTGGACAAATGGAAGAGAGCATCAGTATTTAGCTGTGCATAAATATTAATGTGAATAATTGACGGTTTGTTGTGTGCTGCTGTGTTAGTGACGGACTGCGAAGACGACCATGCCATCAGCAATCTGGTGCCTATCATCGTCGGTGCAGCACTCGGCGGACTCATTCTCATCGTGCTCATTGCGTATTTGATCGGTCGCAAGCGTAGCAGGCGAGGCTATGAACAGGTCTAATGATTGGCAGAGCGGTTTGTGCGGCAGAGTGCTACTTGCCTGTTTAATTGTTACATTTGTGCTTACACACAACATTCTATGTTCATTCATTTTGTTAGCATTTTGTTTGTGTTGCATGTAACTAAAATACATCGACACTGCAGTTGTTTACTGAAAAAATTGCCAACAAATAACAAAATTCACTAAGTCTCTGCACCTAGGTTCATTTTGGCAGTAGCCAGTGAATGCATGTAACTGCAGTTCTACTGTGTCATGAGGTAGTTCTCTGTATGATGCTGTAAATCCTTGAATTATAGCTGGGTCCCAAATACCAGCTGGGCCTTGTATACAAGTCGTGGATCTGGCCTAATTGCACAAATAGAAGCCAGGTCTCGAATACAAGCTGGGTGTCCTACCAATACTGGTCAATTTGTGAGTACAGAATTGTCTGATTGTTGATCTAATGAGGGAAATACCAAGTTTTAAGCTGACTAGAGTTTGCTGAAAACTGATAGAAGCGAGGCTCCAAATACAAACTGGGGGTCTGAACCTAAATGTACCAATAGATGCTGGGGGCTTGCTGTTCAAGGATTTACGGTAGACGATTTTGTTGATTGTGTACAGAGTTGAAATCCTGGGAGTGTTGTGTATTGTACAGATAGACACAGTGCTTAGTGCTGTTGATAGAATAGTTTGAATGCTGTGATTACATTCCAGCATTGACTGACTGCAGCTGCGGTCACCGTGGTCTTGGCCTGAGTTAGTTATTCATTCATTGTTGCTCATTTGAACGTTAGAACATATTCAGAATATTTCAGAAGGCTGGGTGACTTGCACTAGGCAAGGGATTGACTGGGAAGACCTGTGAAATAACATGTAATCTATCAAGTGGGGTGTGCAGTTCAGAGTGGGGCGTTCAGTTCAGTTCCAGTTTCAATTCAGTTGTGTTAGTCCCTTGTGTGCATAGTTCTAACAGCTGTAGTGCGCTGAGCTGCTGCTGGTGTAAAGGTTTGTTCTGAAACTGAAACTGCCGCTTATAGCTATGAAGTGTGCAGTTTGTGTTGCTGTCAACAGAAAGCTGTGATGATGTCGTTGGTTTCTGATGTTTAATGTTGCATCTTTTTAGCTGGCTGCTTTGTAACGTGATCCAGCTTGCATTTTTCTGACATTTATTATCAACATGAACTACGTGATAGTAACCGAGAGTCTAACCAACTGTCATCCACTGGCCACTGCTGTCTATTCCAGAAGTGTCGTATAAGCACTGATTTCAACTAAAAGTTGTAAAATATTGTGCTAGGTTTTCTGTTAGATGTGGATCTACATGAATGGATAGATTGGGCTGTAAGCCAGTTTGACCACCTAGAGCCTAGAAGAGTTGCATTTGCTTGAATCTGCTTAGCAGCTACTATAGTACATTTGTAAGATAAAATATTGGTTAAGCATGTCCCTTGGTTAATTGTGTCAGTGTGTGTGCCACGCATTGATGATGTAGACCTTGAAATTGATAGCAGTCGAGCAAATTGACTCAATTCGGCTAAAAATCGATGGACTCTGACAACTCACTTCCCAGACTGTTATATTCACTTTATGCCATGCAACTGCAGCTGAGTGGCGTGTTTGGCATTGTCATGTCTGTCACAACCATGGACTGTGCTCACAGACATGTCGCTGTCTCAAGATGTACCTTTGTAACCTCTTGGGGAGAGCTTGGAAGGTCTCGGTATCGTCTCGGACTGAAAGTTCATGTTTATGCTAATTACCAGCGATCTGTAAGGTATTTAAAAACGTCTCAGTCTCGTCTGGGCTCATAATAAAACATCTCGCCTCGGTCTTGAAGAATTCTTGGAAAGTCTCAGTCTTGGTCTCTCGTCTTGTTAAGACTTTCATTGTCTAGTTTGCATCCCCGTGCAAAACGTCTCCTAGGCCAAGCATGACATTTTAAGGCGTGTACTTGGCCTGAACCACCAGTTGGTGTCATTGCTCAGCAATTGATGACTGTTCTTTGACGCATGGGTTGCAATGACCTTGAAAGTAACCTTCATGGTCGCTTGGGCCAAAAAGTTAAAACCACTTCCAGTATCTGCCGTAGTGTGTGAGGTGGCATGATGGCTGACTGTGCTAACTCAGCAGTTACTGACGATGATTTCCACAATACTCGTATCTTCAGCCCGACAAAACCGTTTATAGTGGTGCTGTCATCATCGCAAGACCATTGCGAGAGTTCACTTGGTTCATGTGATAGCGGTCGCTTAGTGCTCAGTTTGCAACTAACTCTCAGACCAAGCCAACCTACTTGGGCTGTGACTGCCTGTAGGCTGTACACTCAGTTACCATGTATTATTGTTATTCAAGCTGGATTAAATGACTAGCTAGATTGTGTGGGTTGGAGCATTAAATTCTACTCCCCAACTTCACAAGGCTGATACTCATTTAACGGATAAGACAATTAAGTCGACCTCATGGCATGGCTGGGTTACCCATACACGTACTAACCGGGCTACGTTGATCCAGTGTTGTGCAAAGCCACGCGACTACTTCGTGCGTTAGCAATTACTATCTAACGACTGCAAAGATGTTTTCAAAAATTGGCATCATTTCTCAAGCTAAGCGGCAAGTGCAAATCCCATTTGTATAGCTTAAGTGATTACCAGACGTATGCCTCGAGCCAGCCTCATACTCGAGTTATTTGAAGCTGAGAACCAAACCGTTTTTCATTTCAAAGATGAAGGCAAGATCATCTGCGTCACCACTGGTAATATGTTGTAATAAATGGAAAATTAAAATATGTCATTAATTGAGCAGGGTTTAACGTCTCCATCAACACAGTATAGGTTATACGGGCGACGGTTTTTACAGGTCAAAAGACTCCACCAACAGTATCAAAGTACTGAAGGAACACAGAGATTACACAATTTACACAAAAATACAATAAGGACACATAAACACAAAAACACAGCAAATCCCCCAGTCGACACTAATATGGGGTGACTAGGGGATGGCTCCCACAGAGGGCAGGGTTGCCAGGCCTGAACGGCAACGGGGCTGCCGCCACGGTACCCCCAAAATATCTGATTAAAATAACTTATTACAAGTTTTAATACCAATTATAACTGAAGTTGCAGTTTATTATTTCAAAACAAGGCGAAATATTTGTATAAAGAATCAAGATAAATGTCCAGTTTACTACTTTGTTTATGAATGCAAAGTGATACGGGCTGCAGACATCACAATGTTATACTAAATGACAAAGCAGATATACACAGTTTCTGTTCTTTTGTGTAGTTGTAAGTTAACGAGCAACATCAACATTGTCTGTACAAGCACATCAGTAGCCAGCATCGATGTCTGTAAACTGAAGCTGCAGGGTCCACCACACACACATGACCATGCCTACTCATATTTCAAGTGTGCCATACATCATCATCGTACACCTTGAAACCAGCGAACGTGACGCCAAGTCAGTCGATAATACTGACTCAATGTAGACTTTTGTGCAGATTCTGCCGTCGTCAACTGGTCATCGTTGTAAATGTCACTATACCGTCGTCACGAACACCAAGCCCAGCTCTTTCATTACTAAATACCAATTTGACCTATCGCTAGGAACACTCGAATACAGTCCATCAGTTACTGACAAACGACGGAAACCGACATATTGCTTCTCTAACAGCATTGCAAATTATCACATACATACAACCTGCAGCTGCAGTCACGGCCCCCATCCCCTGGTCGTCTCATCTCTACTTTCTGGTAAAAACTGAACGCAATTATGATCTTTAAACATACAACTAAAACGCCACCTCCACGCTTCATTCATGGTGCAGAGTGGCAGTGGTTGATTGATTGATTGAGCAGGGTTTAACGTCTGCACCAACACAGTATAGGTTATACGGGCGACGGTTTTTACAGGGTGTACCTCTCTCCACACTCCCTATTCTGGCCTCTGTTGACCGCTAGCTGGCACTATGCCTGCAGTCTTACATACTCAGTGTATTACCACAACGTACTATTCTACGGTTGACTACAATTAACAGCAGTTGACACAACTCTGTCAATACACTTAGCACATCAGCTACATCATAACTGCTCATGAGTGTCTCAGCAGTGAATTCAAGCATTTCTCACTACAAACAGCTTATCTCCAGTAACGTCTTTCAGGACATTCACTGCCTGCAAGCAAACGTGTATATGCTATAAAATAATTCGTCTGTGTTCAAGCATAACTTAACGTGGGTTGGAACACCTCACCCAACACTAGGTCATTCCAGAGGCAGTCTTCGCAGCCAATCACTTGACTGATACTGACAAACAAAACAATACAGGAAAATACACAAACTAAATACAACTCAGAAAACAACACAAAACACAGCAAAACAAAACAACCTTGGTTGAGTCGCCTTTCATGACATTCAGTCAGGAAAACCAGGTGCGTTTATTCTACAATGCTGCCGAACGAACCCAGATGGGGACACTTAAGACTTCAACAGGACAAAAAGCTGGTACTTGGTTTAGACATGCTGTGTGTTACACTGCAGTGTGACATGACCACGCTCTGACAGTTGAGAGAGAGTTTCTGCAGGTTATAATTCACGTTAAAACTTAACTATACATTTACCCGACATGACATGGAACAATGCATAGAATAATTAACAGAGCAAAATGATTGGAGGAATATATTAACATTCAAAGTGACTACAAATTAATATATTAGCAGTAACAACGATGATCTGTTGGACAGTCAGACAGTGCTATTGAAAGATGATGACACGTTAACACCAGGCCGTAGTACTGCTGGCGATGACTGACGTATCACATTGTAAGATGACTGTGAAACTGAAGGTGAGTCTAGCAGTGCTGTGTTACTGGTCTGTGTCTGACCACAGTCATCCGCCACGTCACTGTCACGATGAGTGAGAAACTGAAGGTGAGTCTAGCAGTGCTGTGTTACTGGTCTGTCCGCAGTCATCCGTCACGGCACTGTCACTCTGCTGATGACAGAGCTCTCCATCTGTCAGTGGCTGATCACTCAACGTCGACACCTCCGCTACCATCTCACTCGACTCATCTGCGCCGTTACAGCCAGTCACCTGCACACGCAACAGAACACGACACACGAGATGGACTCACTCAGTTGAGTTGAGTCGGGTTTCATGTCCCGCTCGACACATTACGGGTCATTTCAGAGATGATCTTCCCAGCAAATTACTTGATTGATGCAAAATACTCACAAGAAAGCTGTGCTATCGCAAAAATGACCGCGCGATGCGCGCTATATAAGTAGATCGTGAGCCGTTGCAGAGATATGGCCATTCGAAATTATCCAAGATGGCGACGGCCGCCATCTTGAATTTATTCGAATCGAAAATAGCGCCATTAGATCCACCGTCCCCGAAAACCCCACCCTAGAACAAAACATCAAGTGGATCGGATGACCGGTTGCGAAGATATCGCCATTTGAAATTTTTCCAAGATGGCGGCGGCCGCCATCTTGGATTTGTTCGAACTGGAAATAGCGCCATTAGATCCGCCGCCCCCGAAAACCCCACCCTAGAACAAAACATGAAGTGGATCGGATGACTGGTTGCGGAGATATCGCCACTTGAAATTTTTCCAACATGGCGGTGGCAGCCATCTTGGATTTGTTCGAATCGTAAATAGCGCCGTTCGATCCGCCGTCCTCAAAAACCCTACCTAGAACCAAACATGAAGTGGATCGGATCACCCGTTGCAGAGATATGGCCATTTGCGTATGTTGGGGGCATATGGAACCCCCATTTGACAAATAATGTCAACCATTGCGTCACATTCGACATTGAATATCTCTGAAACCGTTAGAGGCTTGGTTCCAAAGGACCACCAATAGGAAAGGGCATATGGCATTATGGGGTATCAAATAGTCACGTGACCGATGACGTCACGTGACCCTGAAAGGTCAAAAACTCATGACCCCAATACGCTTAGAGCGCAATATCTCGAAAACGGCTCGAGATAGAGACTCCGTTCCTAAAGACCATCAATAGGAAATGGCCTATTGAGTATCAAATGGTCACATGACCAATGATGTCACGTGACCCCAAAGGTGCTGTGAGGCAGTACAGTTGGCTATCTTATCGACAGCTTGGCTTCTCGTTAATGATTTCACACACATATCTACCACAAGTATTATATTACATAATAACTACTGGGACAATATGTTTGTGCATACCTCATCATGGTTGAATTCTGCTTTAGCAGGAGGCGTTATTGCAACTTTTGTCCTTAAGTATCTACACATGGCAAAGAGACACGCTTCACTAGCAACAACAACAATTTCATTGCATTACAGCTGGATAGAGAGTAGAGTTTAACGTAATACTTGACACTATATGCACAAACAAAAGCACATAAAGCTAAAGCCTCGTTAACGAGCCTTTAATGCCATCATGCCAGAATGGACCAGGCCTATTCTACAGCTTCTGAGACCGACACAGGGCACTGGTTGAAAGAATACTTCATGTGTACTGATGCCAGACAACACACTGACAGTGACATACAAGTAAGTAAGTAAGTGTTGTACCAGTTCTAAGGCACACATAAACAAAGAAGTTGCAATGTGCCGCAGTCACTCAAACAGAAACGTCTTCAGAAGCCATCTACACTGTGCTATTTCAACGTGTGGCTGGTGTAACTCCACTGGTAAACTGTTCCACAGCTGTGGCTAGCAACTGAAAAGCTCCTGTCACAAAGGCGCGTTCTTGTATATGGGACAATACAAGTGTCGACGTCCGCAGATCGCAGTCGGAGTCGACCAGCGTTTTGAGCTGATAGTCCTCGACCAAGTACTGTGATGCAGTGTTATGCAGCGCCCGACAAACATAGACGTAGCCAGCTTCAAGTTGACACGCTGTCTCACCGGCAGCCAATGAAGTCGTCTTGAGAACAGGAATGATGTGGTCATGGCATTACATGCATCATACTAGTTCACATCAGGAACAGATGCACAAAAATACAACATATAAGTGGCAACACTGAGTGCAGCAAGAAGCAGATAAAGACACTCACCCGATAAGCAGTAGTGCAGTTGTTAAACATATCATGACACCAACGACGATCGGTACCACAATCAACAAACTGTCATCATCTAAAACAATTCATTACAGTCAATGTTTCCTCGCCTCCACTGTACACAGCTCACTGCTGCTATATACAGCATCAACATGGCTAGCACATGCTGCAGTAGTTAATGATGATGAACTGTGCAATCAGTTACAACTTGGTCAGCCTGCTCTCATTGTTCACATTGACTGACGATCTTCAGCGTATCAAATGCTGTTACATATAAACATTAATTGTTCTAACTTAAGCAGTGCTCCATATAGAACATTTATTATTTTCTGGCATGCACCACTGGGAGTGCGTAGCACCAAAAGTAGACATCAGTCTCCAGAGTGGACAATTCTGAGCCATGTCAATTGCTTCATTCAGGGAGAGGTTATTGGATTTCAGGTTTTGTTGGATAGTCTTCATCCATGTAGTATGAGGGCATCTTGGTGGTCTCCTCCAGTTCTCCAATGGGAAGCTGTTAAGATCTTGGCATCTGTTTCGTATGACATTCGTGCAATGTGGCTGTACAGGGAGAAATGCCGTGCTTGGACAATACTCGAGCTGTTGCCTGGTTGTCCATCTCACTTTTCCTAACAGCTATCACAAACATCACTGATCGAGAGCATCAATCTTGAGTAAAATCTCTCTTGGTGACTGCCCAGCAATCAGAACCATACAGGAAGATGGGTAGAATGCAAGTATTATACAGCTTCAGTTTCACTGACTTCCATAACAGTTGACAGAATGTGAAGCAGCTAGTTTTCTGACTCACAACAGTCTGACACGTGATCAACAGTCAGTCACTGATGATAAACTGCAGCTGGTGGAATGACAAAGTTGGGTCATTTTTTGAGACACAGTGTATGTTAACACAAAGATTAGAATGTACTTAGACTATGCACTTAGTCAACAAGAAACAACTGACATTAAAATATTAACGCTACATTCTTTAAGACGTAAAATATGTTCAACAAAATGTGCAACACTAGAATTTAGTCACGTCAAGTATTTAATTACATCACATATTTGGAGTTGAAATTCCATAACAGGATTACACAGGAGATGGGTGTGATGGTGTGAGAATCGTTATGAGTATCATGTGTAATTAGTGAAATCCATGATGTATTTGAGGTCATTAATCATATGCAGCAGCTGAAGCCTGTTATAGTAATTCACGTACATACAGAATATCAGCACCTCAAAATACCACACAGTGAAACATACATAATTCACAGAGTACAGTACACCAAATGCCACACAACTCACGGTGGCTGACGACAGGCGATGTACAGGCAGGTTGGGAGAATGACGAGGTTTCCAATGACGAACGACTCATAATGTCCACACAGTATTCATCAACTGTGATGTCATCAATCTCTAGACGACTCTGAGGTGCTGATATTTCTACCATCTCACACTCTACACATCATCATCATACCACTCAACAGTCTGGTTTACCATGATGTCACTTCTGCCAGTGCTAACACAACATCTTTTCTCTCCATTCTTGATCACTGGCTGTTACTGCATTCTATGACAACAAACACTGCCCGTTGTTGTACAACTTCTCCTGGCCATCTGCCATGCCTTCACTGTTATACCATTGCAGCAGTCTAAGTTGGGTTACATGAAATGCATAATACATTATTTTTCTATTATGTACAACTTAAGAAGAGAACAAAGACATCTATGCTGTGAAACTGAGCAGTTGTGCAAACACGCACTTCATCTATGGAATCAGTAAATGATCATCGTTGGGAGACCTTGCTACTCCAGGGAACCAGCATGATCTTCAGCAGGCAGGTGCTAGTAGACATGGAAATGAACCGTGATAATGATGACAATGGTAACATATCTCATACAGCTAACACACAAACAAACCGACCAGATGTCATGTGCTGGCAGTAGCGGACGATGTACGACTGAATGTAGTCAGTTTCATGACACGGCGGCTCTGTCCAGCTAACGATCAACCGACCGTCTCGTATCACTGACTGAATACCCGACGGTGGCTTCACAGCTAAACACAACAGACACACCACAAGGTTCTGTAGAGATGAGATTCTCCACTGAGTCACAGCAGAAGATCGGAGACTAATAAACACAATAAACACAGCAAGCTCAAGTTCAAGCTCTGTGTGCTGAAGTATCTCTGCCTCCATGGACTTGCACCATCGTACATCACTCACAGCTGATGTCAACTCAACATCAATACCTACACTCGTCGTGCTGACGACGCACCTTCTTACAGCTGGCGACCAAACATTTCATGTTGTCATTGAACAGCTTACTGCAAGAGTCACCGTCACTACAAGCTTTCAGGTGCGACCTCAAAACGACAGTGTACATTGGAAGCTTTGGAAACAGCTGCACCCACTCATGATACTTATTGACTTACTGTTGCACTGTGTTCACTCGTTATTTCTTTCTTTGTACGGCATCCTGACATTACATCACACCACCTACATCAATTCATTGATGATGGCGATGATGACATACAGGCGGTGGTATTGTAGATGCAGTGAGCCCAGTGCATGCCAGTGCTGACGAGGCCATGTGAGGATAAGTTGAACTCAGCAGAGACTGCAACCATCATTGACTGACGCCGCAGTTGAAGCCGTGGAGCATCAATGATGAACGACTGAGACTGAGCATTAACATGATGCCACTTCACCGCACCCTACAGACCACCGCTCACTCACTCACGACTTACAATTCACAGGAAACTATCAGCTTGTCAGCTATACAGTCTGTAACGGTAACTGGAACTTTCGTTCCCACGTACTTTCGCTCCCAGGAACTTTCGTTCCCTGGAACTTTTGCTCCCTGGAACATTCGCTCCCGAATGCGATAAGTAAGACATGGAGCTTTTGCTCCCCATGTTTCAAATGTGTGTTTTTGAGTAAAGTAACAAGGGCTGCTTCATCAGTGTATCGGCCTACACGTTTGATGCCGTCGCATAAGTCGCATGAAACTGTCCCGAGCAGGAATCGTAGCCATCGTAATCAAAGGACGCCGACACGCGGCGTCGTATAGATAATTGCCCACCGTGTTCTTAGTTAGAAGAACAACTGCGTTGGTTGGCCACTTGGCCGGTTTCTTGTTTGAACGTCGCCTGTGTGTTGTGACTTTTGAGTAGGCTGTATAGACTACAGGTATATAAGCACGTAATTCGACGTCCGAGTGACCAAAAGTTGCAGTTTATCTGCACGTTCTACCGATATTACGACTTCGTAATCTTTGCCGATACCATGTCATCCTGCGTCGTACGTACGACGAACGTGTCTGTAGGTCAACACTCTTTGGAGTGCGACGTTTGTCGGCAGTGAACTAAATTCTTTTGTGCTGAGAGCGACGGTTATACGTTTCTCGTATTGGTACAGGGGCGAAAGTTCCAGGGAACGAAAGTTCCTGGGAGCGAAAGTTCCAGAGAGTGAAAGTTCCATGTAACTTTCGCTCCCGGGAGCGAAAGTTCCAGGGAACGAAAGTTCCAGGGAGCGAAAGTTCTACCTATGGTACTTTCGCTCTTGGGAGCGAAAGTACGTGGGAACGAAAGTTCCATAATTCGTCTGTAACCAGGAGAATAACAACAAAGGATGCTAGTTAAAACAAGCCCCATACAGGCTACACCACTGCTGGTCAACTCCTCATAAGAGTGGAACACCGGAAGTTTGAAGGTCACATCATGTCAAACGAGGATGAATATCAAAAATCTGTCCAGTTAAAATTTAGATACTGCCTTGGAGTATCATAAGTCAACGTTAGTCTTTTGATTACATGCATACCAGCAGAAGAGATAGACTTTGAAATCGGCCTCTGTGACTTTGACCTTGGATTGGTCATACAATATACCATTGTGCAGCACTTATCAATTCCTATCTAAAAACCGAATTTCGTTCAAATCGCATAAACTTTTGTGGACGGACGGGCAGACGGACATTGAGACCAGCTTCATTATGTCAACTCGAAGAAGTCAACCTAATAAACTGACAAAGAAAATAGAGAGAACGATAAATGAACCAGAGTGTACGTACGTGACAAGTGTGTAAGCGTCGTTGGCACCAGTAGACAGTGTACTGCAGAGCACCTGACAGTGGCGACCATGACACTGACACAGATGAGCCGTTGTATGACGATGTAACGTTCACGTGTCGTGCTGCAAGCATGTGACACAGAGCACAGGTAAACCACGTCATACACTCAATACAACAAGTGTGAAATCCAATACTAATACATCAATTTAACAAAACCAGTCTGGAAGATTTCATAATTTAAACAGCACAAGATGCACTTTATAGCATGATACAGTATGAGTGAGTGAGTGAGTAGATTCTTAACGGCACATCAGCACAATTAGGCTATACAGTGCCATTCACAATGATGGTTCACACTGGAAAATACAGGACAGAAGACAAGTTAAAAATACAGACAATGCAAAACTAAACACAATCCAGCAAAAGTATACAGCACAAAAAAACAACAAAAAACAAAACTACCTGGTTTAGTTGGCTTTTATGACACACAGCGGGGAAATGAGGTTGGCTTATTCTACAACGCTCCAGAGCCCACACGGGCCACACAGTACGTAAGCTCCAAATTAACATGATTTATGTCCAAGTAACACGCACCACTAATGGCCATGAGAATCAACAGCTAATCTTCGTGTTTGACTGATCTGTAATGTTGTCAGTAACAGTGACGTACTGTCGTTGCTGATGTAGAGCGGCTGATCACGCAATGTGTTAAAACCCGCAGATGTCCGTGACTTGACCAACACTTCATAGCTGACGAGTGATGACAGTGTTAGTTGTACGCTTGTCTTGTCTCCACTCACAACATGACTCTGCCAAATGCTGTCATTGTCAGTCACGGCACGGTACAGCACCACGACTCTGTAGTAGACGCTGTCGTGACGCCGACACACAGGCACCGGCTACAGCGCAGCATACAGTACATGCAGCTGCCAGTCACTCATAGGCCATATCCCGAAGCCCATAAAGTGTCTAGAAAATGAGTTTCGTTCCCACTATCTTGGCACTACTTAATTTTATCATTTTTCAGTTGTGAAATATGTGAGATTGAATAAGATAAAAGTTCTCCATATGAAACCCTGTCAACTTTAAAATATAAGCACTAAATGTTTGGGTGTTGACGCGAAAATTGGTAGCCCACATTTTGACGTTTTTGAGATTTACTTTCTTGTTAACCATAAAAAATGATAACAATTACAAAGTTTTATCA
>Ga0056114_1000700_pt1 | contig 12808 bp, 8 predicted proteins | sample WorMetHERISLAND1_FD_77005 | JGI IMG/M metagenome (GOLD analysis project Ga0056114, IMG submission 77005) | Marine gutless worms symbiont microbial communities from Max Planck institute for Marine Microbiology, Germany - Olavius loisae HERON... ...
CATTCTGGGTCCTTTGCGGTTTCTGCCAATTCTGTCAAAGCCTCATGTCACCATTTTGATAACGAATGACTTTGGATTCTCATCGTGTTTCACAGCACATAAATTTGTTGCACAACTGCCGAACAGAGTCGTAGATAGTCAGACTTAATGAAGTTTTACGCTTCACAGCACTTAACTGCGTTGCAGATTTTTACTTTCAGTTGTAAATAATTACAAGAACGTTCTGTAAATTTGGCAGAATCTCATTGCCGCGAAAATGGCGGCCCCCTAAAATTGGCGGCCCTATGCGGCCGCATAGCCCGCGTAGTGCAAAGGCAGGCACTGGTTCAATCCAGCCTTTGGCTGCAATATTAAATAAACCTATTAACTATTATTATTATTTGGTCGACTCTTCCAAGTGTCGACGTAATAAAGCCTGTCTCAATGTCCGTCCGCCCGTCCGTAGGCTATACGTCCGTATGTGAGTACGTCCGTCCACAAACAGTTTTTCGATTTGAACGAAGAGGTCGATGAGTGATACACGACGGTATGGTATGCCGTATGACCCGATCCAAGGTCAAGGTCAAGGTCACGGAGGTCGAAAATATGCATGCAATCAAAAGACTGACGGTGAATTATGATACTCCAAGACAATAGAACATCTAAATTTTAACCGGACAGATTTTTGATATTCGTCCGCGTTCGGCGTCACGTGACCTTCAAACTTAGGAAGTTTCACCTTTGGCAAACGAGTTTTGCCTCTTACAAGGAGTCGAACGTCCTGTACAGGGCTAACTTTTAAACATTTTTTTTATTTCATCAGGTGAGTGAACTTGAACCTACTATTCAGCGTGTTTTCTGCAGTATTTTCTCTCGTGTTCAAATAATGCTCGTTCTTGTCAGCCAACTCTCTGCTGTTACTGCGTTGTGCCTCCGAGAAGTCCTTATTGGTAGGCTAGTAGCAATGTTCAGTGCTCATTGCTGGTAGACAGCTGAATACTGTGTACACTGTACAGCGGTAGAGGGGGCAGTAGCTGGCTGTAGCTGACTGCATGTCTGAACGTGAGTGACTGATTAAAGATCACTGTGTCTCATTGTAAACATGGTCGTTCACATGATCGCCTGTAGGTAGGCTACTGCAGTGTAATATTAAACAGTCGCAGTTTCTGTAGGTTGAGACGGAGTTTGTTTTGACGTAGATGACTGTGTCAGGGTGTCTCTATCTATCTATCTATCTCTGTGTGTGTCTGTGTTTGTGTGTGTTTGGTACACTCAAGAGGGCGAATTGTCAAAAAATGGCGTCGTCGTAGGTCAGAAGAGATGAGCCATGCGGATGGTGATAGAGATGCGTTGACCTTGTGCAAGTGAACTCTGAAAATGACATGTTTGGTTGTATTTTTAAAGATTATAGACATAATTGCAAGCTATGTTAACCCTTGAGCAAGGGGATGTCAAACTAGCGTGCGAGGGGGGCGGAGTGGGGCAGCGACAGCCCCCCCTCCGATGCCCCTGTCATCTCTCACACTGGGTACATGTACTATGCTGATGTTGACAGTGAGTTGCTGGTCGTGTGTTGTATGTAGATGGAGTCGTCGTTGACGTCCGTCTCATCATGCTGGTGTTGCTGTGACTGTATTCAGTCAAGGCGTGATCGACATCACTCGGCCGCCGCTGCTGCTGCTGCTGCTGGCGGTGATGCGGATGATGAAGATGACGCTCTGCTGGCCTTGTCTAATGGACTTGTAGATGATGATCCGCCTGAAGCGGCAGCCCAGTGTGTCGACAGCTGTCAACACTTGCATGCTCGTCATCACCTGGTCAGTCCTTTACACAGATCAACGTCGCGGATTGATGAGGCTGTGCCAGAGTAAGTAAGTAAGTAAGTAAGTAACTCACGTCAATTTCATCTTCACTTCTAATGCACTAAACGTCTTAATAGCTCGATAAGAATTGTGTCCTTCAAGAGTTGTCTGAAGGTTGCTGTGTTGACGGAAGGGTTACCTAGTTGACAGAGCGTTGTCCAGCAGTTGTAATATTCCCTCCCGTCGAGGACAGTGATATGTCAGTGTCAAAGCATACGTTTGCATGGTGTGACGTGAATTATAGCTCGTCTGTACATCAGTGACGTCAAGACTGGATATGCACAGAGTGTGAAATGCTGCGGTGAAGATAAGCAGTGACATGATGAGATCGAATAGTAGGTATACTGCCATACTGTCACCCTGTACCTTAAAGACGATACTTTTCGCGCGGTATTAGCGCATTTAGCGCTAGTGGTGGGCACTTTTAACTACAGTAGTTACTAACTACTAGTTATAACTACCGTCATAGTAGTTGGTCAGTAGTTATACCCGTAACTACTTTTTTATAATATCTGTCTATCTATCTATCTACTAGAATGTCATCTGCATTGTACCTGAGTGATTGTATGTGTGATGATGTGAATGATGCTAATAAAGTTTTTCAGACTTTGTTCACCTTTGCAAATATAATCAGACATTGTCTGCATTATTTCATGACTGATACTGACAGCCTGTGAAGTTGTGTAACTGAACTGACTCACAGTGGAGTGGAGGCTGAGTGATCTGATGTGATGTGCAGTTGAGCATTGATGAGGCTGAACGTCCACACTACAGTCGGCTGACCAGCCAGTCGTCAATATCATCACAACTGGCCGCTACATCAATGGAACACGTCATGAACGTCATGGCGTATCACCCTAAGTACCTCGAGTGTTTCCAGCAAACACACTACTACTTGATGCACGACGATGGCTCACTGCCGTTTGACTACCGACATTATATTGCCATCATGGTCAGCCGTCACCCACATCTGTCTGTCAATGTCTCTCAGTAGACAGTGAGCACTGCTCATTTGTCTGTTGTAACGAGTGTTACATTGGAGCTAATAATGGTTTCATTGTTGTCTATCATATACCTAGAAGTAACCCAACACTCCCAGTGTTTTCTCTCTCTCTCTCCCGCTCTCTCTTGGCTGCACCTCTAACACACTATGTTGTTGTTGTGTTCAAACTTGAATGTGTACGTAATGTTACTAATGTATACAGTGATACCTAAAAATTATGAAAATGTACATCTTCCATCAATATATTACGTTCAAAGTTCACTCAAACTCATCAGCAGTGTTCAGTGTGATACAGTGTTTGTGATTTTCTGTTGATATTCCACAGTAAACGCGCGTGTTGCCACTAGCCAATTTGCCGGCCAGTAAATTGGTCCAACATCCCTGTGACCTGTGAACCAGACCAGCATGTCAGTCAACGAAAGAGAACTCATTGACGGCATGACATGACAGTCACAGAAATATGAGGCCATGCTTTGTGAACAGAAATAGCTCACCACAAAATTGTAAACAAAGTTTTATTTTCAATTGTTGTGGCAGTGTGCGTCTATAAGTGTCCATTTTGTCAAACTGTTGAATTGAATTGAATCAAGAAATTGATTTGTCGGCGTAAATCAAACGAAATTGAGCAGAATTTCTTCCGTGTGAATTGGAATGTTCCAACAGACACACTTCACTCGATGTCTGTTTGTCTGTGTCTGTGGTGTAGGCAGCTGCTCGGCATCACTGCTCGTACCTTGTTCACTGCGAGATGACTGAGTTTCAGCGAGTTGGTGGTGACTCTTACTGGCTGCAAGGCTTGCAGTATGCGCCGAGGAAACTGGCAAATCTCTATGAAGTGAACAAAATCCTGGCTCATCGGCCGTGGCTCATAGACCGCCAGCACATAGAGGTCAGTGTGTGTGCCGGGTAGCGGCGATGGTTTGATGTGGAAGTGAAGTGAGTGGGATATCATGATGGAGCAAATAGCAGATGTGAACTACAGAAACACGCCGTCATGATGATTGTGCTTATAATATATGTTTCACATTTTCATGTCTGATGACTTTGTCCTTTTATCTTCTTACTAGAAGTTTGTCTGAGGCTCCATTTTTTTAATCATGACACGTAGCACAGTGACGTATGTGCGAGGGGAGGCTAGAGGGTCTGGGGGTACGGAAGTCCCCAGTGGGGTCCAAGGGCAAACCATCGGTACAGGGTCTGGGGACGAAGTTCCCAGGAAGCTGAAGCGTTTTAGTTAATGAATGCCTAAATTTTAATGTTTTGGAAGAAAAAATGTACCGTAGTAAAATGGCAAAAATACCATCATAAAAATAGGGTCTGCTTAAAGCGAGGGGAAGGGGCAATGGGGCGCAAGCCATCCAGGTGAAAGGGGCGAACCCCCCTCCCTCAAATACGCCCCTGCAGCAGCTGTGTTCAAGTGATCATGTATTTTACGTGTACTTGTGGACGGACGATCCCTGCACGTAGTGCCGCCAAGGCATACCAGCAGTAGCAGCTGTGCATGATCTGTTTCCTGGCTATACGGCGTAAAAAGGCCCCAAACCAATCCTTAGCTTCTTCTGCTTTAGTTTGTACATATGTTAGTAGTTTTCTTGTGCGGATGTTTAGGTTTTGTGTTGTTCTTGGTTATAGTCATGTTTAGTTTTGTCAGTATCAGTCAAGTGATTGGTTGAGAAGGCTGGATGTTCGCACCAGTCAAGAGGGAAGATCGTCTCTGAAATGACATATTATTGTCAAGCGAGATGTTAAAGCCTACTCAACTTGGCGACATGCCGTGTGATGTTTCAGTCATTAAACACGTTTGAATCTACAGTTACACAACAGTTTATGTTAGAGCAGACAGAAGGATCATTCAGTGACGTGATTGGTGAGTATCTTTAGACACAGCTACAAGCTGTACCTGAATACACCACTCATGAATATTAATGACAACTACATCTCGTGCGTTTCTCTTTGTGTGTGTGTTAGAGTCTGAGGCACGGGACTGATAGTTGGTCGCTGTCGGAACTAGCCCACGCCATTGTCATCCTGGCTCACTTCCACTCACTGTCGACGTTTGTGCTCGCCTGCGGCATTAAGTGGAATCGTGGATCATGCAGTTCTTCAGACTCCAGCAGTGGACATGAGTCGTGTGATGACTCCGTGCACCACCAGACACTTGCTGTCAGTCTGTTTCTCTGTCTGTCACATGCTGTTTATCAAGCCTCCTGAATTTACTGTTCTATGTCTTTGTAGCTTAATGGCCTGACATCACCTTACACCCAAACCGTGACTACATTATTGCATGATGTGCCCATTTCCTTCCTAGATTTTTCTGATATTCTTTCTACCTAGCTACAGTTGACAAGGCTAACTGATTGCATTATGGTATATTCATTAGCAGACGGTCACCCATCCCACTACTAACCTTGGTCCAACGTAGAGTAACTATGTTGATTGAGACCAGTATTTTACCACTTAGCCAAACCGTTGGTATAAACAAGATCAGATAATTCACTGATGGATTACTGGGTGGATTTTCAGTTAGTCTGACAAACTCAACAGTGAATGCAGCGTTTGACGTCCAAGGCTCCAAGCCAGCACTGTACATATTGCTGTGTTTATCGTTTGTTGTTGATGAACTGGTGTCATGTCGTGTGTAGGATGATGGCGGTATTGAGCTGCTGATAGAGCGAATGAAGGCGCTGAGTCAGATTGACACGGATGATATGACTTACGAGGAGCTGACGGTGCGCTTTGAAGCCGTCAAGACATCAAGTGTTGATTGTAAGTGTCTCTCTGTCTGTCGTCTGTCTGACACCTTCTTGCGTCTTAACCTCTGACCATAAAAACGTTCAACTTTTCTGTCAGCAATGACCCTAGTTTGGTATAACTCCAAAATGCGTAAAATTTGGCCAATAAAAATGGACACTTTTAGCTATAAAACGTACACAAGCAATTAATTATGTCGTCTCGGTCTGGTGAGCATTATTGCAAGTGCGCTATTCTGCACGAACGCAAACATCTATTTCAGTATTTGACAGTTCAACACGTGACTGGCAGCATTTGTTGTTTTAACAGCACATTCCAGTGATAATAACCATTGACTTTAATGTCTGGTAGAATAAAGAACAGTGCTGAACAACCGAGATTTGAAACAGCCATGTCTGAACACCGTTGGTGACTGGGAGAAATTTGATCAGTAACACAGTAGACGTTAAATGGCTATCTGGCATTTGCTGGTATCTTTTGGTGCAGCATACACTTGGCCATTCTGAGTATTAGCTGGTGAAGCAACTCAAAAGACTTTCTAGTCTGTAAAGAGAATAAAATCTACGACAGACAGTCTTGGGAAACTTCTTAATCTTTGTAGATGAACGCCATGTTTATAAGCACTACACTGATATATAAATGACGTAATGCCGTCATATCAGATTTATAGCCAGATTAAATAATTAAAAGTAGAAAATTGCAAAATAGTTATGTACATTTTTTGCCTAAAATGTTCTAATTTCTACCTGCCAAATCTTGCGAATATTGGTATAGGCACACATCTACACTCACTGTGCCTCAATAAATGTCTCAGCTAAAGATAACTTTACCTGAGAGTCTGAGACATTTATTGAGGCACGGTGAGTGTAGATCGTAGTGTTAATCATATTATTCAGTAATAAAATGTGTCTGAGAGAATTTGTTCGCTGATTCAGAGAAGTACAGACACACTGATTGGTGAAGATAGCAGTGGTTGTTCAGCCTCAGACTAATATCTGTCCGTCAGCAGGGCGACTGGGTGAACCTGCTTCAGTCTTGGTATAGTTTAACGTCTCTGAACGTGTCGAGTGTGATGTCATCTCAGCTCCATTCGGTATTGTCCTCACTGAGTCAGTATGCTGAGTCAGATGTGATGATCAGAGTCTCGAGGGATTGTTATTACAGCACTGACACTGTGATGCGTATGTTGTGTGATGTAGTCAATAAGATCCTGCCTGTGAAACCAGTGAAACAAGACCTCTGTCGGTTTTTGATTGATGCTGAATTTACCTACGAAGACTTTGCAAAACATTCAAGTGGCTGCGGGTTTGCGACGTTCCGTATACAAGATTACTCGTGGGAGGAGCATGGTTACTCGCTAGCCAATGAGCTCTACAGTGAAATTGCTGAACTGCTTGATGAGAAATTCCAAACAACGCAGAATCTCACCTACTACACGTACGTTAACTTAGTTTCCATCTCTTAAAATACATTATTGATGCTACGAGAAATTTGTGTATATTCTTTGTGTGTTATTATTGTATGCTGTAGCCATTGTAACACCTGTCTCCAGATTTGCAGACAGATCAGTGCTATGTCAATCATCATAAAGTTATCAACAGATTTTTACAGAATCATGAGATTTGAGATTTGAAGATCATTCTTGTTCGCTGTCTGAGAGCTGAGCTGGTAGTCTATTATTATAGTTTTTATTTGAAACACACAAACCGCTGTTAAACAATACATTCTGAGCTGGTAGGAGGATTTTACAGAGAACTCTATTTTTTCCTTTTTATGTATGCATTTGTCCGTCCGTCCTTCTGCCGGCCCTGATACAACTGATGAGAATCATCCTGAGATTGATGATCATTATTCATTCAACAGTGAAAGTTATGAGCTGCAACATTGTGACTTTCTGAAGCTGTTTTGTAGTTTTTACCAAAATGTGATAATTGCTGTAGACGTGATGCAGTATAGTTTAATGTGTGCTAAAAAAACTGACAACATTTATCCAGAAAACAAAAAATATATAGAAAAGCTAAAGACAAATACTTTTGAGCAATAAAGTCCTGTCTTAATATAGTTTCGTTAAAGGCCAACATACAGAGGAAAGAATTTGTGGAACAGATGAGTTTAAGTCTGGACTGAAAGACTGAAATAGTGATAGATGATGATACCTTAGTGAAGACTGTGATGTGTGATATATGCAAAATGAGGAGAGTGAATAGGTGAGGTTGATGGAGTGAAGAAGGGAGCTGATTCCACAGGTGAGGTGATGCATATCTATAAGGACGGTTGTTGATTTGTGATGAGGAAGATGTGGATGATCGAGCAGCAAGGGTAACAAGGTGATTTGTGTTGATAAGTAAGTAAGTAAAACGTAGATTTGTATAGCAAATAATCGCCAAAGCAGCCCCCAATGTGCTGTATGAATGGGCCATTGTCACGCAACAGTCTAGTCAGAGAGTTCCACATTTTCAGTGAATTTAGGATCATCTGCCATTACTTTCCTGTCTGTAACACTGTGCTGCATGAGCCTGACTGTATGATACCTGGTGTTTGCCTGTGTCTCAGCATGGGGAGAAACACAGACATCGACACGACGGCGTTTCGCCACGCCATTTGGCACTATGTTCACTGTATCTATGGCGTTCGTCACGACGACTACAACTATGGTGTCATCAGTGACTTGTTGGAGAAGAGTGTTCGCTGCTTCATCAAACTCATCGCGTGTTTCCCAGAGAAGACGTCCTCAAGAGATTACAGACACTTCATGACCGGGTTCATGCAGTCTGAAAAGGTCACTTATGACTCTTGTCTAATATCACTGTGATAGCAGCAGTGCAGATATAATTTTTCATCATTAATTAATCATTAATGATCATAAATGAATGTTTTGAGTGGGATGTTATACCCACCTCAACTCGTCTCAGTCACCAATGCAAGCCTTACTGTTATATCACCACTCCACTAAGACCTTTCAGCCTACAACTCAGCCAAATCTTGATCAATACAAACTAAGTTTGCTGGTGCCACAAGTTTGTCTGTGTTAACAGCTCGTGAGACTCCTTCAGGTCTGATTTCAAAAGGCCAATCCCAGCATCAAATAATGTGTTCCATTTTACACTGAATGTCTGTCCTCAAAAATATGATAAAATTTATAACTCTTTTGAGGGGATTTGAAAAGTACCATTTTTAGCATTTCTTTTTACATGCTTACAGGAATTATTGTCTTATTGTTGGCTTGAGTGAAGTCTTGCCCATAGAACACGGAATTAGTATGGACATGCGATAAATGTGCCTTTGGGATCTATGGACACCTAAACGGGAGAACATTTTAATAAAGTCATATTTTGGCATGTTCATTGACCAAAAACTACAGCCTGCTGACAGTTAACAGCACACTGCCAGCAACACAGAGACAACAGTGAGTGTTGTTTCACAGCAGTGTTAGTGTTATTCTAGTTGGATGTTTTTGTATCAGCTCTGCAGTTCACACGTATCAACAGTATGTACGTGGTGATTGCATTTTTCTAGTTGTTAATATGTTTAATGCTATATAAAAATCTTGTGAAATGTGACTCATTGCCCACTTCAATGTGTTCCAGTGGGGCTGAGGCTGACGTGATAGAATTTGTACCGTTGATAATGATAACTGTGACAGTGTGTCTGTGCCGTGTAGGTGCATGTGATAATAGCGTCAGCCGAGGCGCGGCTACAGGCCGAGCTGCTCTACAGTCTGTGTGCTGTCTCACGGTCAATGACAGCATAGCACATCAGCCATCAGGCCATCGACATGCTTCTGCAATGACTGCACTGATATACAGTACTGTCCTGTGAATTCGAATCTTCCGTTCAGGTTCGAGTTGATAGTGAAGGTCCAATCAAAATTGTGTGAATCGGCTTAACAGTACCCTGCACCCATCACTGTCCTTCCATTAGCAACGACCAGACTCAGGGCTGTAAGACAGTTCTTCAGTCTTCCTGGATTTTTAGTTGCTGTCGTTCTATAAATGCAACACACAGCTCTGACAACAACATTGTACGTGGTAGGTCCAGGCTGCACCATCTGACTCGGTCGAATAGAAATCTTGACTGTTGTAGAACCTGCTAATGATACACCTGATTAGATTCAGTTTGAATTCAAATTGTAATACATGATTCAATTCATTATTTGATTCAAGCGCTGACTGCTGATCTGCAGGGCCGTACTGTAGAGCTAGGAGTCTGTGATATGTACTCTGTGTCTCAGAGATAATTAGGCCAGTTTTGTTTTGATGTTTTGATAATGATTTCAGCAAACGTATTCTATTTTTTTGTAATATTTTCACTTAAATTCAGAAATGAACTGACAAGGAAGCTGGAATTAAACTTGCCACCTCACCTTAAACGTCTTGCTGCACACACTGTGCTGACCGCTGAAAAGAAATTTGTTTACATTTGCAAAATGCCTTATATGGCAAACTTGTCTTCAAAGACGCCATGTAAGTCTTATGTGCAGGGCAATGTGTACTGCCCTCAGTATTTGCTTGCTTACAGTTCGTACATAAGCTTGCCAGAAAATATTAACATAGGAAGAGTGATAAGTTATGTACGTTCATGTTGTGCGTGAAAGCTCATTTAAGACAGTGCTTATCTGCTGACTGTATAGTTTGATGTTGCCATGAAGCACTTGCTTGTAATCTGCTTTTTATCATTCTGTGAAAGAATTCTTTTGAATTAGCTTTGGCAGCTTTAGCATTACATGCTACTGGTTGAGCAAGTCTGAGGTCAGTTACAGTTGTCACAATGTATGCAGTGAGAGTTTCCACTAGTGATACGGGCTTGATGTGCGTTGGCTGCATCGCAGCTGTGTTAGGTTGTGATAGGCAGACTGCAGTGCATGAGATGTCTCTAGTCACTTGTATTGTTCAACACAGCCACAGAGCAGAGCTGCAACAACTGCCGTGTAGGATATATCAAATATGTGCAACATGGCAGAAGCTTCTTGTCTTGGGCAACTGTAATAAGGACTTGTGTATGCATGGTTGTGTTTAATAAAATATGTGTATGGCTTGCGTATGATGCCACGAATCTATGATATCTTGCAAACTTCGACTCTAATCAATTATGAAACTGCTGCTAAGATGCTGTGTATTTCTTTCAAGACTGATTTGGTGCTGTGTACATAATTCTCTTAGTTATATACAGTACTTACAAACATCACGTCATGTCAGAGATGATGTAGAGATTACGTCCCTTGACAATCATCGCCGGTCAGTTGTAAGTAAGTAAGTAAGTAAATCCTTTAATAACATATGACAAACGCACATGCTACAAATGAATAGACGCAGAGGTTACGATATAATAAATGTCTCTGCATAAAAATGTTTAGTAAAATTACAGTAAACGTTCGGTAAAAAAATCAATAAATGTCTTTAAAAACTTTAAAAATTCTGTTTCATAACAGGATTGCTACAGGTCCGTTGATGGCATTACTGTCTGATGTGTCGTTTTGTGATAAAATGCAATACAAGCTACATGACATGACTCAATGTCAACGGAGTTTGTGTGGGTGAATACACACGTACAGAAATATGACAGTTTCCTGATGCAAGCTTGAGTTTATCAATTTATGTTAATGTTTCTGTTCTAATTCCAGCTCAAACTTGTCTGTGAATTTTTAAAACGTTGAGGGTGGATTTACATTGTGCATTATGAATGCATTGCGTACAGCAATGACTCCGCCCACCACTAACTCCGCCCACCTTAGTGTTAACGCACTTTCTGTACAAATTCATGTCTTGTATCCCGTGACTGGTAAGCTAGTGTGATAAACAATTCTGCCACATACCACGACTTGATTTGTACGAATGATGTTGTCATATTTTGTCACATGACAGCATGTATTGTATGACGTACAGCTAATGTATGCTATTTCAACCTATTTGTTACTGAAACTGGAAAATGTTGTTTAGATATTTTTTGTGTTACTTATACACATTTAGCTTACAATAATAAGTCCATTCTGTGTGTACACGTTATTGTGTGTGTATGCATTTGCCCAGCATCGCAGGCTAGCAGTATATGTTATACTGGTGGCTCCGTCGTCCTAGTTTTCTCGGAGTGAAGCTGCGTTCTGAAGACTAACGAGGCGTTAAATACAGGATTGATATAAAGTTTGTGATTTTCGGCCAGTAAGTCAGAACCGGCATATGCTACAGACATAGTTGTGATGAATAACTAACATGAAATCTCATGTGATCTGTCGAATAACGCGATTATAAATGAACCCTAAGGTGATTTCAGTTAGGTCTAAGCTTATTGCAACTAAAGCACAAAGAATACTGCACGTGCCGCCTATTAGACCTGTGCTGCTAATTACATTACATTACGACCATCTGAAATAGAAATGTCTTATCTGTCCCATCTATACTAGCTGTTACCTTGTTCTGAGTCATTTGATGTCCTCTGTACGAGTAGACGTACCCACCAGTATCTGCATCTATGGGAAGTAGGCCTACATGTTATGTATACAGGGTGGGCAAAAAACTAAGCCACATACTTTTATTCCTTCGCCAAATGTTGACCGATTTTTAAAATTTTTTCACCGGAACATTCTGTGGAAAATTTGTAATAAACTGGTTACTAAATATACCACCACACCTTAACTCGGTCGCTACACTACCTTGTGAAATATAAATTATCAAAAATCACCGTAATTACAATAAATACTTATGCAAAAACTTATAAAACAACTTTTTACCAATTTTTTTTTTATTTCAGTTAAATTTTGTTTATTTTTAGATGCACTTTCAGTGTCTGTAAACATGCCATACAGGATGGGCCAAAAATTAAGCTTCAGAATCTTGTTAATATCTTCACCAAATATTGATGGATTTTACCGATTCTATCAGTGTTATGCCGAGCGAACAATTTTTAATGAAGATTTATGACATATCTCACCACACCCAAAACGTGTGGTTGCACTACCTTAGAAATAATTGTTTTCAAAAATTGTGTCGACGAAGCACAGTAACATCAGTATACCCGACGTGCACATACTGAAAAGAATGTAAGCACAATTTAAAACTGAAACGCATGCTTAATTTTTTGGCCCATCCTGTACGACAGTATCGTCTTATTATGTTTACAAACACTAGATGTGTATCTAAAACTAAAAGTAATTTAACTTAAATAAGAAAATCAGTAGAAAATCGTTTCAGAAGATAAGTTTATGCATACGTATTTACAG
>Ga0056114_1000701_pt1 | contig 12807 bp, 8 predicted proteins | sample WorMetHERISLAND1_FD_77005 | JGI IMG/M metagenome (GOLD analysis project Ga0056114, IMG submission 77005) | Marine gutless worms symbiont microbial communities from Max Planck institute for Marine Microbiology, Germany - Olavius loisae HERON... ...
ATTCTAAATACGCCACTGATCGATATAAAAACAGTCTGTCTGACAATTTTTCGTGGTTACAGTATGTGGGTGTTAGTTGGGCTTCTGGGGTGAGAGCCCCTTAGAATGGCGCCGTTTCGGAATGGCGGACCTTCGGAATGGCGGACCCGAACCGACGCGCTACCAGTAGTGCCACCGACTACGTGACTTGAACGACCTTGAAATGTTTCGAATGTAATTAAACATTAGACAGAATAGGAAAGACCTAACTGACTTCTGTTCGTTATAAAATACATGCAGTTTAGTAGGCGGACATATAGCAGATTTCTAGATTTTTGCCACTGGGAGGTTTAAAAGCCAGAAATAACCTTAAAGATCACTCAAGGTTATCGGTAGTAGCACTAAGGTTATTCCTAAAATGTCGTCTATTGTAACTATATCGTTATCTCGTACCGTTTTGGATATATTAGGCCTAGCGCCAGTGTGAGAAGTGACCTAAAAGAACTGGGGGGGGGGTCAGATGTCGAAATGTTTGAAATTTTGCCCAGGGATTGAAATTTAAAACCTATTTTCACCCAAAATTTTAAAATTAGGGTCCTTACTAAAAAAGAACCGGGGGTTCAACCCCCCCCCCCCGACAATTCTCACCCTGATTAGCGCACATGACCATCTGTGACCTTCAGTAGTTCTTCATAGCCTATTTGTTACGATAAACTTAGAACCCAACTTAGGCTGATAATCACGCAATAAAGAACAACCAAATGTTACATTTCCACAACATTGAATTCACAGAGGTTTCGAAATAACTGAAATGACCAACAAGGTCATTCAAGGTCATCGGAAACCACGTGGTTTGATAGATAATACAGTTCCTAGTAACGTTCAATACTAACTACAATGAATGTAACGAAACATTATGTGATAGCATGTTCTGGAATGTTTTATTACGCTGCATTATGCAGTATAGGCTTTTGTAGATTTTTTTTGCAATCGTCAGCTACTCAACTTTAGAATATCCGAAATGACTATTGAGAGGTCCCCAAGGTCATCCACTTATCGGTGACGGTATGGTTCGATGGAAACCAGCGATTTGGGGGTAGTCGTCCATATTGTAACATATAGCCTACTTCTATCTCGCGCCCCGCCATTTCAAAGATACAGCGGAAATCTGGGAATTTGCATACCCCTTCTGTATTTTATGTAACGGGTAAGACGTAACCCCCCCCCCCCGTCAAAATTTCGTAACAATAATGCTGAAATAAACAAGAATGAAAGAATTTTAGACGATAGGCCTGCGTTTAGCTGTTTTGATACAATACCAGAGTGTCACGGATGGACAGACGGACGGAATTGCTATAGGGCGGCCTAGACAAGAGTAACCTTACCAGGGGGAGTGAATTCGAGGTTTATCGTACAGTGCATTGCATCAGCGGAAATGCTTGGTGTTTGTGATAGTCTGTAATCCGTAATTATCCGAGAGGGCCGCGTGTCGCAGCGCGGCTACCTGGCCATGTACCTGCTTGCGTTTAACTACATTTCGGCATTATAGCGATATGTGAGGGACAGACAGACGACGGACGGACAGATATATGCTACGTAAGTTTTGCTCTGTGTATCTTAAGCCTGTCGCACACCGTGAAATACAAGAAGCCAAGCTGTTGTTAGGATAGCCGACCGTACTGCCAAAATTTGTAGGGGTCACGTGACCTAGGCCACGCCCACTTTCAGGGAAATTATTTGTGCACCTGCTCTGCATTCTCATTACAAAGCCGCCTACCAAATTTGAAGTCTCTAGCTCAAATAGTTTTCGAGATATTGCGCTATAAGCGTATTGGGGTCACGAGTTTGACCTTTCAAGGCCACGTGACGTCATCGGTCACGTTACTATTCGATAGCCCATATGCCATTTCCTGTTGGTGTTACTTTGGAACCGAACCTCTATCTCTAATGGTTTCCGAGATATTCAACGTCAAATGTAACGCAATGGATGCCGTGACCTTGATACGACCTCTAAACAAAGGTCAAGGTCATTCATTTTGGGACCAATCGATTTCTCATATACGACTTTCTATAGGCTCTCAATAGTAACTTTTGCTCTAGGACGCACCGTTCAGCCACAATACATAACGTCACATACGACGACGACGACAGACGACAGACAGACGGACGCAACACTGTACCAATAGCGCGACCGTTAGTACGGTCGGCTAAAAACTGTAATAAAACAAAACTGCCGACGGTCGGGGCTTCGTTTCAGCCGACCGTCGACAGTTTTGTTTTGTTTCAGTTTCAGGGATGCGTGGACGCGTGAAATAAAGCCGACCACCGGCAGCATTGTTTAACTGCAGTGTTATTTCAGACGTCCGCACATCCCTGAAACTGAAACACTGAAACAGTTTCGCCGTAAAAATGGTAAATGGCTTCCGATATTATAGAGCGCTGGAAAGCGTCAGCATAGCGTCAGCTTTGTCTACCGCTCTTACCATTTACCCATCCCAGATCCGAGTCCATCAACGCTGACAGTCAAACTCCAACTTCCTACAGCTCGAAAGAAGGAGTGGCGGCCGGCCGCAGCGGACAGTTCACCCCCATGCGGTTACCTGTCAACACTGTGATACACACTACTTTAGTAGGCCTGGAACCCACAACCTTCCGATCGTTGGTCCGACGCGCTACCAGTAGAGCCACCGAGTCAGCCGTGTTGAAAAATATGCTAATGAGGCTGAAACAGTTTCAGTGTATTGTTTTAGATTTACTTCTCGATGTGCGACGGGCTTAATGCAGACTAATGCTGCTACGTTGGTATTGCACACCGTGTGTGTGCATAATTTATATGCATTACAGCTGCATGAGCATGGTGTTACTTGGCTCGTACGATTAGGCGTACTGCATCGCTTAATTGGAAATGGAAGAAATCTCGACTGCTATTCCAGTGCAGCTATCGATCAAGCTGTCAATCGGATTGCATGCGTTATCAGCGAACACTGCCGAGGGCTTAGCTACTGTTCAATGCGGCCAGCTTCACTATCGACCAATCGACGCTTATATTTCCGGTTGAGTGCGATCCACACCAGCAGCTTGGCATTGTCGACAACTGCATCGTCGGCTTCCGATATTAACCCTTTGACGCCCACTGTTGCCATATGGATACAGCTATAAAGCATCCTGTAGCAGACCGGGTTAAGCCGTCCGTCATTTGTAATTTTTGACTTCCGGGCACTCTGACGCTTACGGCCGGTCTGGCACAGGATGCTTTATCGCTGTACCCATATGGCAACAGTAGGCATAAAAGGGTTAATCCGTGCAATATGGCCATTGGCTCGCGCACTAAACGTTTCATGCATGCCAGTCTTGGTATTTTTTACGCGCAAAAAAACGGCGATATTATGACCTCACCTGTACCGCAGTTATGCCACGACGATAATTTGTGACATGTTTAATGTTATTAAATTAAACATGTTAGTTTCGCATTTTATAAAGTTCATGTTAATTTATGTCGGTTAAAATAATAGCCAATTAAAACGTTACAGTATTGCACTTCAAAGTAAAACGTAACAAACGGCTATTTCAAAACAATGGAAATACAGTACAATAGTTTTTTTGCACATAAACACCAAAATATCAACCCTGAAATAAAATCAGTGTTGCGTAAAATAGAACCATATGACAATCTCTACAACTCTTTGAGGTATTGAACGTTTCTCGGAAGGACTCTCTTTCACGGAAGAAGGCACTTGGCTACCGATTAAAGGGAGAGAGTACAATGGCGAGGAAGTATGACAGCGGAAAGAGCACGAGATAGAGAATAATGGAGTGGACTGGAGAGAAAGAGATCCAATTTTGAGATATGACTGCGCCTCTGCTGTAGATATAAACCGATTTCTATCGTTGCAGAGGATCTCATTGCAGTACTCCAGTCCCAAGAGACAGTATTTTGCCGGGGTTTACATGGTATACAATGTTGTGAAATGCTCTGACTGCGATGAGATATCACGTGGCGCTGACAGTTGCTCGTGACGACGGTTGCTGGGCGCCCGTCATGCCCTAATGGACCATTGCCGCCGTGTTTCTGAGTGTTTGGTGTCACCGAGCAGTGGCTGGCAGGCTGTGGCTGATGGTAGATGATCGATGCCAGCATTCGGCCGAGATGCATCTAACCGCGGCTTCGGTCACGCTGCCCCGCGCTCTCTCTCTCTCTCTGCCGCTCTTACCGCAAACGAATCTAAGCGCAAATCGGTTACGACGTCAATTTGGGCACCGACGCCGGTCGTTGCCCATGAAAAGCCCACATATGCATACAGACCACGAAAGTAAGATTGAAGTAGGCTTAAGAATTGTTCATGGGCGATGGGCGATAGAGAGAGCGTGGGCAATGCTTTCGTTCCCAACAAAAATTGTTTTTTCTTTCACGACTTCCTTCACGGATAGATTCTGACCGGATTTCTAGACTGCGTTCAGTCATCAATGGTTTCACACTCATTGGATTTCTTTCACGAATGCAATGCGCAATTCCGTACGTCTTTCCGTCTAACGACACAACGCGACGAATCCACGACTTGTTTCAAGTTGTCTGTCTGTATTGTGCTGGCAATTATCGTAGCTACCACGTACGTGGGTTTCTACGATATAGCAATTTTGGCATAATACACGTCTTCCATGCAGGCACTTTCAGCATACAACTGTTGGGCATTTAACAAGAAGCCAAGCTGTGTCTAGGATAGCCGACCGTACTGCCTCACAGCACCTTTGGGCTCACGTAACATCATCGGTCACGTGACCATTTGATAGCCCATATGCGATTTCCTATTGGTGGTCTTTTGGAACCAAGCCTCTATCTCTAACGGTTTCCGAGATATTCAACGTTGAATGTAATACAATGGTTGACATTGACCTCTAAACACAGGTTAAGGTCATTCATTTTGGTACCAATCGATTTCTCATATACGACTTTCTATATGCTTCGAATAGTAACTTTTGCTCTAAGACGCACCGTTTAGCCACAATACATTCTGTACAGACGACGACAGACGACAGATAGACGCGACACTGTGGCATAAGCGCGACCGTTAGTACGGTCGGCTAAAAACCGCAAAATTTTATCAGTAGGAAAATTTAAAACTGAAAGCCTCAAACTTTGTCGTTTTCGCGTTTACCAACCACTGTCCGCAGCACGCGACAGTGCACACGAGGATCATAGCCTATAGTAGACGCAATGATGTGTCACGTCAAAACTGTGCTAGCAGAACTGCTTTTGGGGTCTTGCGCTCTAAGGGTCAGAGAAGGCTCCCCTGAGAAGGGGTAAGAACCGAATTTCTAATTTTTTAATAAATTATTTTGTCCAAGGTTCTTAGATGATACAGAAAAATATAAATTCCATTAGTTAAAATTCTGACAAAGCATGCATCGCCGTCAAGCATGAGTATACACAAACTCCACACAAGCACTAGGCCTATACGGCAATCAGAATTTAGGATATATGTTGCAATCGCCGCGAAAGAAAATGACATGATTTCAATTTCTCCTCCCGAACATGATTTGACAATTTATTAGCTAAATACTACACATTTAAAAAAATATATTTATCTTCTGCAATGCTAATGCGAAAATTTTGCGTATTATGTTTTGACTTTGTCGTCTAAAATGTGTGCGATTTCAGTTCACAGGTCTGTCGAATTTCCGGCAGTAGCCTACGTTTCAAAAAGTTATTTGCTTTGCATTACGTTGATATAGATGTTGTTGATGTGTTAATAGATTAATAGTAATAAATTGACAACCTAAAATAGCACATTGCGTGCTGATCGTGTACCAGCTGTTGATGAGAACAGTACTGTTAATCTTTGGCGATATGCATGCATTGCTGCCCACCAGTAACTGCAATATGGCGTGCATCGACAGCGCCGCTGAAGGCCATAAATATATTGACTCGATGACAGCCCGTGTACATGCATTAGTCAACGATGAATCTCGATGTAATATGTGTCTATACTCGGCCTGGTGTTAGTCCGCGACGTAAAAGATAATTACGCGAAATCGGCGTCAGTCCACGGTTACAAATTGATCGAAAAAGCAGCGCAGCGTATAGTCACTCAGCACGCATGCACGCTCACGTCTCCGCACTTATCAGCTCTGAATAATGAGAAGCGTTAATTCCACCACTGATTTGCATTAGTAATTAGGAGTGACGGAAAATTTTCGACTAAAGTCCAAAATTTTGACGAGAATTTCTTCTGTAGCTTGGTGTCTGTAGATAGGCCCTATAGTTAGGGTTTTTTTCGTCATTTTAAGCACGCAAGTAGCGGCTATTTCATGCGATATGCGAAATAATATTTTTTTTCTGAAGCTTCAGTCTGGCACACGCCCCTCGTGCCATTGGATCCGTGCTTGGATAGCTAATATATATATATATACCAGCAGCCTGCTCCGCATTCTGGAATTACCAATTGCATCATTATGCAGCCATCCCTATGGCCCAGGCTGCATTAAGTATTACACGCCGTCCGTCTGTCCGTCCCGGGCCTCCGATTTTCTCGAAAGAGGAAAGCCGTAGAAATAATTTCCAATTTAGTCGAATCATAGCGATTAACAAGAATAACTACAGGGAAGAAAATCCGAGGTCTAAAGGTCAACGGTCACTGGAACGAAAATGTAAAAATCGTTTTTCGCGCATATCTTCGTCGAAAGTGGATCGATTTACGTCAAACCAAGACCAAAATGATGAGCGGCCCGCGTACCTATACTAAGCCTATTTCAATGAATTGCATTAATCACAACTTACGTTGTTACTTCTTATCTATTCTCAGAATGCTGCTGCTTGGCCCACACTACAGTTTGGCTATTATTAGAGCGGAACGAAAAGGGCTGACGTGATAATTGCATTAAAGGAATAGAACGCAGACAATCAACGACGGGAAGACACCGGCGACCAGCACTGCCGACAACTACAGCCGTCTACTCATCAGAGACGAATTTCGAGCCTGTCACCTGGCGCTGTAACACGACGTGGCGAAACGGACGGGAAGTCAGTGGAGCGTCGGTGATTCGGGTTGGACACGGGACGGGCGACAGGCGGTTGGGTTGGGTCGATCCGTGTCTGCCACGCGAACGATCGCCTGCGTTGAATCAATAGCGTCGGCGGCGGTGCCCGTAACAAAAAGGTCGCTGCAGCTACTGCTAATGGTAACGGCGGCTACGACGACAACGGAATGCCGGACAGTAACTCAGCTAGCGCCTGTCTGCGTGTAATTCGAGATAGCGATCAGCGTCGTAATCGCTGGCACGTCTCTGCGGTCGCCGCGATGACGGCGACGGCTTCAACAGCAGCTGCTGGTCAGTAATGATGATCTAATCATCACCTCAGGTGTTCCACAGATGACTTCTGATGACGACGTCTCTGATACGACATAGCCTGCTAATCGTGACGTCTATCTGCTGGATATATTATGCTGTACAATCAGGACTGACAGTAGAATACAGACGATCTCTCACTGACAAACGATATGCATTGTAAGTATCATCGTTTATCTGTTCGGTACGTAGGCCTAAGAAAATTAATTAAGTAATTTTAAAAAATTCAGACGGAAAACAGTTGTCCATCAGTGCAGCTAACTCTTTAGCCGACCGTACTAACGGTCGCACTATTGGTACAGTGTTGCGACAACACTGTTCCAATAGTGCGACCGTTAGTACTCTCTTGCGTCCGTCGTCTGTCGTCTGTCCGTCTGTCGTCTGTGACATTATGTATTGTGGCTAAACGGTGCGTCCTAGAGCAAAAGTTACTATTGAGAGCCTATATGAAGTCATATATGAGAAATCGATTGGTACCAAAATGAATGACCTTGACCTTTGTTTAGAGGTTGTATCAAAATCACGTCAACCATTCGTTACATTTGACGTTGAATATCTCGGAAACCATTAGAGATAGAGGTTTGGTTCCAAAGGACTACCAATAGGAAATGGCATGTGAGCTATCGAATGGTCACGTGACCGATGACGTCAGGTGACCTTGAAAGGTCAAACTCGTGACCCCAATACGCTTAGAGCGCAATATCTCGAAAACGGCTGGATTTATAGAGACTCCGTTCCAAAGAACGGCTATCCTAGCGACAGCTTGGCATCTTGTGTTTATCCGTTCTTATGTCCAAACAGAGAGTTTAATCATGTCGACTTATTTATTTTCATACTGAGACACAGGTAAGTCATTGATTCACTGCGGAACATTGTTTTACCGTGTGACGCACTGTATGAAAGCGCGCAAGTTCTGTCTGCGATTGTTTTGCCTGTCCCTCGTACACAGTCATGTGTTCTCTGTGTGGATACTGCTGAGTATATTTTCGTCAACTTAGGTGTCGATACCGGGGGACGGAGGGGTCCGGATTCCCATCCGAAAAACGGGTGTGGGCATAGGACATAAATTGTCGATGTCCACCCAAAGTCTTTGCTTGTTATGTGCATTTATGCATATGATATTCCGCTATATTATCTTAATCAATCAAGTCTGAATATATACTAAACTCTCACTCTCACATAGTACTTGGTCAGTTCCTCGATATTCTTCAGCACTTGAGCTGGAAGCGAATGATACACTACTGATCGTCAAACGTTTTCACCTTACTCTTGTAGACCTATGTTAACTGTAACAAGAAAGCTGTGCTATCGCAAAGATGACCGCGCGATGCGCCCTATATAAGTGGATCGAATGAGCCGTTGCGGAGATATGGCCATTCGAAATTATCCAAGATGGCGGCCTGCCGCCAACTTGGATTTGCTGTAACCGGAAATAGCGCCATTCGATCCGCGACCCTGAAAACCCTACCCTAGATCCAAACATGAAGTGTATCGGATTACCCGTTGCGTAGATATGGCCATTCGCGTATCTTTGGGCATATGGAACCCCCAGTTTGGGGAAGAGGAGGTTGTAGGGGGTCAGCGATGGCACCATTCGAAAGAGCGATGGTGGTTTCCTATAGGCTATCCATTGTGAGCGTTGCGCTATCTGTATAACCACTCGGCCGCAATTTGCCATCGAATGTCTCCGACGCTCAAATCAACAGGGGGTGGGTCACTTTGGGCCAAAATTTCCTCGTGTTCCCCTTGGAGTAGACCCCTGATGTTTCGGTCTGCACTGCAGAGAGCGAACATCCCAGCCTAACTAACCGTGAAATTATTTTCGAAGAATTCCAACCTATGTGATCACAATTCACCAACGTCACAGACAGACGGACAGACGGACAGACGACATGCGATCGCAAGACCGCGCTTTGCACTAGAGACGTGCATCGAGCGGCAATAAAATTACGATAGGGTTATCCTAAGTCTTTTCTGCTGTTCAGATTAAGGTCAAGGTCATTGGCTCGGCGTCTAGGCACCCTTGGCTATACGTGGTCCGTGTCGTGTATTAGCTGAATGGGCGACTGCGAATGAGAAAGCAGTGCAAGCGTCGAGTTTCGCTTGATCTCAGTCGCCATCGACGTGGTTGTTTTACTGGTTCTGTCGAGCGATATTGGATTGCACAACACCCATGTGATCGCGTTTCAATCAGTATGCGTCCAACGTTCCTCTGCAACCATCACATGTCGCCACCCTCATCGCTGATCACCATCTCTCTCAGTCACGATGTCTCAGTCCCTCTTGCTGAGGATCAACTGAACCGATTCGTTCGATTGCTCGTACCTTTGGCTTATCTAAATACGCCATTATTCCGTCATTACTGGATGTACAGATCCAGATATTGCCGGTTCCAGCGGCGTCAATTACATGAAGGAGATGATAAAGTAACACTCAGCTGCTGGCATCGCCATGCTTCTAAGTAAGGAAGCTAATAATAGCTTTAAAGCGCACCAAAAAGTAAAATAAGAAGCTATCAGAGGCGTGGGCGAACATCCTACTACAAAATAATATGTTACGAACGTGTGAGATTTGAGCTGTGATCTAAAACTATATAGCCAAACTATCAGTATGCCTATAGTACGCTATACAGATTGTTCCAAACAGCAGGAGCGCATTATGAGAAACGACGAACCCCAAAGTTAGTATGAGAACTGTCTTGGCAGGCTAAATCAAGCAGTCCAAATCACAGTCCAAGCTTCTGTCTGTGCAAAAACTGTGTCATCTTAACAACTCTACTACAGTAACTAACTTCACTCAAGAATTTCATTCGAAGACGAAACGGAGTTAATAAAGTATATAGCCTACTTCGCGCGAAATGCGAGCGAAAGTGAGTTGCGCTTGTGACGCATGCAGTTAAACTTGTTACTGTTGTCGAAAAATTTCCGATGCACAAAGCAGCGGCCAATATAGAGCTGTGTTGAAGCATAGGCAATACCGGTCAGTCATTTGATTATCGGTCAGTCTGACGGCCGAACCACACTAACGCAGCTAAATGCGTGTTAGGTTGTCGTAAAACCATGCGTCGGCGCGGTTCGGTTTATTTTGTAATCTCGGCGCTGCAACCACCGTCAATCTGTGTTTTGCGATCGATATTGATTGCATGAAAGTGCCTCCGTCGAGTTGGCAACTGGCAGAGTCTGCTGCAATGTAGACCGGTCGTCTGATCGCGTGTGACCTCGCTATGCACTGATCAGCGACAACATATTCTTGCTCGTTCGCCCGTCCGTTAATAACGATATACGACAGACAGGGCGATGCTGAAACGAAAGATTTCAATAGAAGAAACTATATTCTTCTCTTCTCTTAGTGGCGTTCGGCAATTGTTGAAACTTTTCTTTTTAGTTTATTATTTAGTTTCTTATGCTGTCTGACTGTGTGTCCGGCTGTCTTGCACAAGCCTGTATTACGTTTTTACCGCGCGATGCTACGCAGAGCGCGGTATTGCTACGGCAAGTCGTATGTCCGTCCTGAGTCTGTCCGTCTGTCCGTGACGTTGAGGTATCGTGATCGCATAGGTTGGAAATCTTCAAAAATAATTTCACGGTTAGTTAGCCAGGGGTGTTCACTCCCTGCGGACCCAAACATCACGGGTCTACTTCAAAGGGAACAGAGTAAAATTTTGACCCAAATGGGCCAAATGACCCACCCAGCTGTTGAATTGAGCGTCGCAGACATTCGATGGCAAATTGCGGCCGAATGGTTATACAGATTACAGATAGCGCAAATGTCACAATGGAGAGCCTATAGGAAACCGACATCGCTCTTTCCAGTGGTACGATCGATGAACCCCTATTGAGTTCCCATTCCCTCAAAATGCACTCGTCGTGATATGTCGAATTTCGAACGGCCATATCTCTGCAACGGTTCATCCAATCCATCTCAAAGGTTAGGGTTTTCGGGGTCGGTGGATCGAATGGCGCTATTTCCGGTTCGATCAAATCCAGGATGGCAGCCGGCCGCCATCTTGGAAAATTATAGCGGCATCGCGAGGTTTCCCTGCGACAGCACGGCTTTTTTGTTCTTTACTCCAAAACTATCCAGGTATGACAACTGTAATCCCATCATATCACCCGCGTGTTATTGAGTCCCCCACGCAGTGGAGAGGGGCCATTAAGCGATGACCACGTTCGTCTGTCTGTGTGTTTTTAGTCTATTGCCAATCGCACATATCTGAGCTTGCACGGAAACGATCGAACCAATCGAAAATCCGTGATGCGATTTAGATTAAATTTTTACAGTCGACAGAATATATTTTTGGTATGATGAAAAGTAAGCCACATCTTGCGTGCTTCATTAACAGCTATCTAGCCGTATAATATCGCCGGCATTACAAAAGGTCTTGGGGACATGATCGCAAATTCCAATTAGCCACTTTGTCCGCCCTGGAGCGACACACTGAGTAAGATACAGAAAAGTTCAGTAGCCTTATACGCTGGGAGCTGACGGCCATGTCAATCCAGCGACTCTTAATTTGCTCCTCGCCTTTAGATAAAGATCTTCTAAGTCTTTGAAGATTAAGCCCCCCGGCCACCATAGCGTCAAGGCCGTCTCTCGCCGGTGAGTATAGATTAATATAATCTCATTAAAGTTTTAATCATAAGCTTTATTGAATAAAATAGGAAAATTACGTAATGAAAGCTTACGGTGTTTGTGAGAAATTGGAATTTTCACGATGGCTCGTTTTAGACGCACAGCGTGACTGAAGCAGTTATGATGACTTCAGAGGGAAATTGAAGCACGTAACCGCTCCATATTTCCACTACTATGTCTGCCACTGCTGATGTACGAGACAGCCATATTTCACCGCTGCAGTCTCTACAGACATGGATAATTTACTGTGCACTATTTTCTTGACGACATAACAGGAGATAGGCTACAGTGGGCGTTCTTCCGGTTACGTCGTTATCTGTCTACATGGAATGGGCACATTATACGATTGACGACGATACGGATGATAAAAAGAACCCGCAGTGCGGTCGACTAAGTAATAATTCATGAGACGATCGCTACTCTTCACATTCGTTGATTAACACAATATTGTATGCGTAATGTGACGGACTTCTGTTTGCAAAGGTTGCAAAGGTTCGCATTTCTACATGTACACAGGCTGTCGTCAAACTTTGAATACTCTGCCTTTCTCTCTAGGAGACGAAGCAGCACAGTCGTAGAGCCTGATGAAAAGTGATAAATGATATAAAAGAATGATAAAAAAGTGCCAATTTTCAAGAAAAAGTAATCGGAAATTACAGTTAATAGTCGCATCACAACGTCGTATAGCACTATAATCGTATAATACCTGTAGAGTACTCGGTAAATAGGTGACTTTTTACCGCGCGATGCACTTTAGTGCAAAGCGCGGTATTGCGATCGCATGTCGTCTGTCTGTCTGTCTGTCTGTCTGTCTGTCTGTCTGTCTGTCTGTAACGTTGGTGAATTGTGATC
>Ga0056114_1000702_pt1 | contig 12805 bp, 5 predicted proteins | sample WorMetHERISLAND1_FD_77005 | JGI IMG/M metagenome (GOLD analysis project Ga0056114, IMG submission 77005) | Marine gutless worms symbiont microbial communities from Max Planck institute for Marine Microbiology, Germany - Olavius loisae HERON... ...
GCTGCAGCCAGTAGGGAGCCTAAAAGTGGGTCGTTATATAAGTGAGTTTCAACATAGTCTACAGGGTATATATACTCGCACTGCTCGTATAATATACCCTGTAGACTATGTTAAAACCTACTCGTAAATCTGTCCATCGCGTTAAACAGTTCTTAGTTACCATAAGTGACACCATTTAATGTTATTGATATGTAGGCTACTCATACTCTAGTTAATATAATATTTTGATTAATTTTGCTGCTTCGCACTGCACTCGGTTTCTTGTCGTTGTGCGTGTGCCTTCTTGCGTTTTATGTTATTCTGTACTTTGGATTTTTGTTATCACATAAGTAATACAGATTTTACGTTGTTACGGCCGCGAACACGTACCCCCGTGATTTGTTTCCGCCAATCTAATCTTGCTGAAATTCGGCAAGCTGACTAGAATTTTTGGTCCAATTTATTAACGCCGGTCCCAAATGGGGACTAACCCTCAAACAAAATTTCGGTGACAGACGTTTTCTTCTTTTTCAATGACCATTTTCAACGCAGTGGGCACTACTATTTTAACGAACATAGTCTGGGAATTTATGTCTTATAATGAATAAAACAAACCGGTATTAAAAGACAAGCTGTTATTGGCGATCTTTGTCGTTTGAGAAGAAGTGAACAGAATGTTAACCCTTCTACGACTCCTTCTCGCCAAGAATCACTGCACCTATCACCGTATTAATCTATCATGGCATCTTGTTGCATGCAATTATGCGGTTACGAAGAGTTAGTAAGGTAAGATAAAGCGAAGGTAAGAGATTACATACAAGGACGATCATCTCGATGATTTGAGGCTCTGGTGTAGCTGGACGAATGATCTCACCCGGTGGCGGAGTTTTGTCAAGCATCGCTCTAAGCCGATTAATCTCGTCCAGATATTCGCGGATCAAAGCATCCTTCGGGTCCTCGTTGATCTTTGGTTTGTTCTTGATGCGTTTGGCGCGGTACGCATATCGCAGCGTGCTGAGAGTCTCGTCGTAGTTGTTGTCTGCTGGCGACAGGCAGGCGATCATCAGCGTTTTGGTGTTACCGCCCAAAGAATTCTGAAGGAGGCGGGTAAGTTTTGAGTCTCGGTACGGGATGTGGACCGATCGGCCGTCCACCAGGGCCGAGATGACGTTTCCAAGCGCTGATAGAGACAGGTTGATCTTGGTTGCCTCCTTCAGCCGGTCGCCGATTGCCCCGGTCTTGCTCTGACGCTCGCTGCCCGCAAGGTCTACCAGGTTGAGCTTGGAGGCGCGAATCTTGGACCCGTTGGTCGGATCGTCGCAGCGTTCCAGGTGGATAGTGAAGATGGAGTGACTGCGCGATGACACCGAGTTCATCGTTGTCGATGCGGTGGCGCGATTCCTCCAGCCTTTGTTCATGATCTTCTCGCAGTTACGGACGTTGGCCACCGGGTGCATCGACAAGTCTTTGACGAAGACTTCATTGTCTGGTCGTTCGTGCAGTTCCAGCGGTACCCTGATGTCGTCTCCCAGCAAATCGTGGATCTCCTCGTTGTAAATCTCTAGAAACGAAGCGTGAATCAGATATCGAGTTTGCTCGGCGACCGCCACCGTGTCAAAGATGTGGTCAAAAGCCCTCGGGATTAGCCCTCTCTGAGCTGTTGGCTCACTCAACCCCTGCATGGTAAAGGTCTTCCCGCCTCCCGTCTGACCGTATGCAAACACTGTTCCATTGTAGCCCTCGGTAACTCCTTCGACCAGGGAAAATGCAATGTCCAGATAAAGCTGTTCGTTGGTGGCGTTGCCGCCGTAAGCGCCATCGAAGGTGAAAATCTTGGGTGATGCGTCCTTCGGATTGGCGATGGAACACTGTCCAGTGCTGGGCTCAACGTCGAGCACCTGTTTGCATCCCAAGTCCGTCTCACGACGGTTCATTGGCCGACATTTCACCACCACTTTCACCGCTTCGGCCATCGCCAACTCACAAATTCCCACAACGTTTTCCGATAAAATGTTCCTTACAGTGATCCAGACAACTGCCACTACACGAGGAAGACAAGAGCAACGATAATGCTGTTTTGACCGTAAACACTGAACAGAATACAATGGAATACGGAACAGTCGGAAACTGTCCTACGTTTGTATGCAAGTCAGAGATTCTCTCGTGGCCAACGATTCTGATTATCTTCACAAAAGTCTGTCCTTGGACAACGTCAAACTAGCCTGCAGGCTAGTATTCCAAACACAGACAAGTACAGTATGCGCTCATGATGTTCGTTCAACAAGAGTGTATAAACAAAATCGTCTAACGCATCACCAACAGCTTATAGAAATACGCTCGTAGGCCTACGATTTTCTGCAACTCATAAAACCTTACATTTCGTATCACGGCAGGCGAACGACAGTGACAGGCTCCGCCACCGCCTTCGCTACGCTATTATCATTCATACGCATCATTATCGTCTCCTTGACGTCGAATCCATGACGTCACAGATTCTATAGCTCGCTCTCAAAACGCCGGTTGACGACACGGTTAGACGCAGCAGCTGCGTTGATTTGTCAGTCCCATTCCCATACAAAGCAACGCACACGTAACAAACTTAAATGAAGGGACAGATGTTGAATATCTTTTAGCGCTTATACAGAAGCGTTGCCGATTCAGAGAACAGTAATTATAGCTCAAACGAGTAGAGTTATGGTCGGGCCACTAATTTGCATAAATTAATTAAACTAAAGCGTACCTTGAAAGACCTGAACGCTGTTGGCTGAGCGTTGTGCGAAATGGTAGCAAGAAAACGTCAATTTCCTGTTTAGAAAACCATACACGACGCGTCATTTTTCACAGCTGAAAGCATCAACTAAACACAAAACAAATGTCTGTCATTTGTTGTCGGCAGATATTTAGCCTAGGAAAATCGTCCATGTTCATACTGCAAAGCGAATTAAGTCGTTGATAAAAGCCGATACTATTGAATGATTTACGTCTATTCACTGCGCCGTCTTACGCAAGGAATAGACGAGCTACTTAAAACCTGAACCAATTGCCTCGCGGAAATGCACTGCACATCTGCAAACGAGGCTACAACAAAGCTCGGCGGGGGCGATTTCGCATGTTTTACTGGAAATTTAGGCTACTGCGTAAACTGCACATCTGCGTAAATAAGACAATCAAAAGATGGACTTTTGGATACGATATTGTGTAGAAAAAGTCCACGTTTCTAAACGTATAGAAACGGCTGATAAAAGCGAGAACCATTACACCGATCCGATTATTTTTTTCTGATGGATTGCTTACCCTTCACTGGCTACTCTTTTTCTTACTAGCTGCGCAATGATAATGATATGTCATGTGCCAGCGAATTAGCAGACTCACAAAAGCCGCTGAGAAGGTCGATGATATACTGCGAGTCCTGCAGTACCGCCATAGCGTTGGTGCCGCTGTAGGCGAATACAACTACGACGCCCATTAACCGCTTCACATTGTGCAAGTTAATTGCTGAGCAAATTAAGATAGATATGACAGTTTCATAGAGCCACAATCGTACTGTCATGCATGCCTTCTCCGCTTCTCAGTACTGGTTCGCACGCGAAGGACAGCAAGACCAGGTGGAAGCTAGCACAGCAGTTCATCACTCTACAGGGTGGGCCAGCTAAAGTGAGGCCAACTTACATTTAGCTGGTAGCCTTTGGTACTTGAATGTACAGATAAAATTCAATGGTTTTTTGGCAAATGTGGTAACTGTTTAACTAGACACACACCTTGGGAAGCATAAAATTTAATATTCATTAATATTCGATATTTATATCACGCGAGTGACGCGACTCGCGTAGGAATGAGGTATCATCCTTAATACAGTGCGTGATCGTATGCGGCGCCATCTAGCGTGTTAAGTGTTTATTATGGCAACATTTGCTTAAAATTTGCATCACACAACTTCTTGTTGTATGCAGTTTACATTTGCCAAAAATCATTGAATTTTGTCTACGCATTCAAATTGCTACCAGCAAAAATGCAAGTTGGCCCCACTTTAGCTGGCCCACCCTGTATTTCCGTACTGCAGTGCAGTTGAATTTTACAGAAGATTAATTAGCAGTTGCGTATACTCCTCGGGCGAACAAAAATAGCGAAATGCGATATAAAAAAATTGCCGACAATTATAACGATAATTATACCAACAATATCGCGCATGCGCAATGGACCTCACTGTCAATATCGCATGCCCCAAACGTTCGTACTGCAGGCCGTTCAGTTTCATGGTGCGCTGCGTGTGGTCTGTCTACAGACCACGTGGATTAGTGACGTCATGATGACGTAGTATATCGGTGTTAACTCTACCCATTCTGTGCGAGGTCGGTGCCCGCAATATCGCAGCGAGGTTAACCGAAGTCTGGTCGACATACATACATTGTAAGTGCCGCCGCCGCCCTGATGTTTACAAGCCAATCAGCTGCTCAGTACAACGTCTTCATAGGTTTCTCAGTGCAGTTGGAATGGCAGCTCCTGGCTTTTAATGAGCGGCATCGGAAGAACAATATTTCGCAAGTATCTCACGTGCAGAAAGATAGTCAAAGCCATGATTAATTAATTAGCATTAGAGTTGGGACGTAAGTTCGTGACGGGGTTAGCTGATGCTCATGATAATCAATATGTCATCTAATTAAATAAATATGTAAAAGATTAACGCATGCGGCACTTGGGTTTCGACAGAAAACGGAGGAAGGTCTGTATATTATATATCAGCTATCATTCGAAGAACTTGTAGTATACAGTTCTGAATGGCGAGGCAGCTTTCATGAAAATTTTGCATCTTTTTCAGCTCTTATCTTCTTTCTAACTTGCGTAGAGAAAATTCCTTCAGCGTTTTTGGGCCCACGTGTCTGGCGGTCGTGAGACTGATGCACACAATAAAGGAAATCGAGTTATAAAGTGACGTATTGTCTGACCCGGTCACGTTCTGGACGGTCCGGTACTTGAGGTCTGGTTCTTCCGACAGACACAGCACGTCGTAAGTCACTCGCTGACGGTAGCACGGCTGAGTGATGACGTCATCGTCCACGTCAGCAGCAGCAGCAACATCAGCATCCCTGCACACAGTCTTATTACACGATGTCGCCGGAGACGCGCCGCGCTGATTTTAACCCTTTGACGCTCATTTGTGCCACATGGGTACAGCTACAACATTCCGTCAACCTCATTCTGTCCACTCTCCTCCTGGTTCACCTCATCGTGCGCATATCACCTCATCACAGTCATCACCTTCGCTTTCATCATCTATCACTCCCTCGACATTTCACTCCAGACTTAAAAAACTCATCTCTTTCACAAATCCTTTCCTCCGTAGTCACTTTCATTCCTTCCAGACTGCCTTCACGAATCTTAACCTGTACTGAATTAAAGGGGCACTGGCTTTGTTTGTTTTAGTTTCTGGCTACGTGTGCTAGATTAAGCTAAATACTCAGCTTTCGAGTCCACGTAAACTCTTCTATCATATTGTATCGTATCCTATGCCAGAACGGTTTAAGCCGTAATTTGTAATTTTTGATATCCGGGCACTATGACGCTCATCCCTGAGAGTCAGAGTGCCAGGGCCTTTCCAGTTGCCGTGGACCTTGCAGTAATTTAGTTACTTAGGCCGCGTTAAATATCTTAATGCTGATGAAGAAGAAGAAGAAGAATAAGAAAAATTTAAAGCATTATAAGAAATTTGTAAAGAAACTTCGACTTTCAATTTTTGGCTTGCACTTTGATATCGGCAAACAGTTTGCTGAAAGTTGGCGTAAGTAGTCTATACCTGCAGGATGCGTGAAGTTGATGTTCGATGCGCATCAGTCCACCGCTGAAGGTCACAACTGTACGGCGAGTCCACAAGTCCGTCTCGCCGGCGTACTGTGTCCGACTAATCCACGACTTACTCCGCTGTTCTGGAGCGTCCTGCAGAAAGCTTGGAAACGAGCAGTAGCCGGACTGTTGGTCGCTGTTACCGCGCCTCCACATGCTTGTTAAAACTACACCAACAACGTCGTGCAAAATTATCACCCGTTTGTTTGCTTGTTTGTGTTTAGAAATGTTTTCGATAAACGCCTTCATCGTTTCACATCAAGCAACCAGTACTGGCATGACGACCCACTGTAATACACTGTGATGGTTCAGGGGATTCCAACAGTTCTCGAGAACAGAGTCCCAGGGGTCTCTCATTTGCCGTTTACAAGCGTGATATAACAATGACAATAATGTTTATGTCAGACTTGCGACCAGCAACAGTCAAATAGATAAACACAGAACAGTTGTAGAAAAACATATTAAAACAACAAAATATAATGCAAAACAGAAAATGACCATGTAGGGATGGTTAAATTTGTGGTTAGTTGGGTACTTTTTGGTAATTATTTAATGCGTATATAATGAAGGAGCAATGCTTTTTAGTACGGGAGGATAGGCGTGCTAGAGGCTTGACTGTTCTGAGGCGGGATAAAACAGAAGTGTCGCGTGGGGGCGGGAGGAGGTGGCGAATACAGGAAGATGGGTCGCAAATGTCTTGAAAGAATGACTTTGAAATGTCGTGACGTCTGGAATGCAAAGAGTTGTGCTTAGCAGAAAACAGTGCGTATGAGTAGGAAATTTCACGTGTGAAGGGAAAAATTATGCGTATAGCACGCTTTTGTGCGGATTCAAGCTGTTCAGTTTGTGCGCGGGTAATAGCGGGTGATACTTTTGTTTCAGTTTTTCGTCAGACGGCGACGCAGCAGACGGCACCACATCAACACAGTCGAACCCTTCCCGGGCAAAACTGAGAACATTTGGCTAGTTATTTTACACTTCACACACAATAGCAGTATTAAATCGTCTTACTTTTCCTCGCTGCCGACTTTGCACGTACCGCTGTCGGGCTTTAGTTTTATCACGCTGGCCCGACAGTCTGGAACTCGTTGCCAGATAAACTAGAGAAATTCGGAGAGTTTTGGTTGCTTTAAATTGAACGATTCTTGAAAACAATTCTTTTCAGCCGTTACTAGTGTGATCAGCGCATTAGAGTTCTTCTGTGCGCTATATAAATCTACGTTTTACTTACTTACTTACTTTTAATTTGCTAATAACAATTTACACTAAGTTAAGCTTGACTACGTTTTGCCGCGCTTTAGCTGTAGCTGCTACTCACAATATTTAGCCACGCTCCCGAGAGATGTCCTTCCTTCTCTCATCATTTCTGTCGTCTATTGCCAGCAGTGCTCTTGATCTAGTCATCAGCAAAGGATCAGAAGGTCATAGGCGACTATAATGTCACATGATCATAGACAGTTGCGTTTCTGCTGAGACAAAAAGCTCAAGACAAGCCGCTGTAAACGACACAAAAGTGCTGCAAAAGTCTCAATCAGTGACTGACTATCTGTTCTGCCGTCTGTGCTTTTCTTCGCTAGGTTATTCGTCTTAATAACTCCAACTAGCATCGAACGATTAATCTTCTAAGCCGCATTTCCTGTATGTCTATTAGGCCTAATCGAAATAATAACGCGATAATAGGCTTCATGTACACTATACTGTGAAACAATGCCCGTCAGAACCCAAGCAAGCAGCACGACAAATGTATTTACACCAGAACCATATTGACATGCAAAACGAGCAACGTTTCTCCGGTAATAGCTGACATGGTCGACGGACGTTGACAGGCGCCGTGTTGACTGTCAGAGACAGAGTAGCCTGTAATGGAAACTCAACGCATAAAGCCCGCCGGTATAGCTTTTGTAAACTTTTGTAAACAAAGTGCATGTCAATTTCTCTCTATTCTTTTTTCGTTCATTTTTAAACGACTATATCACTATATACACTGTGGGCCATAAAAAACGAGACACGTTTATTTTGTGATAACTCTGGCAAATATTGACCGATTTTCGTAATTTTTTTCACTGCCATATACAACAATGAATTGCGGAATGAGAACTTGTTAAAATTTTCGCCTCACCTTACATCTGTTGCCGCACTACCTTGTGAAACTTAAAATGTTAAGTGTACAACTGTACATTTGATTTATAACTAATGGAATAGTCCGGATCATTTAATTTTCGTTTACTGTGATAAATTAGTAGGCGTTTTGTATAATATTTCACTTACTTACTTTCCCTACTATCTATTATAAGATCTAGGCTGTAATGCAACAGCGGGTCTACGAGAAACGCGTAAATGACGTCGACCAGCTGTGTCAGCGCCTGCTGAGTGTGTAGCACAGCAATGGACAAAACGTCATAGACGAAGCGATAAATCAGTGGCGTGCGCGACTCACCGCCTGTGTACGAGCAAAAGGGGGTCATTTTGAGCAATTGATGTAAACCATACTTGAACTGAATGTTAGTACTGTGACTTGACATTTTGAGTCAGTTTTGAATTGAATATGACCTTGTTGTATATCCACACACTTAACATTTCAAGTTTCACAAGGTAGTGCGGCAACAGATTTAAGGTGAGGCGAAAATGTTAACATGTTCTTATTCTGCAATTCATTGGTGTATATAGCAGTGAAAAAATTACGAAAATCTGTCAATATTTGTCTGAGTTATCGAAAAAATGAAAGTGTCTCGTTTTTATGGCCCACAGTGTAGATATCATTTATGTTGTTGTTGACACTGCTACAAACGCAGCAACCCTTGATCTATTTCTTGCATAGACTCACAAACTGCTAGCTAACTGAGCAAGAAATTAGAGTCGGTAAAGAGGCGCATCAACAGCCAAAGCCTGGGCGATTCATACAGAATTACTCTCTTTGTATTTTGTTTATTTCTGTACGGACAAGTTACTCCAGTTAGCCTATCTATAAAAACTACAAGCGTTATCCTATTTTTGCGTGGATCGTTACACAAAAATCTGAGTTGTTCGTACAGAGACTTCCCTGTCTGTCTGTCACTGTATGTTGTGTTCTGCCTGTGTGCAGAGGCGGTTCTAAGGGGGTGGCCGTGGCCAGGGGGCCACGCCCCCCTGTGAGAGCTGTGGCCTCCAATGAAACTGGTTGCAAGGTAGCAAGGTGACATAATACCTGTATTTACAACGTAGCATCGCATAGCTGGTGTCAAATTACACCATTCACTCAATCACGTATTATGTCATCGGAATTCTTGCCCCCCAAAATACAGATCTGGCCATCCCACTGGCCACCCCAAACTGCTGCAGATAGAAACGCCCCTGCCTGTGTGGCGAATAAACTTCATCGTCGTACTGAAAGCTCCACGAAGTCACTTGGTTAGGCCTACAGCGTATAGCAGCTCAGCTGACAGCCAGTGATGTTAAACGAGGCCAAAACCTCGAGGCCGAGGCCGAGGCCAAAATTTTGGCCTCGAATTTTGGCCTCGAGGCCACTGACTTAACATCACTGCTGACAACGACGATCTATTAAAGTGTCGTTGTCTCTGTCTGCGACAGCGACGCTCACGCGTTGCAGGTGATGTGACATATTGAATGCATAATGTCATCAACAACGCTCGCACTTCGTCGACACATTCTGGACCACTCTAGAACTTTGCATCTGTGTGATCGAGGACCTTCTACGCATTGTGATACGGTCTTCTAGTGTCCGAACATTCTAGAAATATTACGTTACATTCAACTAACCTACAGTAGATGTTATTCGTATTAGTATATATTTTACCAATTTTTATTCTCTTATTTGAATCTTTGCTTCATGAGTTTATTTTCCGTTCGTTTGTATATGATGTGCGTTTGTCACTTCTTATTATAGATTACTTACCCACTCACTTACTAGAAGCTTAACAACAGCAATAGCCATAGTTCAGATGACAAACAACGTTACGTGGAAACCGGGAAAGTGCCCGTATTTACACAGTAATTGCAACAGCGGTAGTGGTAGGCCTAGTCTATCGGTCCATTTGGCTGTCCGCACTCCGTAACACTCCGGTGTTGTGCCAAGACGGCTGAAGTTATCATCAAAATTATTTCATCGCCGAATAACACTAGCAGCACTCTAGTTTTCCGTATCCATGTAATGTGTTGTTTTCTGCAATTAGATATTGATCAAATATCGCAAATCCACGAATCAGACCTTTTACAACATAAATTTTTTTTACTGATATCAGTCTGCAGCTTCTTGAGAATAATCCTGTTTATAAAAGAATCAAGAAACGCAAAACATAAAACGTCGTTAGTCAGATCGCCGGTCAGATACGTTGTTCGTGATCCCGGCGCCTCTTTGTTTGCAGGACAAGGCGGACACGCCGAGTCAAGTGACGAAAGTTAATAGAAATTTAATCGTGCTATCTTGACTGGACGTTGAACGTGGACAAGCTGTCGACGGTCAGAATGTATCGACGAGCTACTGTGTGACACAAGCGGAGATTGGCGCGTGTTTTTGGTTATGACGACGTGGGAGATGGTTGTAAACTGGATGCACAGATACCAGATTCGATGCACTTGTTAAGTCAACGCATTGCTCCATTGCAGGAACCCACCAGAACATGTGTTCTTATGTGTCATCAGCATTTTTTGACTGACTACAACCAAATGTGGCGGGGGATATTATGCCGCAAAGGCAGGGCCGGATTAACCAGGCTAGCAATTCTAAAGCTTTAGGCTGTCAAGAAAATCGGCCCTCAAAAATGTCAGTTATGTTTAGTCACACCAAATTCATAAATTTCACCGTCTAAACAGCAGCGCAGCAAGCAGATATAGTAGCCCTCCGATTATCGAGCGCTGCGTCTGCTAGCTGGAGTGTGGCGGCCCACCAGTCAGTCAGCCTGTGGCCGGCCGGCGGCCACTACCGGGCCACAGGATGACTGACTGGGCTAAACAGAAATCGGCCCTGGAGCCTAGTAGCCTTAAGCGCAAGCAACCCTTAATCCGGCTCTACGCAAAGGAAGCGTACAAATATTTTGTCGGAAATTTTCGGCACAGCGGCGACGCGACGAGTATTCTCAAATTGTGTCGTTTGTCGACTTTTTACACCACTCTCGTTGTTCGCGGACGCATACAAGACGCACGACACGATACAGTACGGCACAACATCAGCGTAGCAAATGACTTGGCAATAGTCGACATTACATGGCGAGTTAGCAAAAGCCAATAATCGAAATGGATGCTCGCTAAATAAAGTGACATTCACCAACTTTGACACAAGAACACATATCAACAACATAATCAATCTTGCCAAATTTTTGCTGACCGGTTTCCATGTTTCGATTCTGCGAGGGACAGGTCGAAATTTGCCCTTCCCATAAGAATTGATCGTCGACGTTAACACTGTGTAAACTATACCGTTCGCAAGTGTCTGTGATTCATTGACAGCGCTATCGGTCATCTCGCCTCCCATGCGTAACCCGCATCGTCGCACTTCCCATATCAGAGTCGCTCCCCACTTCGTCGCTGCAGTATCAACTTCTGCTAATATCGTTCGCCGTCAAAGAGGAAACGCGGCAATCTATCAAGCGCGCATGCGCGCAGCCTCGGCGTGACGTCAGCGTCGCGATATCTTTACGAGACGAGACGTAAGGCTATAACAGTATATCCGTAGCACCTGCCTGTCGACCGCCGACTGGCGACGACGGTCACTGTAATTACCGGAAATGCCCGACGAAGAAACGCCATTCTCCGAAAGACCACCGCTGATTGGAGTACTGGAAAGCATACAAAAAAAATTCGGCAACTGTGCTTGTGCCAATATTATTTAAACTAGAGCTGCACTTATACAGTGCTGGCTCACGCTGTGAATACGGCTTTCAGTCGATCACTCTACCTGAGAGCGGCGTTTGTAAAAGAACAAAGTCGACGCATGCTTCCTAACTACATTCGTGTGCTATGTTTAATGTTTTATCACCGTGAATTTTGGACCACGTCTTTCGAGAAAAACGAGAGAATGCGTGTCGTTTCGAATAATCGCTCTCCAATGAACGCTCGTCTTCTATGATAATTAGGATATTGGATAGTTATTTTATATTTTGATATTATGGCTTTGTGAGTCACTGGACAACAAAATGCCCCTAGAGTAGACAACATGCCCTTTATAGGTAAAAGAAAAAAGAAATTCACGAAATCTTGAACCTACTGTATAACTAAGTAATTAAGGATTAAGTAACGTAAACATAAATGTGGAATCGCGTAATTGAGTACACGATCTTTAATTACCCGGGAGGCAGCATATCGCAGCGGTCATATGGCCGCGCATATGCTTGTTCAACATACAGTACGTCTTCGTGCGGTCTCTCCTGTACCTATCTTCCGAATCGCAATAGAAGCGCAGTCCTAAACCAACCTTCTTTAGATTCCGTGCAACACTACTGTATCTAAGCGCCGCGGTATCTGGCCGTAATTTGACATATTACACATCGTATAGCGCAATATTGCTAGTCCTGCTTGTCTGCTTGTTTACAGTATTATCTTGTCATACGTTTTATGAGCAAATAAAGTGATATGGTATGATATATTTACATCGAGGGATTTCTTTCATTCCCGAGCCCGACAATTTGGGTGGCAGAAAACCAGCATGCTTACCTGATCACGTCAGCTATCACCTCCACGAATCGAAGGTACAACCGCAACATCTCATTCCTACGGGAGTCACGTGACTTTCTTACTATTTTTAGATCTCGGCCCTAGAGGTACCCCACTCGATCTTCACACAAAATCGCCCAAACGATGTTTTTACCACGTTTTCTGTCTTTCTATTTCTCAACAAGATTAATAAACATATCAGTGAGCTTTCATAAAATATCCGCAGAGGGCCGACCTTTGGAACGAAGATCAGTCGAATGGATTTCAGAAGTGGTCCGGAATCCGAATTCACATTGTCTCGTCACAAACACTGACAAGTACGACCGTGGCCTGTCGAGTCTAC